>Ga0214923_10006056_pt1 | contig 13760 bp, 5 predicted proteins | sample LL1510_MetaG_FD_177993 | JGI IMG/M metagenome (GOLD analysis project Ga0214923, IMG submission 177993) | Freshwater microbial communities from Lake Lanier, Atlanta, Georgia, United States - LL-1510 | ecosystem: Environmental > Aquatic > Freshwater > Lake | place: USA: Georgia | collected 2015-10-15 | reverse complement strand
CGTGCTACTGCTGGTCAGAGCCGGTTGCTGACTTGCCAGGAGGGTAACCAGCTGGGCCGCAGTGGTGGTTGGAGTGATTTCTTTTTGTAGGTACTTAAAGGTATTGACCGTCAGATTTTTGCTGAGCAATGCGTTGAGTGCTGTTTGCGTTGCAGCGTCAGTGGTGCTTGATAAGAGCGTGTTGATTTGGGTGTCAACAGGGTTTGCTGCTTGAGCAGCGCCAGATGGAATAGCGGCAAGAGCGGTGTTTGCCGCGGTCGTTGCGCTTGCAAGAGTTGCCTGCTGTATACCTGCAGTAAGTATCTGCAGTAGAGCGGCCGGAGCATTTGCCGTGCTTGCAGAAGCTGTATAAGCATTTGCAACAGCGGCAATATCACTGTACAGCGCTGCTTTGCCATTGGCCGTTGCTACATCCGGGTACGTTGGTGCTGGTGAGGTTGCTGGCAGTGTGGTGCCCAGCAGGCTTGCCACGGTGTCATTGAGATACTGGTTGTAAGTGGTAAGCGCTGGTGTGCTGCTGCTGGTTAGAGCCGGTTGCTGATTTGCCAGCAGGGTAACCAGCTGGGCCGGCGTGGTGCTTGTGGTGATTTGTTTTTGTAGGTACTTAAAGGTATTGACCGTCAGATTTTTGCTGAGCAATGCGTTGAGTGCTGTTTGCGTTGCAGCGTCAGTGGTGGTTGCCAAGGCTGCGTTAATTTGGCTGTCAATCGTGCTTGCTGCTTGAGCAGCGCCAGATGGAATAGCGGCAAGGGCTGTGTTTGCAGTAGTTGCTGCTGCGTCAAGTGCTGCCTGGGCAATGCCAGCTATCATAGTTTGCAGAATAGCGGGCATTGAGGTTGGTGTTGTTGCAGGGGCGGTATAAGCAGTTGCTACAGCGGCAAGATTGGTAAATAACAATGCTTGGCCACAAGCGGTTGGCGCATCGGTATAGGTTGGTGGTGTGGTAGGAATGGTGGTTTGCAGTAGGCTTGCCACCGTGCCATTAAGGAACTGGTTGGCGCTGGTAAGCGCTGGTGTGCTGCTGCTGGTCAGAGCCGGTTGCTGATTGGCCAGCATGGTAACCAGCTGAGCCGCGGTGGTGCTTGTGGTGGTTTGTTTTTGTAGGTACTTAAACGTGTTGACGGTCAGATTTTTGCTGAGCAATGCGTTGAGTGCTGTTTGTGTTGCAGCGTCAGTGGTGGTTGCAAGTATGGTGGCGATTTGTGCATCTATATTGCTAACGGCTTGTGCGGCGCCCGACGGCATAGCTGCCAGCGCCGTTGTTACCGTAGTGGTAGCAGCAGTGAGCATTGCTTGTTGCAGCAGCGTTAGCATAAAAGCAGGGCTTGCCGCAGTAGAGGCAGGTGCACTATAGGTGGTGCCAACTTTAGCTATATCAGTGAAGAGCGCCATTTGACTCACTGCAGTGGCAAGATCCGGATATGTAGGGGCTCGAGATCTTTGCGGCAGTTGTATGGCGAGCATGGCGGCTATGGAGCCATTCAAGTACTGGTTAGTGGTGGTTAGTGCTGGTGTGCTGGTGCTCGTCAGTGCTGGTTGCTGATTTGCCAGGAGTGTGAGCAGTTGTGCTGGCGTTGTACTGCTGGTCACTTGTTGCTGCAGGTATTTGAAGGTAGTAACGGTGAGGTTTTTGCTCAGAAGGTTAGTCAGTGCTGTTTGTGTTGCGCTATCGCTTTCTGAGGCTAATAGGGTAGTTATTTGGGTATCAATAGCCGTAACTACTTCTGCTGTTGTTGTAGGAATAGCATCAAGCGCAGTATTGGCTGCCGTCGTTGCCTGAGTAAGCATGGACTGCTGAATAAAAGAAAGTATAAAGGCAGGGGAACCTGCCGTTGTGGCTGGCGACATATAGTTCCGCAATGGTTGCAATAGCAATGTAGAAGGCGGCGGTATACTGCGCGGTTATTACATTTGGATACGTTGGCGCAGGATTTGTTGGTGGTAGCGAGGTTTGAAGTGCTTGTGCAACGGTGCTATTGAGATACTGATTAAACTGATTGGTGGTTGTGATGGCTGGTTGTTGTGCTGCGAGCATGCTTATTACCGCGCTTGGCTGTGTGGTGCTTGCAATATTTTTTTGTAAATACAGGAGTGTGTTGACGGTTAAATTCTTGCTTAAGAGATTAGTAAGGGCAGTTTGTGTTGCTGCATCAGTGGTTTGATTAAGGGTATCTTGGATTTGGGTGTCGATAGTGCCAGGAGCGGCAGCGATCCAAGCCGGTATACTTATAAGACAATTATTAGCATAGCTAGTGGCCTCTGCTAAATCGCTTGGCATTGAAGTTATTAATGGTAACAGTGGTGTCCCATTAGCTGTTGCTGCTTCTTGTATTAGGTTGAGCATAAAGGCAAACGATCCCACCGTTTGCGTGGATGCCTGGTAGGCAGTAATAATGGCAAGCAGATCAGTATACAGGGCCTGCATGCCGGCAGCTGTCGCTGCATCTTGATAGGTTGGTGCAGGAGACAGGACGGGAAGATTGGTTTTGAGTAAGCTTGCTACGGTGCCATTAAGGTACTGATTATAGCTGGTTAGCGGAGGCGTGCTACTGCTGGTAAGTGCTGGTTGCTGACCTGCAAGTAAGGTAATCAGATGTGCGGCAGTAGTCTGTGCGGTCACCTGCTGCTGGAGGTATTTAAAGGTGCCAACGGTTAATTGGCTGCTGAGTAAGGTGTTTAATGCTGTACTGGTTGGGCCAGTGCTGACTGCCGCAAGCATGGTGCTTATTTCGCTATCGGTTTCTGTAGCTACTTGAGTGGCGCCACCTTGTACGTTTTGCAGGGCCTGTACTACGTTGTTTAGTGCCGTATTTGCCGCTGTTGTGGCACTGGCTAATGCCGTTTGTGCAATCCCGGTAACCAGTATGCGCAGCAGTGCTGCTGGAGAGCCGGCAGATTCTGTTGTTGCTTGGTATACGGATGCCACTGCGGCAAGATCGGTGTAGAGCGCTGTCAGGGCAGTAGCGGTTGCGACGTCTTGATAGGTCGCAGTTGCGGCGCTTGCGGGCAGCGTAGTGCCGAGCAAGCTGGCTACGGTGCCATTGAGATACTGGTTGGCACTAGTAAGAGGCGGAGTGCTCGTGCTCGTGAGTTGTTGTTCAGTTTGCAGCAGGCTTACTAGATTGTTGAATGAAATAGTTGCAGGAACATTCTGCTGTAAATATTTAAACATCGCGACGGTTAAATGGTCGCTGCGCAGATTTGTTAACGCGGTAATAGTCTGTGGATCTGTGGTGCTGGCAAGTGCGGTGTTAATTTGACCATCGATTGTACTTGCAGCAGATGAAGCGTTTGTAGGAATAGTTGCAAGAGCGGTATTGGCAGTTGTTGTAGCCGCGGTCAGCGCTGTTTGCTGTATGGAGGTGTTGATCAGGTTAACCATGTATGCCGTAGAGCCAACGGTAGTTGCCGGTGCTTGATAGGCGGTAACAATTGAGGCCAGACAGGTATAGAGCGCCGTATAGCCATTTGCTGCAGCGGTAGATGGGTAGGTTGGTGCTGGTGATAGTGCGGGTAGGGTTGTTGCGAGGAATTGTGCTACGGAGCCATTTAAATAGGCGTTGTAGCTGGTCAGAGCCGGGGTGCTGGTTGGGGTGATTTGTGGTTGTTGTTCTTGTAGAGCGTCGATCAGGCTTGCCGCGGTGACTGGCGTACTTTGGTGGCACAAGTTTTGCAGAGCGAGGAAGGTGGAGACTGTCATGCCCGTGCTCATGAGCGTACCGAGAGCTTTTAGGGTAGTTTGAGGAAGCGAACTTCCGTTGGTGCTAATTATAGTTTGGATTTGGGTATCAAGCGCGCTTGCTACAGTTGCAGCATTTGCGGGAATGGTTGCAAGCGCAGCATTTGCAGCATTGGTTGCTGCGGTTAATTGTTGTGACGTGCTGTAGGTAGTAAGAGTGGCAAGAATGAATGCCAGCGAGCCCGGCGTGGTTGCAGCAGCGCAATACGTATTCATCATGGTGCCAAACGCATTATAGAGTGCTGCAGCATTGGTTGCGTCGCTTGCGCTCGCATAGCTTGCTGGAGGTGCGGTGTTTGCAGCAGCTGAGAATTGTGCAATCGTAGTATTGAGGTAGGCAGCGCCGGTGGTGGCTGCCTGCTGTTGTGCGGCAAGCCAACTAAGAAGATTTGTCGCAGTGATTGGCTGATTGCTGGTTGTGGCTGCATTGCATTGCGCTATAACATATTGCAACGTGTTTACCGTCAATGTACTGCTTAATAGATTGTTGAGCGCCGCCCGTAGTGCAGGGTCTGAGGTGCTACTTTGTGCGCTGGCAATAGCGGCATCGCCAGTAGTAATGGCTCTCGTGTACGTAGAAAGGTTAGCATTGATAGTGTTGTAAGCAGTTGTTGCTTGGGTGGTGGCTGAACTAAGGGCAAGTGGTCCATCAATATAGCCGCTGATGAGCGTAAATACTGAGCTCCAGAAGCCGGCAACTGATGTGCTACAGCTCGCATAGGATTGTTTTGCTGCGACGATATCGGTGTAGTACTGCTGCTGGGCGTTGGCGCTTGCAACACTTGTGTAGGTGGGCGGGGAGCTGGCGTTTGGCAGGGTGATTTGAATCGCCATGAGCATCGAGCTGTTTAAATAGCTATTGAGTGTCGTAAGTGCAGGCGTTGTTGTAGCAGTGAGCGGTGGTTGTTGTGCATTGAGTATAGAATTTACCAGTGTTGCTCCGCTTGGCGGTGTGCTGGCATTCATAGCTTGCTGCAGCGCTTTAAACGTACTTACGGTCAATGTGCTTGGTATGAGATTATTTAGGGCAGTTTGTGTGGCAGGGTCATTTGTTTTGCTGAGTAAGCTCGTAATTTTGACGAGTATATTTGAGTAGCCTGCTCCAATGGTTGCCATAGTGGCAGTATTTTGGCTCAGAATAGCATTTGCTGCATTGGTGGCAGTTGCCAGCGCTTGAGTGGCCCCGTAGGTATTGAGGGTAGCAAGGATAAAGGCAAGCGAGCCAGGGGTCGTAGCACTGCCGTTATAGGTGCTCATAAGAGTGCCAAAATCATTGTAAAGCGCTGTGGCAGTAGTAGCCGCACTGGCACTGGCATACGTAGCCGGCGGAGCGGTGTTTGCAGCGGTCGAGCATTGTGCAAGGGTGCCGTTCAGATAGGCAGCTCCGGTGGTGGTTGCTGGTTGTTGTGAGCCGAGCCAGGTAAGAAGGTTCTGCCCGGTAACTGATTGAGTGCTGCTGCATTGTGTTTGCACGTACTTTAGCGTGCCAACCGTAAGGGTATTACTTAAAAGATTGTTCAGGGCGGCAAGTGTTGCCGTATCGGTGGTGCCGCCTTTGGCGGTGTTAATCGCGCTATCCCCGGCGGTAATGGCGCTAGAGTAAGTGGAAAGATTTGGCTTAATCGTGTTGTAGGCAGCAATTGCATTGTTGGTGCTGGTTTGCAATGTAGTGTAGGTATTCAGAGTAGCAAGGATAAAGGCAAGCGAGCCAGGGGTAGTAGTACTGCCGCTATAGGTGTTCATAAGAGTGCCAAAATCGTTGTACAGTGTCGTAGCCGCGCTCGCAGCGCTGGCACTGGCATAGAGAGCTGGTGGGGCGGTGTTTGCAGCAGTTGAATATTGTGCAAGGGTACCATTGAGGTAGGCAGCGCCAGTGGTGGTTGCTGGTTGTTGTGAGCCAAGCCAAGTAAGAAGATTTTGTGGGGTAACGGATTGAGCACTTGTGCATTGTGTTTGCACATACTTCAGCGTGCCAACCGTAAGAGTATTACTTAAAAGATTGTTCAGGGCGGCAAGTGTTGCCGTATCGGTGGTGCCGCCTTTGGCGGTGTTAATCGCGCTATCGCCGGCGGTAATGGCGCTGGAGTAGGTGGAAAGACTTGGCTTAATCGTGTTGTAGGCAGCAACTGCGTTGTTGGTGTTGGTGAGAAGGGTGGGGTCAATTGCTTGAAAACCGCTGGTGGTAGTGACGGTATAAGGATTTGCCCATCCACGAAAAGCGAGCGCGGTAAATCCTGCAAAATTGCTACTTTTTAACTTAGTAAGGGTTGTTGATGGAAAGTTGCTGTCCGAAAGACTGAGCAGTGTGGTTGGGTTGTTGGTGTTTGGGTCTATATAGGACAAGGTGATAGTGCATGCTGCTTGTCCTGCACTGGGAGATTGATTGAGAATAACGGTATACGTGTAGGTTATAGTGCTGCCGCGCGCACCAGGAATGATGTACTGCGTATTTGCGTTGGCGCGTCCTTGGTCATAGCTTGTTTCTTTGATATTTGCCTGATTGCCGGCGCCGTCGGTAATTATTGACTCGTAGCGTACTACGCTGTGCTGGCTGCCATTTGAGGAGCCATTGTCCCAGCCCCCAATTACCATTTCTACTATTGCAGGAACGGCAAATGCGTTAGCTGATGGCGTACGGAATGCGTTTGCTGTTGTGGTACTTGAGTTTGTATATGAATACCCAAAAAGGCCAATAGTAAGATCGTCGGTTGCGTTTGCGGTGAAGGTGTAAGAAAAAGAATAGGTGGGGGGTGTAATGGGAAACACTGAGCAATCATATCCTCTTGTGGCAACGGTAAACGACTGTGAGCTACTTGGCGTGGCGCCAGAAAGAATTTGAATGCCATTGGGACTAAATACGGTGTATCCATCTACATATGCACGAAAGCCAAGGCCGGTGAATCCTTTAAACTTACTGTCTTTAAGAGCATTGAGTGTTTTTGAGGGGAAAACATTGTCAGAGATGCTCAGTATGGTGGTCGGTGTAGAGCCATTCAAATATTGCAGGGTAATGGTACAGGCTGGCTGACCAGCTAGGGGTGATTGATTAAGGGTAACGGTATATAAATATTGTACGAAGTTGCCCGCATTAGGAATGATTGCTTGATTGGAGATAGTTCCTGGGATGTTACTTTGTTGGGTACCAGCTTGGTCGGCGATGACTTGTTCATAGCGTACTATACCGGACTGGTTGTTGTTAGCACCAATAACCAATTCCACAATGGCGGCAGGGTTTGAGGAGGAGGCAGCGGTATTTGAACTAGCAAAGGTGTTGCCAAAAAGACCAATCGTCAGATCATGCGTTGCGTTGGCTACAAATGCACAAGAAAAGCTATACGCAGAGGTTTGAGAAGCGATTCTTGGTCCGTATTGGGGATTTTGAACATTATATATATTACTTATATGGACACCTAAGCTGGTTGTAACGGTGCCAAGACAGATAACAAGAATTGCTCTAAAAAAACGCGTAGTGTGCATGAGAAAGCCTTTTGCTTATAGTGCTCGCTCATGGTAAAAGCATCCCTTCTTTTAGAGCAATACATTGCTTATTTCATCGAGAAATCTTTCTAAATTTAGATTGTAATAAGCACTGAATGCCAGGAGTTGCGCTACGATAAACAGCAAGAAGCTCAGGAGCGCAAAGGGAATTTTAAAGTAGGCCGCGGTGCGTGCCCGTAGGCCATAGTAGATCCCTGCAGCGCAGGCAACGAGGCTATACAAGCTCATTACTACCGTGTTTGAAGCGATCGGCTCAAGAAAGTATATGGCAACGCCAAATAAGAGAAATCCAAAAATTTTTTTCACTTCATGCATCCACGCTCCCGCACGAGGCAACGAGCTGACGGCGCTTGAAAAGGTGCCCAGGACAATGAGCAGAGAGCTCAGCCCCATAGCAAAAGAAAAGAGCACCGCAAAACCAAGAGCCGGATTTTGCTGCTTGGCAACAAACCCAAGCAGGAGCGCAAGCGCCGGCGTTAAGCAGGGGGATGCGGCAGCGCCGGTTAACAGGCCACATAAAAAACTGTAGCCGAAAGAGCCATTGCGTTTTACGGTGGCAGATGCCGTTAAAAAGCGCGGTGTATACATCTCATAAAAGCCAAACATAGTGCCTGCAAGGTAGAGAAAGAAGGCAACCATGAGTCCTACAAAATACGGATTTGCCAGCCACTGACCAAATAAGATATTTGTCGTAGCGCTTAGATACCCAAGCGTTGCGTATATGGTGGCAATGCCAAGGCCATATGCTAGAGCGAGAAAAAAATTGGTGAGCATAGATGCGGTTTTTTGTGCCGTTATGACGCCAACGGTAATAGGGAGCATGGGATAGATACACGGGGTAAAACTAGCAAGTACGCCAGCAGCAAATGCAGCAAGTAGGGTAAGGACGACTGAGTGATCACTGTGGAGTAATGATTCTAAAAACATGGCGATGCCTTTCGTTATAAAACCAGCTAGAGGTGTGGCCGTTTTGCATGGATCGCCACGCTGCCGTCAGTGGACGTTGCTCGCGATGACGGTTGGTCATTGCGAATCCCGAGTAAAGCGAGTGGGTGTGGCAATCCATACGGCCCGTCGAACGTCACTGTAGCAAACGAAAAAAAACTGAGCTACGCTTCGCGCAATTATTTTCTTTTTTTTTAGGAATGAGACCGTGGCTCTTTACCCAAAAATGCATAAAACACTGCGTGCCTGTGCTGCAATTACTGTCGTATTACTTGGCCTTACCGGCTGCTCTGGGTGGCTGCGGCCAAAAGCATCGCCTCCAGCTTCATTTGATGCAACTACGCTGCGCTGGGATGCTGCGACGTATCCGGCAGTAGTACTTGGTGGTGGTGTTGGTGGGATGATGGCCGGTACGTATTTGGCGATGGCAAATATTAAAACGCTTCTAGTGCAAGGAAAAACGCCGGGTGGCTTACTCACGCAATCGCTTTCGGTGCGCAATTGGCCTGGGGTGCTTGATGCACCGGGCATGAGCATTGCCGATAGCATGCTTGCTCAAGTCAAAGCACACGGGGTTGAGGTGGGTGAAGAAGAAGTAGTAGGGGTAAACTTTAAAACATGGCCTTATACCGTGACATTGCAGCAGTGTCACAATGCATCAAGGCGGCGCATCGTAAAAGCGTTGACCGTGGTCATTGCTATGGGAGCATCGTCCAATTACTTAGGCATTCTTGGTGAACAAGAATACTGGAGTCGTGGGGTAACCAATTGCGCGGTATGTGAAGGTTCGCTGTATAAAGGGAAAGATGTCTGTGTTATTGGTGGTGGCAATAGCGCCATTGAAGAGGCGCATTACCTGGCAAGTATTGCGCGCAGTGTGACCGTGTACGTACGCGGTAATGCGTTGCGTGCTACCGACAAGCGTAAAGATGAAGTTGCAGCATTGAGAAATGTGTCGGTAATTTTTAATACAGAGGTGACGTGCATTAAGGGGAATGGTAGAGCCGTTACCAGCATTATAACGCTTGATAAGAAAACCAATACGCACACCGAGCGTCCAATGGATGGTGTCTTTTTAGCTATTGGATTTACGCCCAATACCGCACTGTTTAAGGACCAGCTGGATATCACGACGCAGGGATATATTGCGTTAAAGCGTGACCAGCAAACCAGTGTGCCGGGTGTGTATGCAATTGGCGATATTTGCGATCCTGTCTACAAACAAGCAGTAACGGCGGTAGGTGATGGCTGCCGCGCAGCGCTACAAGCACAAGAATTTTTGCGTGAGGCGCGTTATGTGCCATCGCTGAGTACTGTCATTACTGATGGTGCGCTAACTATACATCCAGAGAGTACGACACCGCGGCAACGTGTGAGTGCCTTTGCCCCAAGTATAGTCCACGACATAGAAGATGAGAGTGATTTTCTGCGCTTAATTAACGACTCACCAGAGCTCGTTGTGGTTGATTTTTATGCTACCTGGTGTGGGCCGTGTCGTGCCATGGCGCCGCTGTATACAAAACTTGCTGAGCGCTTTAGCAACGTACGTTTTGCCAAAGTTAATATTGATGTGCTTGGGCGCGTTGCCGGAACTATAGGCATTCAAGGCGTACCGACCTTTGTGTTTTTCCGCAACGGGCAAGAGATTGATCGGTTGGTAGGGGCGCAGAGTGAGCGTGCATTTGTGCAGAGGATTGAGCAATGCGCTTAACGTCATTTCAACGCAAAACTATCTGTGCTTTGTTTTATCGATTCTTTTTTCTTGGCGACTCGCTTTGGCTTTTTGGGTCGCGTGCGGATGATACCAAGCGTGGTGGTGATATTGATTTGTACATAGAAACACATTGTGCAGATCATGCGATTATCTTGGATAAGAAGCTCCATTTTTTAGTGGCCCTTCAGCAGGCTCTTGGCGAACAAAAAATTGATATCGTGATCAATAGACTCCCTTTAAACAAAATGCTTCCTATTTATGAGGAGGCACGCAAAACAGGAGTCTTACTTATGATAAAAAGAGTGCCACTGGTTACTCATATTGCCTTGGTAAATAAGCATGTGAAGCGGCTTAGGTGTGCTATAGAACGCACGCGCATACTGGTTCCTTTGCTGCCTGGTTTCTTAAGTCAAGAAGATCAGACCAAACTCGATGTATTTGATGTGCTCACCACCCAATACAATAAAATACAAGATCGCATTGGTTCTAGAATATTTTCGCTTGTCGTTGAGACCGTGAGTTTAAAAGACGCTGATGAATTCACAGCGATTGATAAGCTTAATATGCTCGAGAAGTGGGGGTATTTGACTGATGCAAACTGGTGGCATGAGCTACGTACATTACGCAATGAAACGACGCATGACTATACCGAGGACGACGAAGAGATAGCAGATGTTATAAGGCAGGCGCTGCAGGCGTCGGAAGAGTTGCTGGCGTATTGGGAAGACGTACTACAGCCAAAGTTGTTGGTGCTGGCAAAACAGACTGAAGAGAATGAGAAGCAGACGCTACAGAGCCCTACTTCTTCCCGCAACACACCTTAAATTTCTTTCCTGATCCGCAGGTACATTCGTCGTTACGACCGATTTTTGGTGCATCTCTCTTAACCACATTTGGTGCAGCCTTTTGTGGGGCTGTAGACGTTGTTCCTGGTTCAGTTGGGCCAGATTCCTGCGCGTTTGCCAGTTCCTTTTTACGTGATTGTTCAATGGCGCGGATGTGTTCTGCTGACAAGATATTGGCGTTTAGTTGCAAAATACGTGAGACGATTTCGGTTTTGATGCCGTTCATCATACTGACAAAGGTATCAAACGCCTCTTTCTTGTACTCAATGAGTGGATTTTTTTGTCCGTAGCCACGCAGGCCGATACCTTCCTTAAGAGAATCAAGGACTTGCAGATGTATCTTCCAGTACTGATCGACCAGTTCAAGAAGCAACCATTTTTCTGCTTCTGAGATACTCGTTGCATCAAGGTGTGAGCGAATGCGCATGTATTGCTCGGTTAGAAACGAGGCAATGGCGGTTGTCACGTCTGTAGTGCGCGAGCAGTGAGCAATGATTTCTAAGAACGTTTCTGGCTTGAGTGTCGTCGTTGCAGCCAGAGCCTCGGCAAGGGCCTGTGCATCTTTTGGTACGTGTGGACCTTTCGGCAAATGCATCAGCACGAGTGCTTCTACAACGTCATAGATAATCGTTTCTGTGATCATCCAAATCGCCTCGCCGCCCTCCAGAATCTGCCGGCGATAATCGTAAATGACTTTGCGCTGTTGATTGAGCACGTCGTCATACTCGATGAGATTTTTACGTGATTCAAAATGATGCTTTTCTACTTTTTCTTGTGCTCCTTCAATGCTGCGCGACACCATAGGGTGCTCGATACGCTCACCTTCAACCATACCGACGCGAATCATAATATTTTTGAGACGATCACCAGCGAAGATACGAATCAGATTGTCTTCAAGAGAGAGGTAAAATTTAGAGGAGCCTGGATCGCCTTGTCGTCCGGAGCGACCACGAAGCTGATTGTCGATACGTCTGCTTTCGTGTCGCTCGGTGCCGATGATGCGTAGACCACCAGCTGCGGCGGCGCCTTCGCCAAGTTTAATATCGGTACCGCGTCCTGCCATGTTAGTGGCAATAGTCACCCGTCCGCGCTCACCGGCTTGTGCGATGATTTCTGCTTCGCGCTGGTGTTGTTTTGCATTCAGAATTTCGTGTTTAATACCACGGCTGCTCAAGAGGTAGCCAAGATATTCAGAGGTTTCTACAGAGACTGTACCAACCAAGATGGGCATGCCCTTTTTATGTGTTTCTAAGATGTCTTCAATGATTGCTTCGAACTTATCTTTCTGCGTCAGAAAGATTGCATCTGGCTCGTCGATACGAGAAATTGGTTTGTTGGTTGGAATGGATACAACGTCAAGTTTGTAGATGCGGTGAAATTCTTCTGCTTCTGTTTGCGCCGTTCCGGTCATACCAGCAAGTTTTGTATACAAGCGGAAATAATTTTGCAGCGTGATGGAAGCAAGTGTTTGGTTCTCACGTTCAATAGTGACGCCTTCTTTTGCTTCGAGTGCTTGATGCAAGCCATCTGAGTAGCGTCTTCCCGGAAGCATGCGGCCCGTGAATTCGTCAACAATAAGGACCTCGCCATCACGCACGACATAATCAACATCGCGGGCAAAGAGCGTATGCGCGCGCAGTGCCTGATTTATGTGATGGAGCAGTAAGGTGTGTTCTGGTGCAAATAGGTTTTCAACGCCGAGCCGCTGTTCTACTTTGTCGGTACCTTTTTCGGTCAGATTAACGCTGCGTGCTTTTTCATCCAGGTCGTAATCTTCTTCCTTTTTAAGATTGCTTGTGGCGCGATTGGCGATCTCGTACAAAGCGCTACTTTTTTCTGCGGGACCAGAGATGATTAATGGGGTGCGCGCTTCGTCGATAAGGATTGAGTCTACTTCGTCGATGATTGCGTAATTTTGGCCCCGTTGGCAGTAGTCATCAAGATTGAATTTCATGTTATCGCGTAGATAGTCGAAACCGAATTCGCTGTTAGTACCGTAGACAATGTCGCACGCATAGACCGCTTTGCGCTCTTCATCACGCAGACCGTGCTGCAAGATACCAACGCTGACGCCAAGCGCGTCATAAATCGGCATCATCCACTCTGCGTCACGGCGCACGAGATAATCGTTGACCGTTACCAGGTGCGCGCCTTTGCCCGAAAGGCTGTTTAGGTAGAGGGCTAGGGTGGCAACCAAAGTTTTGCCTTCCCCTGTTTTCATTTCTGCAATTTTGCCTTCGTGTAATACGATGCCACCAATGAGCTGGACATCGTAGTGACGCATATTCATGGTGCGCTTGCTTGCTTCACGTACGGCAGCAAAGGCTTCGGGTAGAATGGCGTCAAGCGAAGTACCGGCGGCAACACGCGCCTTAAAGATGCTTGTTGTTTCTTTAAGGTCGGCATCTGAGAGTGCTTGCATCGCTGGCTCTAATGCATTGATGCGGCTCACAGTGTGACGGATACGCGCGATTTCGCGACTATTCTTGGTGCCAAATACCTTAGCAAGAAGACTGGTGATCATGCGAAAACTTTCATGATGAAGAAACAAAATAAAATAGTGTTAGGGCCCGGCAGTTTAGCACAGTTACGCCGTAGGACAACACTCCTCTTGCTCTGTGGCCAATTGTTGGGAGCGGTGAAATAGCATGATTGCTTTACAAAAAACGCGGCTTACCTTACCTTTGCTCCTTTCTAGAAAACAATGGTTTTAACGATTTTATGATGAGTATGAATGTATCAGGACAAGCTTTAGCATCTCTCTTTACTACTTCAGAACGGTTAGGAAGTGTACTTCGTACGAGTGGTACAATTGTTGACGTACATTTTGTGGGATATGATCTTCCCGCTATTCATAATCGCTTAGTGATTCGCGTTCGTGATGCCCATGTCGAGCATGAGCATGCCTACGTGAGTGTTGAGGTCGCACAACACATTGGCGATGGTGTGGTTCGCTGCATCGCCCTCGAGGCGCTTGGTAATATTTCACGTGGCATGCCCGTGATTGATACGGGGGCGC
>Ga0214923_10006055_pt1 | contig 13760 bp, 13 predicted proteins | sample LL1510_MetaG_FD_177993 | JGI IMG/M metagenome (GOLD analysis project Ga0214923, IMG submission 177993) | Freshwater microbial communities from Lake Lanier, Atlanta, Georgia, United States - LL-1510 | ecosystem: Environmental > Aquatic > Freshwater > Lake | place: USA: Georgia | collected... | reverse complement strand
TAGCACCGTGCTATGACGATTTGATGACAGAGACCCCCTGGGTGTTGGGGGTGGTTGGGGGTTGTTGGGGGTGGCTACAGGGCTGCCCGGCGGTACGTGCCTTGGCGACCGCCCGATTTCTCCCACAGGGTGAGGTCACCGATCACCATCTCTCGGTCGGCACTTTTGCACATGTCGTAGATCGTAAGAGCGGCCACCGAGCACGCGTGCAGGGCTTCCATCTCCACCCCGGTGCGGTCGATGGTGTCGACGTGGCACTCCACTGCGACGAAGGTTTCGCCGATCTCGAAGTTGATGGTGACCGAGCCAATGAGCAGCGGATGGCACAGCGGAATCATGTCGCTCGTTCGTTTTGCCGCCTGGATACCAGCGACTCGCGCGACAGCGAGCACATCACCTTTCTTGACTTCTCGGTTGGCGATCGCAGCAGTTGTCGAGGCCTGCATGAACACCTTGCACCGTGCCACTGCACGGCGATGCGTGGGTTCCTTCGGGGTGACATCAACCATGCGCGCGCGACCGAGCGGGTCGAGATGCGAGAACGTTGCATCACTCATGTCGTCACCTCGTCGCTCGCATGTTGCCTTCTATCTTGCTGCACGTCATCCACCGATCTGGCTCATCGAACGGCGCGGGCGCACGAACGCGACGTCGCCGATGCGGTGTCCCGCCCACTTGGTGCCCACTGCGCGGCGCAGCAGTGCTTCTAGCTCGTCGTCGGTCGCGCCAGAACGCAGCATTCCACGAACGTCGAATTCGTCGGTAGCAAACAGGCACGTGCGAAACTGACCATCGGCGGTGAGTCGCACTCGATCACAGTCGCCGCAGAACGGCTTGGTGACGGTGGGGATCACGCCGACGGTTCCCTTTCCGTCGAGGTAGCGCCAACGGTCGGCTGGTGCAGCACCGCGCGCCGGCAATTGCTCGAGGGGGTACACGGCGGCGATCGTGCTGACGATCTCGTCTTGTCCGACCACTGCTTCGTTCAGCCAGTGGCCCTGTGCGTCGAGCGGCATGAACTCGATGAACCGGACTTCGACACGCTTCTCTCGGCCGAAGGCTGCGAGCGCGACAATCTCATCGTCGTTCACTCCCCGTTGCACGACGGCGTTCACTTTCACCGGGTCAAAGCCCGCTGCAATTGCGGCATCGATACCTTCGAGCACGCGGTGCAGGTCGTCGCGCCTCGTCATCGTGCGGAACTTTTCTTGGTCAAGCGTGTCGAGGCTCACATTGATGCGTGCCAGTCCCGCTCGCCGAAGGTCGTCTGCGATGAGAGCGAGTGTGGCGCCGTTCGTGGTGAGAGCAAGGTCGATCGGCTTGCCAGCACGCGGTGAGTCGGCATCGTCGGGCACCTTCAATTCGGCCAAACGGGAAATCAGCACCGGCAGGTGCGCGCGCACCGTCGGCTCGCCACCGGTGAGGCGGATGCCGTCGACTCCGAATCGATCAACGCACACTTTTGCAACTCGGCGAATCTCTTCGTAGGAGAGCACTTCTTGGCGCGGTAGCCACTTCATGCCTTCTTCCGGCATGCAGTAGGTGCAGCGGAAATTGCAGCGGTCCGTCACAGAGATGCGCAGGTCACGCACCGTGCGACCGAACGGGTCGATGAGCGCGGGCTTTTCAGGCTGCAAGCGGCGAGAGTCCCCCGTCGGCATGGGCAAAGCCTATTCAGGGGGCTGCCGACGCCGACCGTCACCGACTGAGGGTCGGTTGTCCACCTTCGCCAAGTTTGTTGTTCACCTTTGCCAAGTAGGTTGCCGCGGTGCCGTTGTATCTCGTTCGTCACGCCAAGGCAGGGTCACGCCACGACTTTGACGGCGATGATCGCGACCGACCGCTCACCAATTCGGGCCGCAAGCAGGCCGCCGTACTCGCCGAGCGTCTCTCTGCGGTGACTCCAACGGTCATTCTCTCGTCGCCGTATCTGCGCTGTGTCGAAACCGTCGAACCGCTCGCGATAGCCATCGCCGCGCAGGTGCAGACCGACGAGCGGCTGGCTGAGTTTCTTGAGTCGTCGTCTGCGACGGGGCTCGCACGACTGCTCGACGTGTTGCGACAACTTCCCGACCGAGCAGTTGTGTGCAGCCACGGCGACGTGATTCCGGCGATTGTCGAGTCGCTTGCCGATCAGGGCATGCGCATTGACGGAACACCCCAATGGGGCAAGGCAAGTGTGTGGGTGCTTGATCGTGACGACAAGCAGTTCGTGTCAGCGCGCTCGTGGGCGCCACCAGTCATCGACTAGTTGCCGAGCATCGACTCGTTGTCGATCATCGATCAATCGCCGAGCGCCGCCTCAACTTCTGTGCGCAATGACTCGACGAGTCCACGAACTTCTGCCGGGGGGTTCCGCTCGATGCAACGATCGAGGAACTCTTTCGCCGATGCAGCGTCTCCCCCATCACGAAACACCACGATGCCAAGGAAACACATCGCGTCGGGATACGCAGGGTCAAGTTCGATGGCTCGTCCGAGCGATGCGATCGTCGTGGCATAGGCCTGTTTGCGCAACGACTCGTCAAACTGCCGAGCCGACAACATGATCAGCCACGCGCGATACGTGAGCGCTTCAACATTGTCGGGGTCGGTCTCGAGCACGCGTCCGTAGAGGTCGATCGCCGACTTCACGTCGGTGGGTCCAGCCAACCTGGCTTGTGACAGCAACGACGCCGTGCTGTCTTCGATTCCTCCCGTTGCTGTCTGCAACGGCAAGCGTTGACCTGACTGACGAGCGACGAGCACACCGACACCAGTGCCGACGACGACGGCAATCACCATCGTGATGACAAGCTTGCGACGACGCGACGGACGACTACTGCCCACCGCGCCGCGATTAACCGACACAAGCAGTCCCGCCACGAGCACCACCGCGAGCGCAACCGGCAGCACCCACACGAGGGCCTCCAGGCCACGTCCGCTCGGCACGAGGAGCACCTGGCCCCCGAAGCGGTCGGCGACAAAGGCGACGATCTCGTCGTCGGTCTTGAGACCGTCACCGACCTGACGAGCGATCTCCGCGCGAATCGCCTGTGCTGCAGCGGCGCGCGAGACATAGACGCTCTCGCCGTCGCACGTGGGGCACGCAATGCGCTTCGTGATCGCGTCGATGCGGTCTTGCTGTGTGAGCGGGCCCGTATCTCGCCCAGCGCCAAAGACCAGCAGCGCAATCGCCACCACCAGCGTCACGGCCCAAGCCAATCGACGCAGCATCGTGCGCCGTGCCGCGTGGTGTGCGTGGTGTGCAGGGCTCTCGAGGCTCATCAACCCTCTCGCGCTCTCAGGTCGGCCAGCTGCGCTTCGAGCACTCCATCGGCGACTGCCCCGAGGATTCGGAGACGAACGAAACCGTTCGGATCGATGATCCAAGTTTCTGGCACTTTTGCGACGCCGAATGCGACCGCGATTGCGCCATCGGCGTCGCGCAACTTCGGCCAGTTGCCGCCGTTGGCGGAGAAGAAGTCGCGAATCGCCGAGTCGGAGTCATCGTTGACAACGGTGTAGAACTCTGCGCCGTCTGGTCGGGCGGACTCTGCGGACACGAACTTGACGAGCGAAGGATGCTCAGCGATGCAAGGAACGCACGTGGAGTTGAAGAAGTTGAGCACCACCCATGAACCCTTGCGACGCCCCAGATCGAACGGCTGCTCGTCGATGGTGGTGGTCACGATCGCCGGGGCGGGCTGACCGAGCAAGGGCGAGCGGGTACCAACATCGGTGTCTCCGTCGGAGACGATGAAGACCACGATCATCGCCGCAAGCACCACCGCAGTTGCGACGGCGGAGAGCCTCGCGAACTTCACTTTTCGATCACCTCGTCGCGCAACTCGTGAATTGAATCGGTTGCTTGCTGCGAACGGCGGCGGCCCGGAAGCACAGCAAGAAGCGTGCCGATTGCCATCACGAACGTGCCCACCCACAACCAAAGAATCATCGGCTTGATGAACACTTTGATGCGCGCCTGACCTGAGTCTTGGCGCACCGGCGGTTCGAGCGTGAGATAAATGTCGTGGGTCAGCGTGGTGCGTACTGACGGAGTGCCGACGTTCATGCCGATGCGGGTGAATTTGGTGATCGACGGCGCGTACGCCTGCCCGCCGTCGAGGCTCACGAGCGCTCGCACCGACTGGCTGCGCGAGTCTCGTTGCTCGATCACATCGACGAGCTCGAACGTGTGACCGGCGAAGCTCACTTCGCGTCCGACAACCAGGTCGATCTCCTGGCTGCGCGTGAACGAGTTCGATGCCGCGAGCACCACGCAGATGAGGATCACGCCGAGATGAACGATCATGCCACCGTTGGCTCGGCCCACGAAACCGCGCAGCCGCTGCACGCGGATGGCGCGGTACAAGTGGCGCAGCGCGCTTCCAGCGGCGAAACCGCCGAGGGCGAAGGCGAGAAGCGGTTCGATTCCTCCTGCACCTGCGAGCAATGCCGCAGCCAGACACATCACGCCGAGCACCGCGGGTGCCAGCAGTCGCTGCGACATGGTGTTGCGACCGTCTTTTCTCCACGGCAACACCGGCGCGACCGCCATGATGAACAACATCGTGAGCCCGATGGGGATCGTGAGCTGGTCGAAGAACGGCTCACCCACGACGATTTGCCTGTTCTGCAACGCCTCAATGATGAGCGGAAACACCGTGCCGAGCAACACAACGAACGCAAAGACTGCGAACAGAACATTGTTGACGAGGAACGCACCTTCACGCGACAACACGCTCTCCACTTGCCCGTCGGCGCGAAGTTGATCACCGCGCATGAAGATGAGCGCCAGCGAAAGGGCGACGATCACCGCAAACATCGCAAGCAACCATGGCCCGATGTCGCTCTCTGAGAACGCGTGCACGCTGTTGAGCACCCCCGAACGGGTGAGGAACGTTCCGAGAATCGTGAGGCTGAACGTGGCAATCAACAACGACACGTTCCACACCCGCAAGAGACCGCGTCGTTCTTGCACCATCACCGAGTGGATGTAGGCGGTGCCAGTGATCCACGGCAAGAGTGACGCGTTCTCGACAGGGTCCCACGCCCAGACCCCGCTCCACCCAAGCACTTCGTAGCTCCACCATCCGCCGAGCGCGATGCCGAAGGTGAGGAAGCCCCACGCTGCGACGGTCCAGCGCCGCGTGAGGTGCAACCAACCGTCTTCGATTTTTCCGGTGATGAGTGCGGCAATTGCAAACGCGAACGGCACGGTCATGCCGACGTAGCCGAGGTACAAGATCGGCGGATGGAACATGACGAGGATGTGGTTCTGCAAGAGCGGGTTCGGGCCCGGGCCGTCGGTGACCCCAGGTGGCCCGATGACGAACGGGTTGGCTGGGCCGAACGAGATGAGAAAGAAGAATGCGAGCACCGCAAACATCACTGCAAGCGCCCAGGCGACGAGTGGCTCGTTCATTCGTTTGCGCATCCACCACGCAGCGGCAGCGACATAACCCGCGAGCACAAGCACCCACATGAGGATTGAGCCTTCGAGCGCACTCCACACCGCAGCGAAGTTGTAGAGCGGTGGTGTAGCCCGCGACCCAACCTTCTGCACGTACTCAAGCGAGAAGTCTCGAGTGATCATCGCCCACTCCATGACGGCGAATGCTCCGACAGCCATCGCCGTCGAAATCACCACGAATCGTGGCACGAGCCGCAGTGTTTTGGGATCGTTCCTGCGTGCCCCTACTGCTGCAGCAAACGCACCGAAGAAGGCAGCCAAGAACCCGACGAGCAGAATCGCTCGGCCAATGTGTGCCGTGGTGCTGGCTAGGAGCATGCCGACTTCTCGGCTTCCGTGATTCGTTCGGCGTTTTCGGCCTCGTACTCGTTGGAGTGCTTCACTTCAATACGTGTCGCCACCAGCACGCCGTCGACGATGCGACCATGTGCGACGACGGGAATGCACTCTTGGAAGATGCCGCCGGGTTCGCCCTCATAATCGACTGGTAGCGATGCGCCGTTGAACGACATCACGAATGTGGTGATGCTGCCACGCGACTCGAGACTGCCTTCGTCGACGGTTCCCTGTACGCGAACTCGACGAGTGTCGTCACAGCCGTCGCGCACACCGATTTCGTCGACGTTGCAGTAGTAGTCGATCGAAGAAGTGAGGAAGAAGCCGATGATTACCACGCCGGCGACGACCGCCAGGCCGGCGATCACTGCGGGAACGAAGCGACGCTTGCGCTTGGGCGATTCGGGTGTCGGACGAGGTGTGAGGTCCATCAGATTCTCACAACCACGGCTTGGCTTCGTCGGGCACGTGCTCGGCAAGTTGGCGCGCTCGCCGCAAGGTGACGAAGGCGAGAACGCCAATCGAGCCGAGCGTGATGAGCCAGCTGGCAAGGATGAAGCCGATGTCGTCCACTGTTATTGGCCTCCCCCAGCGATCGCAGCGCCTTCGTTACGACGTGCCGCGATGGCTGCGTCAAGACCGACGCCTTGCTGCAGGTCTCTCAACGTCGCCAAGCGTTGCCGATGAATCACCATCCACACGAAGACGAGCGTGAACCCAACGACTCCAGAGAACAGCGTGAAGAGCATCATGTCGTCGAGCCGCACGTCGCCGTCGGGGTTCAGCACGCTGGCCTCTTGGTGCAATGATCGCCAGAGAACGACCGAGAAGTGCACGAGCGGAATCTCCAACACTGCAAGGAGCGCCAAGATCGCGCTTCGCTTCGCTCGACGGTGCGGATCACCGTCGATGTTTCGCACCGCGAGATATCCGACGTAGGTGACAAAGAGGAAGAGCGTCGTGGTGAGGCGCGGATCCCACTGCCAGAAAGTTCCCCATGTGAGACGACCCCACAAGCTTCCAGTGATCAAAGCAAGACCCATGAACAAGACGCCGACTTCCGCCGACGCGCCGGCGACGCGATCAAAGCCGAGCGTGCGATGGCGACGGGCAAGCGAGATCCCGGAGGTAATTCCAGTCGTGATGAAGGCGAGGTATGCGATCCAGGCGGCCGGCACGTGTGCGTACATGATTCGCACCGATTCACCTTGCTGGAAGTCAGCAGGCGTGATGAAGAATGCGCTGACCACCACCAGGCCAGAACCGCAATTGCAGCGATGCCGATGACCCGCGTGGTCGTCGTACCAGTGGAACGGCTCACCACAGACCCCTGAAGTCGCTCATGTCAGGCCTCTGGCTCCATCAACGCGCCGAATGCGGCAGCACCTGCCGCACTGAACACCACCGCGAAGACTGCGAGCAGCGCGACCCACGCCCACCCGCTCGCAGTGTCGATCGTCTGGCTGCCGAATGCCGCTTCGGTCGCCCTCGAGGCGCCGATCAGAAGCGGGGCCAGCACCGGAAGCGCGAGCAACGCAAGCAGCGAATCGCGCCCGTTCATGTTCGCAACCACGGCGCCATAGAGAGTACCGACGCTCGCTAATCCCCACGCTGCGCTCACGACGATGGTGACCAACAACACCACATTGCTGCCGCTCACCGTCGCCCCGTAGAGCACGATTGCGCCGAACACCAGCAAAACTGAGAGCACAAGCAACTGCACAAATGCCGCAAACAGCTTGCCGAAGAACACGTTCACAGGCTCTACGGCGCTCGTGAGCAGAACTTCAAGGGCGGCGTCCTGCGTCTCTACGTCGTAGGTGCGCTGAACAAGCAGCAACGTGGAGAACAACATGGTGAGCCACACGAGCCCCGAAGCGGCGCGCAAGATAAGCGGTTCGCTGTCGAGTGCGACTGCGAACAGCACCAACACGAGCAGTGCGAATGGAATCACTCTGACGAGCAGCAATCTCGCTCGAAACTCGACGAGCAAGTCTTTGCGTGCCACTACCAATGCTTGCTTCATGCCGAGCCGCCTGCATGAGTCTCGTGAGATCGAATCATGACTGCCTCGGTGAGTCGCTCGCAACGACGCCTCCTGCGAGCAGCAACGTTCGCGGAACTGCGCGACCTGGTCGGTCGGTCTCGTGCGTGGTGTACAACACGGTCGCGCCCGACGAAGTTGCCTCGAGGAGAATGACGTCGAGTTCGTCTCGCGCGGCAGCATCAAGCCCCGCGTGTGGTTCGTCGAGCAACCAAAGTTGTGCGCGACGCACCACCAATGAGGCGAGTGCCGTCCGACGACGCTGCCCCGCCGACAACGCGCGAGTTCTCGTCGACGCAACTCGCGAGTCGATGCGCAGCCGAGCGAGCGCGTCTTCGACATCACGAGTGTGTGCACCCACCAAGCGCGCGGTGAACTCCACGTTCTCCCGCGACGTCAGCTCGTCGTACAGACCGTTGCGATGCCCGAGCAACCCGACGTGTCGTCGCACAGAAGCCCGATCGTCGGCGAGATTGACGTCGAACACCTGCGCCGAACCTCGCGTGAGCGGCACTAGGCCCGCACAGAGTCGCAGGAGCGTTGACTTGCCGGTTCCGTTCGCCCCGCGGAGGGCGACAAGTTCACCGCGACCCACCGAGACGCTCGCTCCTGCCAATGCTGGAAAACCGCCCAGAGCAACGACGGCGTCGTTAAGCCGAATCGCTGTGTCGTTCGTCGTCACTGGCTGCACCGATACGCGCTCAATCTTCGTTCAGCCTAGATTGACGCCCATCCGATGAGTTCTTCGAACAGCTCGTTTCCAGCCGACGATCCGGTAGTCGCCAAGCGTGATCGCATTGATCGCGTCAACAAGATTGCGTCACGCACGGGTTACGGGCTCTACGCCGTCTCGACGGTCGCCTTCTTCGCCGGACTCTGGACCGAGTACACCGGGGTATTCCACCTGTTGAGCGGCGTGTCGCTCGTGATTGGCTCGATCATCCTTGCGCCGAGCATCGTGATTACGTACGGCATCCGTGCCGCACGACGCGAAGACGCAAAGGCGACTGCCGAGCACACGTCGCGCGAAACCGAACAGACAACTCGCGAAGCCGGCGCACCACACACTCCTTCGAGCACGTCGTGAACTTGCGCCTCCCCGCTGCTGAGCGCCGAACGCAGGTGCTGCACGTCGCACTCAGAGTGTTTGCGGCGAAAGGCTTTCACCGCACGTCAATGAATGACATCGCAGAAGCAGGCGGAGTCACTAAACCCGTGTTGTACCAACACTTCGAATCGAAGCGTGCGCTCTACCTCGCCATCATCGACGAAGTAGCTGCAGAGATGCTGGAGACAATCAGCAAAGCGACGGCAAACGCCGTCGACGGAAAGATGCAGACACAGGCCGGCATTGTCGCATACTTCTCGTGGGTGGCAACACACCGCGACGAGTTCAACTTGTTGTTCGGAAGCGGTGCCAGAAGCGACGACGAGTTCGCAGCGGCGATTCGCGAAGCAGAGAAGTCTGTCGCCGAAGCGATCGCGCCGCTCATCGACGCAGGTCTTGATGCAACACACCAGCGACGTCTCGCTTACGCCTTGGTCGGAATGTCAGAAGGTCTCAGCCGTCACTTGGTGATGAACGGCGAAGCCTTTGACCCGCAAGAAGTGGGCGCTCAGCTCGCGAATCTGGCCTGGGCGGGGTTGCGCGGCATACAGCCGTAGACAGACTCGCTCGCTCAGCGATTCTGCGCGACGCCCAAGTTCAGTCACGCGGTAACGCTGCGCGACACTCGCAATTAATCGCGTAGCACGAACCCGCGATAACCGCGCACGAACCCGTGTCGCTCAAGCAGCGCTGCCACTTCGAGCGTGAGCGGCGACTTCTCGTCGTGGGCAGCGCCGTTGACCTTGCGTACTTCGACTGACTTGGCTCTCGCGTCCTTCACCAAGTTGCGCAATGCTTCTGACAGCGCGACGAACGAGGCGGGTTCGAGCGTGCGGGCGAACGTGACGAGGTGGTGGCTACGAACGTCGTACCATCCGAGCAAGTGACCGCGGGACATCACGCAAATGGCGCCGGCGCTGCGGGTCGGTCGGCCAGCAGTCTCGGGCCAGTCGATCGTGGCGCCGAACGGTTGTGCGGGATCGGTTGCCGCAAGCACGGCGACATCGAGCGGCTCGTCATCTGCACCGAGCGACGGTTCTTTGCACGCACGCAGTCGGTCGATGGCTCCGGGCACGGCGAACTGTGCAGCACCGAGACCGTCAACGAAGTATCCGCGGCGAACCGTGCCGCGTTCTTCCAGTGCTTTCAGCACGCCGTACACGCCTGCAAAACCACCGCGGACGCCCTCGGCAAGCACTGCCTCGCGCGTGAGCACACCGTGGCGCTCGAGCAATTGCAGAGCAAGCGCGTGCACCGACTCGGTCTGGGTCGCGACTCGCTCGACAAGTTGCGAGACGAGGCTCCATCGGCCCTGCGCAGCCGGTGGCCCCACGCGAGTGCTGCCGCTATTTCGTGCGTGACGCGGCCGCACGAGTCGGGCTGCGGCGCGGCGTGCGCTTGGTGCCGCCGCGGGTCGGGCACTCTTGCCGCTTCGCGCACCGTGCAGAACTGCGCGCAGCGGCGTGAGTGAGTCGTTGGTGACTTCGCCTGCCCAAACCAGATCCCACAGTGCGGCCAAGAGCTCTGCGTCGGTCGCTCCGCGGACTGCAGCTCGCAACTGACCCCAGAAGGAGGCGCCGCGTTCGGCGAGAGCGCTGCGAATCTGGTCGTGCACGGTGCCCTGCGGCGACTCGGCGGTCTCCAGTGCCGGCAACAGCGAGGCGAGCTGATCGGCAAAGAACAACCGGATGCGTCCGTCGTTACCTCCGAGAGCACCGGCTCCGATCCACACCACTTCGCCGCTGGTGCACAAGTCGTCGAGCAACGCGGCACGGTAGCCGCGCACCCGAAGCGGGAGCACGTCGGTTTCGAGGGTGGACGCAACGAGCGCCGATCCAGACAGCGACGACAACGCCTCCGTCACCGCCTCGGTGCCGTGCGTCGGGGAGTCGATGCCATGCCACTCCGTGAGGAACCTCGCGAAGGTGTGCTGGTCGACCGGCTCTACTTCTTTGCGCAATTTGGCGAGTGACCGGCGCCGTACGAGTCGCAACACTTCGACGTCGCACCACTCTCGTTCGGTGCCGAACGGCCGGAACTCGCCGCGCACCACGCGATGCGCTGCTTCGAGTTGTGCGAGCGCGACTGCGACTCGATCACCGCTGATGCCGTACCGCGAAGACACATCGCGCACCACGAACGGCGCGTGAGTTCGGGCGTAACGGGCAACCAGCTCGAGCATCGGTGCGTCGACCGGGTCGGTGAAGGCTTGTGGCAAGCCGAGTGGAAGCGCGCATCCGAGCGCATCGCGGTAACGACCAGCGTCTTCGGCGGCGACAAAGCGTCGTTCTCCGGCGACGGCAATCTCGATGGCGCGTCGCTCGCTCACCAGCAACTCGACGAGTGCCGCCGCGTCACCGTCGACTCGCAACGCGAGGTCGGTGAGCGTGAGGTCACCCACACGTCGCAGCACGTCGTGCACTTCGTCTGCAGTGCGCGCACGACGCAACTCAGCCACATGCTGCAACTCAAGTTCGACATCGATGAGCACGTCACCATCGAGCAGTTCGCGCAGCTCTTCAGAGCCGAGCAGGTCGTCGAGCAGGTCGCGGTCGAGCGCGAGCGCCGCAGCACGGCGCTCGGCGAGCGGGGCGTCACCTTCATACATATACGCCGCGATCCAGTTGAAGAGCAGGCTCTGGGCGAACGGTGACGCCTTCGGGGTGTCGACGCTGACGAGGCGAATCGCGCGCGACCGCAGCCTGGTGAGCACGTCGCGCAGGGCCGGCACGTCGAACACGTCTTGCAAGCACTCGCGGCTCGTCTCAAGGAGCATCGGAAACGTCGGGTACTTCGCCGCCACGGCTAGAAGGTCGGCGGCTCGTTGTCGCTGCTGCCACAGCGGTGTGCGCTGATCGGGGCGTCGACGCGGCAAGAGCAACGCCCGCGCCGCACACTCACGGAAGCGCGCGGCAAAGAGCGACGTCTGCGGCACGGCCGACACCAGCGTCTCCATCAATTCGTCGGGATCTATCAGCAGTTCTTCCACCGGGACACGGTCGATTGCCTCGGGCAAACGCAGAACGATGCCGTCGTCGCCGTACATCGTCTCCACCGGGATGCCGTGGCGTTCCAGCAGACGGTTTTCGAGTGCGATCGCCCACGGAGCGTGCACCGGGGTGCCGAATGGCGAATGGATACAAATGCGCCAGTCACCGATCTCGTCTCGAAAACGTTCAATCACAATCGTGCGGTCGTCTGGAAGGGTTCCGGTGGCTTCGACCTGTTCGGAAATGTACGAGAGCAGGTTGCGGGCGGCGAGCGGGTCGAGGCAGTGCCGCGACTCGAGCTCAGCTTGTGCGTCGTGCGCCGACTTCACCTGCTGCTCGCGGATTTCGCGCAAGAACTCGCCGACGGCGCGACCCAACTCGAGTGGGCGACCAAGGCGGTCGCCGTGCCAATACGGCATCTTGCCGGGCTCTCCGGGTGCGGGGTTCACGATCACACGGTCGAACGAGACGTCTTCGATGCGCCAGGTGGATGCGCCGAGGATGAATGTCTCCCCCGGCCGGGTCTCGTAGACCATCTCTTCGTCGAGTTCGCCGACGCGCGTGCCATCGGGAAGAAACACCCCGAAGAGCCCGCGATCAGGGATGGTGCCGCCGTTGGTGACCGCCAAGCGCTGCGCGCCGTCGCGAGCACGCAACGTATCGGCGATGCGATCCCACACGATGCGCGGCTTCAGATCTCGGAACTCTTCGCTCGGGTACCTTCCGGCGAGCAGGTCAAGCACGTTGTTGCGCACTTCGTCGGTGAGTTCGGCGAAGTTTGCGCAGCGCTTAATCATCGCGGTGAGTGCAGCGACGCTCACGTCGGGGTGCATCGCGACATGAGCCACGATGTGCTGTGCGAGCACGTCGAGCGGGTTGCGCAGATATCGAGTCGACTCAATTTCGGCATCAAGCATTCGTCGCGCGACGACGGCAACTTCGAGCAGGTCGTGACGATGCTTCGGGAACACCTTCCCGCGGCTCGGTGACCCGACTGCGTGGCCCGCACGACCGATGCGCTGCAGCCCGCGGCTCACCGCACCAGGCGACTCCACTTGGATGACGAGGTCGACGGCACCCATGTCGATGCCGAGCTCGAGACTGCTCGTCGCCACGATGGCACGCAGTTGACCGCGCTTCAACTGATCTTCAATGACGATGCGCTGTTCACGGGCAAGCGAGCCGTGGTGCGCTTTGACGAAGTCGCCGGTCGTGCTCGCGCCATCGGCAGTGCTGCTCAGTCCGAGATCGGCTGCCAGCTCGTTGAGTTGGGCTGCGAGCCGTTCTGCCCCACGACGCGCGTTACAGAAGATGATCGTGCTGCGGTGCTGCTGCACGAGTTCGAGGATGCGCGGTGTGATACTCGGCCAGATGCTGGTACGTCGCTCTACACCTGCGGCAGTTGCAGGGCCGCTGCGAAGTTCGTGGGTGACCTTTCCCAATTCGCCCATGTCTTCGACCGGGACGACGACTTCGACTTCGAGCGTCTTTCGTGCGCCGGCATCGACGATTGAAACGGGTCGCGGAGTGCCCTCGCGATATCCGCCGAGAAACCGCGCGACTTCTTCGAGCGGACGCTGGGTGGCAGAGAGCCCGATGCGCTGCGGTGGCTTGGAAGTGAGCTCTTCGAGTCGCTCCAGTGAGAGTGCGAGGTGCGCGCCGCGCTTGGTGGCCGCCACGGCGTGGATTTCGTCGATGATCACCGTGTCGACGTTGGCGAGCGTGCTGCGCGCCGACGAAGTGAGCATGAGGTAGAGACTCTCCGGCGTGGTGATAAGGATGTCGGGGGGATTGCGCAGCATGCGCTGACGATCACGGGCACTCGTG
>Ga0214923_10006054_pt1 | contig 13763 bp, 35 predicted proteins | sample LL1510_MetaG_FD_177993 | JGI IMG/M metagenome (GOLD analysis project Ga0214923, IMG submission 177993) | Freshwater microbial communities from Lake Lanier, Atlanta, Georgia, United States - LL-1510 | ecosystem: Environmental > Aquatic > Freshwater > Lake | place: USA: Georgia | collected... | reverse complement strand
AAGCAGGTGGAGTGGACAGAGTTTGTTATTCCCCGCGAGGATTGGGGTACTTATGGAGATGTGGAGGCTGTCTGATGATAAAGATTATTGAGGTTGAGTATTCCTGTTCCCCCGGTGGGCGGGATATGTTTGAGGTCTATCTAAATGGAGACTATTGCGATGGTTTCTATGACATTCTAGAGGCTATTGACCTTGCCTATCTTATGGCAAACAAATACGGATTAGACATTCATATTCATACACTTGCTCACTACCACGCCACTTATGACTTTGAGGATTCTGCTGTGTCAGACCCCTTTGCTATGATACCCCCACAACCGATTCGCTAAGGAGAGATGATGGACTTTATCCGTATCCACCAATCCCGAACTGTTTCTTATGACTTTGAGGATGTTATGGAAGTAGAGAAGGAGTGGTATGACGAGTTCATTGCCAAGAACCCCCACGCTTCCCCCCAAGACATTTGGAACGCGGGCTATGACGAGGGCTATGAGTATGAGACCGAAAGGTCGGAACCGAACTATGATGATGAGATTCACGACACTTGGATTGGAGCATAATGTCTGACAACACTTGGTTTGAGAAATACTACTCTCAATTAGATGGTGCGAAGATTATTCGCTACAATGGAATGGTTACTGATGAATTCATCTCTATTGACTTCCCCCAATTTGAGGTGGAGTTGGCAGATGGAACTAAGATTCAATTAGAGGTAGCACGAGACGAGGAAGGAAATGGTGGGGGATTCCTCTTTGGACTCCCTATCCCCGAATGAGTCTACCTGAGCGAATAAATGTTATGCGTGTAATGTCTTATGATGTGCAGCAGATTATTGATGACATTATTGCTGCCAATTTCGTACAACCAGATGAGATCACAATTGAAGATTGTTTGGATTGGATTGAGGATTGGGTTGCTGACGACTTTCATTATGAGACCAGCAATCTTATCTATCAAGACGAGAATGGGGAGGAATTGTAATGCCTGATTGGATGTTATTGCTTATCGGTTCCCTTATTGCTTCCGCCCTTATTGCTTTCATAGTAATGTCAATCAAATCTGAGATTGAAGAGAGATTGTATTGGCGAAAAGAGATGAAGAAATCTCTCACTATGTCAGACCTGTATGCTAAGATACACCTACCAACTACTAACAAGGAGAACTAATGCCTAACTGGGTATTCAATAGCCTATCTGTTTCAGGTTCCACCGAAGACCTTGCTGTATTCAAGGACGAGATTGCCAAGCCGCATGATGCTATCACCTATGACTTTGAGACTAGGACCGATAAGCCTGCTGTTCACGAGTCCCACCTTTCATTCTGGAATGCCATTGCTCCCACCGATTTGGAGACTTATTGGGCTGGCAGCAACTGGTATGACTGGAATGTTGAGCATTGGGGTGTCAAGTGGGACGCTAGCAGTGTTGAGGTCAATGAGGTCACTGATTCTTACATCTCATACAACTTTGAGACTCCTTGGTCTATCCCCCTCAACGCTATGAAGGCTATGTCTGCCAAGTATCCTAATCTCACCTTTGATTTGTATTCAGAGGAAGAGCAGGGTTGGGGTGCGGAGATTGTATTCAAGGCTGGCGAAGATGATTGGGTCAAGGAGTGGGACATTCCCCAATGCCACGCTGACTATGTGGACCTTGATAGAGAATGTAGTGTGTGCGAGAGCGGACTCAATACCAATGACATTGAATACTGGTTTGATGACTGCCCACGACCAGACTTGACAGAAAATAGCAAGGCTGGTACTGTAGTGCTATGAAACAAGAAAGAAGACCGCAGCGCAAGAAGTCCAAAGGCAAATCTTGGAACACAAGCCGGGACTTTGAGAAGCCCATCAAGGGCAGCGAAGGCTACAAGAAACCTAAATACAAAGATTGGGAGAAATCGTGAGTCAAGAAGTTTATCGTGAGGGTTTTGAAGAGGGGTTACAGTTTGTAATTGACCTTCTTGAAGACCTTCTCTACGAGAACGAAGGAGAGGCATCTATTTCATTTGATGATGTCCGAGAGATTCTAACCGAAATTCAAAAAACCAAACACAACTAAGGAGAAACAATGTCAAAGCAGAAGAAGATGAAGAACTATTCCTACTTGGAGAAGTGGGCTATGCCTGATGGCAGCCTTTCAGAGCGTGTTGTCGTGCGTGATGCCAATGGGCGTTTCGTTGATAACATCTCTCTCACCGCCCTCAAGTCTGCAAAGACTGCGCCCCGTTCGCGTAAGTAACGGAGTAGACAAGGCGTAAGGCTACTCACACAGAGGCAGGGGCTCGCCACCCCTGCCTTTTGTGTTCGCGGAGAGCCGCGCCCGACTTGTCCGTTTACGATCTACGAATACCCCCCCGGTGTAATGCTTGTCAGACCCGTATGGTATGCTTACGCCTGTAACAGAAACCTACTAATGAAAGGCACTACAATGGCTGGTCTTATTGAGATGGTGAACGGCGTTGGGTCGTTCGTTTCGTATCGTGACCCTGCGTGGCACAACCTTGGCACTGTGTTGGAAGACGAGTTCACGCTGGAAGAGGGTATGCGTATCGCAAACCTCGCTGGTTGGAATGTTCGCTGCGAGCCTGTCATTTACCCCGATGGTTACACCGCTTCCATCAACAAGTTTATGATGGTGCGTAATCACCCCGAAGATGGTCACCCCGATGTGCTTGCTATCAACGGCGAGCGTTATGAGGGCATTCAGAACGAGGATGCTCTTTCGTGGCTTGGCGAGTTGGGTTTGCGTATTGAGACGCTTGGCTCTATCCGTAATGGTCGTCAGGTGTTCGCGTCTGCTTCTCTTGACCGCGAGGTCGTGCTTGACCCGACAGGTGTTGCCGATGTTATCAAGACCTACCTTGTGGCTAACACTTCCCACGATGGCTCGCTTGCCATTAGCGGTATGATTACTCCGACCCGCGTTGTTTGCGCTAACACGCAGGCGATTGCGTTGGGTAACTACATTCAGCGTTTCACCATTCGTCACACCGAGTCTGCGCTTGGTCGTTTGGCAGATGCTCGTGATGGTATGCTCAAACTTCACGGCTGGATGGATGCGTTTGAGGAAGAGGCTAAGACTCTCTTTGAGAAGTCTATCACCAAGGCACAGTTTGACGAGATTGTTTCTCGCGCTTTCCCGATGCCTGAGAAGGATGCCAAGGGTTCTATGAAGAAGTGGGAAACCAAGACTGATTTGGTTCAGGAACTCTACACTGCGCCTACCAATGTGATGATTGCTGGTACAGCGTGGGGTGCTTACCAGACTCTCACCGAACACCTTGACTACTACTCCAACCCTCGCAAGGGTAACACGGAGAACATCGCTATCAAGGCTAGCGGTATGGATGACAACCACAACGCGAAGAAGAACAACCTTCTTAGCATCGTCAAGTCTGTCGCGTTCGCGTGACCTATCGGGTGGGGGCGAAAGCCCCCACCTACACGCCTGACATTCCCCAAGGTGGGGAAGCGGTCTGTAAAACCGTCGCCGTTCGGCATGCTTGGTTCGATTCCAAGGTCAGGCACTCGCGGCTGTCCGCAGCTTAATGCTAATTACGATTACGATATCAGCGGTGGTCCGCGATCAAACTCCAATTACGATTACGATGTGGGACCCCGGTGTGTTGGGTGTCAGGGGCGTATGGTATGCTATGCACATCAACCAACCGAAAGGAAAAAATGGGTTACTACTACATAAAGCAATACAGCGAAGTTATTGTTGTTCAGACTGATGAGATTGCTATTCCTATGGGGGATGAGGAGTTTATCCGTTCCATTCCCGCCGATGTTTGGCAACGCGCACAGAAGGGCGACAACGATGCTCTTGGCATCGTGTGGCAGTTGGCTTGTGACGCTGGCTATGACCCTGAGTATGTAGACCGCGAGTATGCGGATGATGTTGCAGATAGCAAGCCCGAATACGAGTATGACGAATGGAGTAACTGATGAAGTATTCAGCAACTGTAATGGTAGAGTATCACTTTGAGGTGGAAGCCGATAGTCAGGAAGAGGCAGAGCATATTGCTCACTCAACATATCACGAACACGATATGTTCTCCGATGTATATTCCGCTGATTGCTACGAATTGGAGGAAGACGAATGATTGAGCATCACTATGCAGTTATCTACAATTCAACAACTGGTGGATGGTATGTGTGCGAGGAAGATATCGCATTTCCAGATGGTATCATTTATGATACTAGTGAAGGTCGTTTCCGTCCTCTTTCTGATGAGGTTGATGAGGTTAATGAGGATATCCGAGCATATAGGTTACTTCACGATGCCCTTATCCAACTTTCCAACCAGACTAATAAATTGGAGGGACTATGAGAGTAGTAGCACCCAAAGGAAGTAATGTAGGTTATTTTCTCAAGAAGAATAAGTTGTTCTTTGCTATGATGGTAGACGGAAAACTAGATATGGAGACAGCGCGTAGGTTTGACTTCTTTGATGATGAAGCAGACTGGCAAGAAGGTATGAACGCAATTGACATTCTTAAAAGCAACCACCCGGCATTTGGAGATGATGATGATGAATAGACTTAACAATGTAGACGGTTCCGACTTGGGATGTGTGATTGATGGTTCTCACATTGCTGCCCACGAATTGGATTTTCGCATTATTAGACTAGCCTATGAGAATGGCTATGATGTTGATTATTTTCAGTTACAGAACGATATGGATATGTATGATGAATTACCATATGAGGAAATTGCTGATATCAACGAGGGACTATGGGAAGAGTGTTCTCTTGCCATTGACTGGATGAATAGTCAATTACCAGACCATTACTACTTCTATGTAGATGATGGTAGTTTGTATCTCACATATGAAGACGAGGAAGGAACGGAGTATAACCTATGACAAAACGCGAGTATCTTAGGTCCCTAGGCTTTGAGGTCGGGGAGCGTGGGCGATTCACAGAAGCCATGAAACAAGCTCTAGATAAATATGAAGGTACATTCGATGAGCCTGCATCATCTAGTTCTAATTATACTGGTCCTGTGGGTCAACCTTGGATTCCTTTTTCGTCCACCCCGGTCCGCCCAAGTTATGCATTCAAGGGATACACCAAAGAAGGCTATGAGATCCGATTCAATGGTTGCCGCAGGTGTTCAGCTCATATGAAATATTGCATCTGTCCTGATGGCATTCTAGCCCCTTCTGTTGTTGTCAAATGTGACGACCCCCTTGTTTGTGTGTCAGCCCCACCTGCTACAATGTCTGCCTAGGAGGTACTATGCCACACTACAAACTACATAAGCAAGCAGCAAACGCAATGTCAGACTGTCGGTTCAATGAAGTAATCTTTGCTCACGCTATGGCAGACGAGCCATACGAAGTTCAGGCTCGTCTTATGAACTCAGTTCTGTTTTACATTCTTGCTCACGCTCGTAACTATGAGATTGGTCTTGTCCAACCCCAACTGTACGAGATTAGTAAGATGTGTAAAACTATCAAAGATTATGCTCTATCCCTGTATGAAGAGCCAGTGCCGAGTATCCAAGAGAATTCGGGGAGGGAATTCCTTGGAGTTTGACATAAATACATTCACTACTGTATAATAAGAACACATAGAAAAGAATAGATGGGCTATCAGGTAATTGCTATCAAGTCCTATAAAGAGTATGACTAACTAACATACCATCTATCACCCCCGGCTTAGTGGTGGAGCCGGGGGTTTTTTCTATATGTACATATGTCCGAATTGTCTTTTTTTACTGTCCGCGTTTTTCCATTTAAAATAGATTACGAATGGCGGGCATTTTCACTTTGACAAAGAAAAAACACAAAATCGGATGTTTTTCTACGGAATTCGTAGTTTTTCATCCGATTTCGTGCTGATTTAGTTGTATTTTGTCCTATTTTCTACGGATTACGATGTCCGAATTGTCCTAAAACAATACCATCTAAAATCATTTTACACATATTAACTGTATTTTATACATTTAATACTGCGAGTTTATTCTCTTCCATCAAATTGTGTCAAAGATTTATAGTCCAAGAACAGGTCTGCTCTTCTCTCTTTTTCTTTGTCAATTTCCTTGGTTAATCTAACTATTAAATCGTGATATATATTTAATAGACTTCTTAGCTTAACCACTTTACTTGATGTTTTATATAGTAGAAATGCTATTACTATATTAGGTATTATGAATATAAGGTTAGTCATTTTTTTGTACCACCGCCCATTTTTGAAGCATATCCTTCAACTCTTCTACCTTAACCATTAAATCATCAATAGATTCGTTGGTAGCCTTTGACACCTTCAAATCCTTCTTGATTAGAGTTGTATCCTCTAATCCCTGACGATTTTGAGAAGATAGAATAAGTCCGGAAAGCAGAATTGCCTCCAGCGATACAATAAGTGTGAGCAGTCCAAAAGGAAACGGCTCAACAGTGAAACCCATCCATAATCCCCACCAAAGCATGTGTATGAAGAGAAATATGGGTTTTCCAGACCATTCCGATGCTAGATCGGATAGTCTTTCAACTGCCGACTCTATTTTACGGAAGATACTGATATTATCACCCTCTTTTTTCGTGTATCCCGCCGATTTCTCTTTGGGATTAACACTATTTTATCATTGATTTATTGAGTGACTATCAGTTATATACACTATTAATTTGTTTTTGTTAAAATTTCACGCTGCTTAGCAGACATAAATTCATTAAACTTTTCCATAAATAAATTGATTACGAATACAGTATCATTTGCCGCTAGCTCTGCATACTCTGCTGCTTGGTCTTCTTCAAATCTTCCAGATACCGCCCAACTTTCATACAGATCATATGCAATTTGAGTTACAATATTATCTAATTCATATGTTGCCAATGGTAGTTCTGCCATTTTATCTCCTTATAAAGTTACTACTGTAATTATTCCGGGGCTACCATTCTCTGGTAACCGTATGGAATGGCTCACAGACACTAGTAGAGTGTTCTGAAGCTGTTTCTAAAGCAAGTTTTATTCTTTCTTCTGGTTTTACTTTTAACTTATTTGTCGTGTAAAGTGAGCCGATAGCAAGCTCCATTCCGGAGCCTATTGCGGCATAATCACACAGCCATTCTGATGCTTGCCAATCAGGTTCTATTACGAATATTCTTCCATTTATTCCGACTAGAATAGAGGCAAAATCATTCATCTCTTCACTGCCTGTATCTAGTCGGAGTCCTTTCTCTTCTGCGAGCGCCCTCAATTCATCAACGAATGTTGTGACCATATGCATTTCTAATTCATAGGGATTTCTAGGTGGATCACTAGGCTGAAAGTAATTAAATAGCAATTGACCCATTCTAGCACTACCAGCATAGCCGATAATATAAGAAAAGCAGTCAAATACTTTAGGAGTAGCAATTTTTACTTTTATCCCGGCATTGTTATCAACAAGCGCACTATCTCCGCCCATATATACTTTATTGTCTTTTTTAATTGCTACAATACAAGTCATTTTTCTCCTAGTTATTTTTATTTTCTAATCTTTCTAGTTTTTGAAATAATTCTTTTAAAACTATCATCAAGCCACTATCAATATTCAAAAGTCTTTTCCAGATAGAAACAATAAATAATAAAATTAAATCATTTATGAATGGTTTTCCATTTTTAATATTAAAATAACCATCAATAATTGGATAAACAAAAAGTGTTGTTACAAAAATTTTCCCAAAAATAAAACCTATTGTATATTTCATGATACTTCCTTCATTATTCCTGAAACATCCTTTGATTCTATTTTCTTTGTAATTTCACCATTTTCTAAAACAAAAACAGCAGGAATACTTTTAATATTAAAATCATCTAAATACTTTTTATCAATTTTGTCTACATCAACTACAAAATAATTATTGTTTTTATCAATAATTCCAGCCTTAGCAAAATGTGGTTTTAATTGTTTGCATGGTTGACACCACTCTGCTGTGAAAGCAACAATACTTTTATTTAAATTTAAAATCTCAATCATATCGTTAGTAACATTTAACATTTTTTATCCTATCAATTCTGAAGCAGATATTTCATTGCCAATATACAATCTTTTAGCAACAAAATGCCTTACATGATCTACTCCAAATGACCTGCCACCCAGAATAATCATATATCTAGGTTCATATCCTGCATCAATGCAGGATTGGCACATGAAGTTTGTCACTTCCTTAATAATAGCAGATTTTTTTGCATGAATCTGATTTTTTTCTTTTTTACAGCTAGAACATGTCATTTATTTTTCACCTTTCGGGCGGTATTTGATTCCCTCAATTTCGCACCTTACGCCATAAGATTCGATTACTTCTCTAACCATAAGCAAATATTCCATAATTGCTGATCTTTGGCTTTCATTGTATTCCATCACATTTTCTTCATAAACAGTAACTGCCAAATAGTTAGGTCTTGCCCTTATATCCATCCACAAGCCCTTTACAGGCTTTTTTATATTTCTTATAGACTTTGCCATATCAATATTATAAAATATTTTTTCCGCCATGTATTTTCCTTAATTTTTTCCAATCCGCAGGAGTTTTATGATTATTAAACTTTTTATCTATTTTTCCATTCGTCCAGTAGACACCGCCCCATACTCCATATGATTTGGTTTTTTTAGATTCAATCAAGCATTGTTCTATAACGGGGCAGTTTAAGCAAAGTTGATCAATTTGTTTAGCTAACTCTTTGTCTTCTTCGTATTCATCAAAAAACCATTCGGCATTCATTCCCCGGCATAAAGACAAATGATACCATTTTATTTCTGATTCATCCAAACCTAATTCTTTAAGAATATTAGACATATTTAGTTAATACTTTCCATGTGCCTTTATCCGTCATTTTAATTTTAGTTGCATAGCCCCAAGAATTGTTACGGAACATCCCGTTGTCCTGATAGTATCCATTATCATTTTTTGTAAACTTTACCATGTCCCAGCCGTCCCAATAGAATCCACGAAACTTATTTTTTTCAACAAAATCATGAGCATCCTTATAATTCAGCTCTGTTAAATTAGACATTTATTTTCCTTACTCTAGTAGTTATAATTGTACATAATTATATCATTACAGATAAAACTCGTCAATTCTTTTTCTTATGACATTCACATTGACAAGTAAAATATCTGTTATTGTAGTCTGATCCAAAATCAAACTCATGCTTACATAAATCATGATGTTGTGTATTACAAAATCCTGATACATCCATCGGTATCCGGCTCATCCCTGCTCCTAGTCTGTATAGACAATGTTTTTGATTCCCGCCTCACGAATTGCAGAATAGCAATTGTTACATGGGCGTGACATCATGGGCTTATTTTGATTATTAACTCTTGCCACATAGATTGTGGCATTTTTTGCATCATACCCAATTTTTTTCAAAGCATCAACTTCTGCGTGAACAGAACAAGATTGCTTGATAAATGGCTCAGGAATGATGTCGGGGTGGTTTCTAAATTTATTTACACCTATGCTGAGTACCCTATTTGATTTTACTATTACAGCTCCATGCTTTCTACGCTCTTTAGAGGATAATGCAGTATTTACTGCCAACTTCAAATATTGCCTGTCTCTGTTAGACAAACGCGACTCAGACTCCTTAGACATATCAACCTCTTATTATTTTAGTAGGAACATTTAATTCAGACAATATTTTAACAAAATATTGAGACCTTTTGCAACTAGGTTTCATAAAAACAATTGCAGCATTTAGATTAGAATTCATCATTTCATAATCTCTTATTATTTTGTTTTCTTTTTGATCTGTTTTTTTATTTCTATGCAATTCTTCTTTGATTGAATATCCTTTTTGACGCATAAATTTTTCAACCTTGCCAACATATTCTGTCACCATATTTTCAGCGCCAAGTTGACCGGAATGAACAAATGTCATAGACTTTTGATCTGGATAATAATAAGTCATATCTTCTATCATTACCGTTAGACCGCGCATCACTTCATTATAATCTATCCAATCTCTACTTCCTGTAACTAGAACTCTCATAATACCTCCGCTTAAAACACAAACAACGGTCATAGACCGTTGCTGTGTGAGATCTCACCTTTTATTTTTCTTATCTTTTTATGAATGGAGAAAAAGCTCCACCCCAAACAGATTTCTTTATTTCAGTTTTTTCTGAATCTTCAGTCTTGGACTCGTCTTCGTCTGAGGATTTTTCAATAGCTTTCTTGCAATCCTTGCAACATCCACATCCGGGACCCTTGCAATTACCACAGGAATTATCGCAGCAACTTGCTGACTCTGCCTTTGACATTCCCATACACTTTTCGCAACATCCCTTACATTCCGGACCCTTGCAATCGCTGCAGCATGAATCAGCCTTGTTAACTTCTTTTGTAGGTTCAGTAGTTTCTCCCTTTTCAGGTGCATCCACCGTAGTGTTTGCAGTAGTACTATATGTTCCTTCTCCAGATTTTTCCATAGCTAATTCGCTCTTTGCATCCGGCTCAGTGGATGTGTTTGCATCATAAGCATTAGATTCAGTCTTTGAACTGTCTATATCAAATTTTTTTTCAGTCATTTTTTCACCGCCCTCCACATAGAACTCTAGATTATTATCGTCTTTTTCTTCATTTTGACTTGAAGAGCTTTGAAAAGGCGATAATGATCCGGGTGAGGGTTTCATGCGTTTGGACCTGTTTGGTTTGTAACATTAGGAATTTCTGTTGTTACAATTGGTCCACCGTATGCCTGTCCAGTTGTCATTGAAACATCGTTTCCTGACAATGGGCTCTGCACACTGTCTCCAGCCATAACCTTGGGCTGGTTTACTCCAAGATTTGTTACATTTGGAGAAATGAGACCTGCGCCATCTGGTGTTGTTCCGGGGCTAGCCTCGCGTGTTACTGGTGTTGCTGCGGCTGGCTGAACGACTGTTGGTAGCTGCTGATTGTTATCCATTTATTTCACCTCTTTCTTTGTTTTCAATTATTGCAATTATTGAATCAAAATTTAAGAATATAAATTCTTCATCATCTTGCTTAAAGGGTTTTGTATGCCCATCTATATAAGCAATAATATCTCCCTTTTTAATGGGCAATTCTACCCATTCTGAATTTGGAGCAAAGTATCCATTTCCCACTTCAATAACTTCAGCGGTTGGACTACTATCTTCAAAATCAGAAGCAATATACAAACCAGTACTGGTTGTTTTATTTTCTTTTTCAATCTTTTTGGCAAGAATAAACTTGCCAATGGGTCTTACTGAAGACATATATACTCCTTACATATATTATACATCATTTTAAATATTTTACTTTATGGCACAAACATGAACAGATTAGAATTAAATCTCCAATTTTTTCCTTTGCAACACAGAGATGATCTCCTGCTGCACAACTTTCAAAAATTTTTTCTTTCATGCTGGCGGTGGCAATTCAAAGCCACTTTCCTCAATTATTTTTTTTGCTTCTTCTGAAATATTATATTTTGGATTAAATTCCTCGTCATAAGTAATTTCAATTAAACCTTTATTATTTAAATCTTCTAAAAGATTATTAAAATCATTTCTCATGTCGTAATAAAGTTCGGGCATTACTTCTTCTAAAATTTCCAGATTGAATCTGAATGTAAGTTCTCCCTTTTCAGTCATTCCATATAATTCAAGAGCCCCGGACTCAATTAAATGATTAAAAACTTTATTTTCTTCATCATTGGGTTCCATATTACTACCTTTCGTGGAGTAGGCGGGAATCGAACCCGCGTCCAATTGCTTGCACAATTACAGTTATACAGCTATTTCGTGCTAGGTATTGCTAGGTATTGCTATTTTGGGTGTAACTTTTCTGTTCCCACGCAAGTTACAACGCGGCGATTACGCTAGTGCAGGAGTCTTTACGAGTGCTGCAATTTTATTGCGTAGTGCTGATTCGGTAATAAATGTGCCGATTGTTTTTTTGTGATGTTTTACAAGTTACCACAACTTGAGCTGCTGTAGATTGATTCACACAACTGTCGAAACCGATCTACCCCTAAACCTTAACGACCTCTGCGCTTAACATATCCTGTCTTGCGCTTGTTCATACTACCCGGCTTATTAAATCCGGGTTTGTCGGGAGCATTCTTTTGTCTAATTTTTAGAGCTTCTAGAATTTTTTCATGATGCTTTCCCATTACTTATTTCTCCTTTTCTCGTTAGACAAATGAATTTTTTCAATTGCTTCTATCCAATTATATACTGTTTTGTTTAAATTGTATTTATCCATAACAATTTCATAACCTTTTTCTGCTTGCAATTTTCTTTCTTTAGGGTCAAGTAGTTTTTCCAAATGCTTTATCCATTCAGCAGGCTTTGAAGCAACATTACCTACTCCTTGCTCAGATAACATTCTATATTCATAAGTATCAGCAGCAACAAAAGGAATTCCAGTCATTGCATATTCTAGACCCTTTAAATTACTTTTTGCTTCATTGAATGGTAATTTACTCAATGGAACTATACCAATATCAAATGATAAAAGAATATTTCCGTAATATTCTGGAGGTGAGCCAGTTCCTTTGTCAAGACGATTTACATCAATTTTTGCTGATTCAGCAAACCAATTAGGGTTATCTCCAAGGATGCCCGAATGATGAAATCTTAAATCATTTTTTTCTAAGAAATCACCTAGCCAACCCTGCAAAGTTTGAATATCTTCACTTCTCCACAACATGATTCCAACCCAACCAATCTTTGGCTTATTACCTGCCGAATCATATCTTTTTATAAATAATTTTGGATCTAAAGAATTTCTTACCATGTAGCAATTTTTATTTTTATTCTTATATTTATCATATAAAAATTGTGTGCTTACAATTAAGCCATTTGCATAGCCATAGCTGTTCAGCATATGGTTTCTGTTGTATTCTGGATATTTTGATGGGCTTGTAGTTTCAAAAGCAATATTGGTTGTGGGCAATCCTTCAAACCAATCATCAATGTCAACTATAACTGTTTGACCATACTCTTGAGCTTTTTTTATTTGATTGCTTGCTTCTTTTGCCATCCATAATTTCAGGACAACAACATCAAGATTTCCTTCATATTGATTTTTTAAAAATGGATATTTATCAATATCTAGTATATCTCTATCTGATGCTCTTAATCTAGCCCATGTGGGTACGACAACAAAGCCCTCTCCGTCTTTCCAGCCAACTTCTCCAAGTTTTACTTCATAGCCTAGTTCGGATATTTTCTGTCCGGGATTCATAAATCTTATCCATGTGCAACCACCCGGCATTGATCTTTCATAATCACCCCAGTCAGAACTAAGAAAACCAATTTTCATTAATTTGCCCTTCGCTTGTTTCTTTTTGAAATAAATCTTCTAATTCTTCTGATTCTGTATTCTTTCAGCCAAGAGTTCAAATTTTTAATAAATACTCCTGTGTATAAAATACAGCCAAAAATGAAGCCGTACTGCTTGGTAATAATTGCATATATAAACCATAGTATTTCTGATACTACGCCTACTACCCAGCCGCGCCAATCTTTTTTCCCTGTCAAAATAACCCCGGCTGCTCCCACAACAGAGAGCAGCCAAGACCAGTATTCAAAATGATTCATTTTTTACCTTTCCGAGCCCCCTTGAGGATTTGAACCCCAGACCTACGCATTACAAGTGCGTTGCTCTACCACTGAGCTAAGGAGGCGTGGCGGGGGTGGGATTCGAACCCACGACCTTGAGTTTATGAGACTCACGAGCTACCTAACTGCTCTACCCCGGCAAGAGTGAGAAGTGGGACTCCACCCACACCAGAAGGGAAAACATCGGGATTCTCG
>Ga0214923_10006053_pt1 | contig 13763 bp, 19 predicted proteins | sample LL1510_MetaG_FD_177993 | JGI IMG/M metagenome (GOLD analysis project Ga0214923, IMG submission 177993) | Freshwater microbial communities from Lake Lanier, Atlanta, Georgia, United States - LL-1510 | ecosystem: Environmental > Aquatic > Freshwater > Lake | place: USA: Georgia | collected... | reverse complement strand
TTTTCAATAACTTCATTTTTAAATTTACTTTCATAATTCAGGACATAATGATCAATCTCTAATTTTTCTGAAACTCTTTTTGCATCATAGATATCTTGTCCAGCACAACACGTTCCTGGTTTTTTATTAATTTGTGCATAATCATAAAGTTGCAAAGTCATACCAATAACCTGGTAACCGTTCATTTTCATTAAACAAGCAACTACAGATGAATCTACGCCGCCAGACATAGCAACAACAACTTTTGTCTCGCTAGGTGGTTTATCTAGCCCAAGTAAATTATTATTTAATTTTGTTTTAAGTGAAGTTGACATGACAATATTTTAACACTCTTACATTATGGGAAGAAATAAGTATAAATAAAAAATGATTTTTGATTACGAACCTGGCGACTATGTCATCAATCCAAAAAATAAAGAATGGGGAACAGGTCAAATACAGTCTATTATTAAAAATATCGTAACTGTTAACTTTGAAAATGCTGGAAAAAAAACAATTATTGCTGATAAAGTTTTACTAGAAAAAATTAATGTTAAAAATTAATCTAAAAAAAATAACTGAAGATCTTATTCCAAGCTTTTATGAGGCTGGCAAAGAAAGTATTAAACTTTCAGGAAAAAATCTAAAGATTACTATAAAAAAAGATAACACCCCGGTAACTAATGGAGATTTATTAGTCGACAAAATTTTACAAAGTACTATCTCTAAACTAACCCCTAATATTCAAATAGTTTCTGAAGAAAATGTTAATGAAATAAAGAAATTTGATAACAAAAATTTTTGGTTAATTGATCCAATTGATGGCACTCGTGAATATATAAAAAATAAAAATGAATATACTTTAAATGCTGCTTTAATTTTAGATAAAAAACCTGTTCTTGGAGTAATCTATGCTCCAAAACTTAAAAGATTATTTTATTCATTTGGTAAAAATGATGCTTACGAAATTAATAAAAATATTAAAATTAAACTAAATTGTAAAAAATTATCAAAAGATAATGAGATCCTAGCTTTATCTAACAGCACCACTCCTTCTGATATTATTTTAAATATTCATAAAAAAAATAACGTTACAAAATTTGTAAAATGTTCAAGTTCATTAAAATTTTGTCTAATAGCAGCAGGTGAGTTTGATATATACGCAGCAAGGGCAAGGGCTAAAGAATGGGATATAGCTGCAGGACATGCAATTGCAGAACATGCTGGAGCAATATTGACAACATTCACTGGTCGAAAAATAACTTACGGTAAAAACAATTTTGCAAATCCTGCAATGATACTAAAAAGATCAAATAACTTGCTTAAATAATGATTCACTTAATACACGAACATAGATACATTTGAGATATAATTATGAAGTTCACTTTTATTATATTGATAACTTTTACTTTAAATTCATGCGGAAATTTAATGTCCGCTAGTTTAATTGAATCTTTCCTAACTCCAACATCATTAGTAATGACAGCTGCAGATTATGGCATTGAAAAAGAAACAGGAAAAAAATTATCTGAACATGCACTTTCAATAGCTACATCAAAGGATTGTAAATTTAATCTTGATACTATGTCAATTTGCAAAGATGTAGACCATCAAAATAATAAAATAATTAAAGTTGCCTCTTACAAAAAAAATAATTAAAAAAAAATCCTTTCAGAAGTAAATTAATTTTTTTAGATGAAGACAGATATTGCTCTAATAATTATTAGTACAGTTTGTTTATTTGGAGTGATTGTTTTTTACATTGTTACAAATCTTATACGAAACAAAGTTAATGAATTAGTTTCAATTCAAAAAAGTAAAAAAAAATCTAAATCTTTTTCTCGAAAATCTTAAGTTCTTTTTTATCTAAACCCAACACATTTTTAGAAGTTGAATAACTAAATCCGGCCCTAGCTAGTACCCCAGTATCTTTTGTATAAAAAATCTCTCTATTTGCATCGGGACGATAAGGCCCTATTCTTCTTCTTCTACAAACTCTGATTGCTGCATAAAAATCAGGATCAACATTGTCTTTTTGAATATCATTCATTGTCTTTTTTAATAACTCTCCATCAATACCTTTTTGAGCTAAATTCATTCTAATTTTGTTTAGTGAATAACCTTTTTTTAAATAATTCTTTGATTTTATTTCAGAATAAATCGTATCATTTATAACTCCGATATTTTCAAGATTTTCAATGACTATATCTATTTCTCTTAAAATACTTTCCTTATCTTTATGTAAATAGTCGGTATCAAGTACTTTTCTGTATAAATAAATTCTAAGATCTTTTTTTGAGGGTTGATATTTATCAAGATATTTTAAAGACAACTCCTTAATATCTTCTCTACTATTTATTGATTGTTTTGCAGATTTATTGAATCTCATATAATAATCGTTACTAACACATGCTTAACACTTTAAAAGATTTTTTTACCCTTGAAATGATTTATCATTTCACAAACATCGGAGTTATCCCATTATGGATTCTTTTGGCTTTTTTACCAGGTTGGAATGGAACTAAAGTTTTAATTAACAGTATATTAGTTCCATTAATATTAGGTTTTACTTATTTTTATGTTTTTTATATTTATATAAATACTTCAGAGGGAATATTTTCCAACATTTTAGACAAGGGGAAAACATTTGAACTCTATATGGGAATTGATCAGCTTAAAAAAATCTTAAGCGATAAAAACGTGTTATTATTATTTTGGATACATTTCTTAACTGCAAATCTTGTACTAGGCGCATGGATTGCTACAGATGCGGCTAAAAATAAAGCTCTTCAATTTATAGTACTGGTTCCTTTAGTTCTTACTTATTTTGTAGGACCTATTGGACTTGGCGTTTATTTAATCTTGAGACTTCTAGCTGCACAAAAATTAAAATTATTTGATTAACTCTGAGTAGCTAATAATTTATTTCAGAGTTATAAATAACTATGAAAAAAATAGATTTCTACTTTGATTTTGGAAGTCCTTATTCATATTTAGCACACACACAAATTAAAAAATTTGAAAAAGAAACTGGTGAAAAAGTAAATTACATGCCCACGCTTGTAGGTGGACTTCATAAATTAGCAGGTATTACAGCTCCTGCATTTATTCCCCTAAAAGCAAAATATTTAATTAAAGACTGCAAACTCTGGGCAGATAAATATAAAGTTAAATATCAATTCAATAGATACTTTCCTATTAAAACTCTTAATCTAATGAGAGCGGCATTAGTTGCTGAGAAAGATAATTTTTTTAGATCCTTTGTTGATAAAGCTTTTAATGCTATCTGGGTTGACTCCTTGAATATGAATGATGAAGAAGTATTTGTAAAATTTATAAAAGCACAAGATGTAAATACTGATTTATTTTCATTAAAATATAACGATCCTATAATTAAAAATGATCTTATCAAAAGAACAAATAATGCTTTTGATAAAGGGATATTTGGAGTTCCAGCATTTATAGTAAATGGAAAAATGTTTTGGGGACAAGATCGTCTAGACTTTGCGTTTAATGAAGCAAAAAAATAATTATTTTTTTTTAACTTCGACTACTCTAAAATTAAATTTTTTTAATGCCTCAAAGCCACCCTTAATATGAGCTACATTAGTAAAACCCATATCTTTCAAAGTTTTTGCAGCAAGAGCTGATCGCATTCCTTGGGCACAAAACAATATCTTTTTTTTTTCAACTGCAAATTCTTCTTTATAGTAATGACTACTTGGATCTAGCCAAAATTCCAACATACCTCTTGGTATATGTTTTGAATTTTCAACTGTTCCTTCTCTCCATAATTCCCTAATATCTCTAATATCTATTAGGATTGTATTATCATCCAATCTTGCTTTTGCTTCTTCAGGAGTAAGATTTTCTATTTCTAAACTTGCTTCTTCAACTAATTGTTTATGTGATTTTATCTTCATTAAGACTATTTTATAAAGTATTCTTTATTATATTAAATATAACATTAATAATGAATGAAAAAAAATTAGCTCCAAATTTTAGAATTCCTTCAAGTAATAATGAGGAATTTGAGCTTAAAAAGAATAAAAATAAATTTTTAGTAATCTACTTTTATCCAAAGGATAATACACCTGGCTGCACCAACGAAGCTAAAGATTTTTCAAAATTATATAAAGAATTTAAAAAATTAAGTTGTGAGATTATTGGAATTTCAAAAGATAATATTGAAAGTCATAAAAAATTTATAGAAAAATTTAAAATTCCTTTTCAATTATTATCAGATGAAAAAACAATAACTCTTAAAAAATATGGAGCTTGGGGTGAAAAATGTATGTATGGAAAAAGATTTATGGGAATAAAAAGAACAACAGTCTTAATTAATCCAAATGGAAAAATAATAAAAAAGTGGAATAATGTTAAGGTTAAAGATCATGCAAAGGAAGTATTAACTTTTCTTAAAGAAGCTACTTAGAAAATTCTTTTTCAGTAAATCCTAAATAAAATAATATAGTTTTAAGGTCAGTAAATTGAATATGATTATCAACTGCTTTTTTTATAATTTGATGAGAGTGATAACCTACTCCAAGTCCTGAGTTTTGTAACATACCAAGATCATTTGCTCCATCACCAACAGACAGTGTATATTTAAATTTATCTAAACTTTTTTTTTTACAAATCTCATTTAAATAAGCTAATTTTGAATTCTGCTTTCCAGTAATTGGAATATATTCACCTGTGAATTTGTTATTTTTAATAACAAATCTATTGCTGATTACTTTTTTAAAGCCCAAAACTTTTCCAACGTAAGTTGAAATAGGTTGAAATCCTCCTGTAACTAAATTTGTGTGATAACCATTCTTGTTAAGAGTTCTTACTAAAACTTTTGAACCTTCATTAAATCTAATTTTTTTTATAACTCTTTTTAAAAGCTGTGTACTTTTACCCTTTAAATAATTAACTCTAAACTTTAATGTATCTCTAAGACTAATTTTTCCATCCATTGCAAGTTTACTTAATTTATCGATGTCAACTTTTATTCCTGCAATTTTTACAAGATTATCTAAAGTTTCATCTTTAATCATAGTTGCATCCATGTCTGCGAGAAATATCTTCTTTTTTCTCCACTTTGTTTTTTGAATACAAACATCAATTTTATTTTTAAAACAAAATCCTCGAAGTTTATTTTGATTTTTTTTACTGATATTTTCGCAATAAAGATCAAGAGCTCTGTTAGAGAGTATTTTATAATCTTTAGTATTTTGAATTTTAGAAAAAAATTTTATTATTTTTTTATAATCTAATTTTTTTTTTGTTACAAATGTACAAACTAGTTCAGAAGAACTATTCATTCTCTTTATCTTTGAATTGAATATATTTAGCTTGAATCACTAAGGGAATTTTTTTAATACTTTCAATAACAGAATTTTCAATTTTATTATCGGTTGAAATGATGGCTATCGCCTCTCCACCGCTACTTAATCTTCCTAAATGAAAAGTTGCTATATTAATTTTGTTATCAGCTAAAATTTTTGATAAATCTTTAATAAAACCAGGTTTATCTTGGTTTGTTACATATAAGTTATGTTCTGATAAATCTGCTTCAATTTTAATTCCTTTGATTTCAACTATTCTAGCTTTTCCACCAAAAACTGTTCCAGATACTGAACGTGTTTGTTTGTCTGTTGTAACAGTTAATTTAATCAAAGACTGATAGTCATTTTCTTTTTGATGCTTTACCTCAGAAATGGAAATAGATTTACTTTTGGCAACTAAAACTGAGTTAATAACGTTAACACTATCTGTAGTGGGTTTTAATAAACTATAAATAATAGTTTGTGTAAGCGGAGCACTATTTACATTTGCAGCTGTTCCTTCAAATTCTATCTGGATTGATTTAATTGCATTCTCAGTTAACTGACCGGCAAAACCGCCCAATAAACTAGATAATTTTAAAAATGGTTTAACCGACTGATATTCTTTTGCTGTAAGAGAAAAAGTATTAACTGCATTGGTAATAGCTCCTGTTTTTAAATAATCTGATATCTGTTCTGCAATTTGTACTGCTACTTTTTCTTGAGCCTCTGTTGTAGATGCTCCTAAATGCGGTGTCAGTATTAAGTTTTTAGTTCCTAAAAGAGGACTTCCTTTTGGAGGTTCCTCAATAAAAACATCTAAAGCAGCACTTGCAACATGTCCATTTTCTAAATTTTCTTTTAAAGCGACCTCATCAATAAGGCCTCCTCGTGCACAATTAACAATACGAACACCTTTTTTCATTTTTTTGAATGCTTCCTTACTAATTATATTTTTTGTTTTTTCATTAAGAGGTGTATGTAGAGTAATAAAGTCTGATCTTTTAAGTAAATCATCCAAAGCAACTTTTTCAACTCCAAGCTCTATTGCTCTTTTGTCTTGTAGAAATGGATCAAATACAATTACTTTAAACTGAAGACCTAATGCACGTTGTGCAACAATTGTTCCAATATTACCACAGCCAATAATTCCTAATGTTTTTCCGGTAACTTCCACTCCTTTAATAGAAGATTTTTCCCATTTGCCTTCATGGGTAGTTTTGTCTGCATAAGGAATTTGTCTTGCTGTTGAAAGTATTAATGTAATTGCATGTTCTGCTGTTGTAATTGAGTTTCCAAATGGAGTATTCATTACAACCTTGCCATTGCTTGTGGCTGCATCAAGATCTACATTATCAACTCCAATTCCTGCTCTGCCAATAACTTTTAGTTTCTTACAAGACTCTATTACTTCTTTAGTTGCTTTTGTTGCAGATCTAACAACAAGTCCATCACAATCTTGTAATTCTTTTATTAATGATTTTGCATCAAGATCAGTTTTAGTAATCGCTTCAATGCCATTTTCTTTGAAAATAGCTAAAGCTTCATTACTAAGTTTGTCTGCTATTAAAACTTTATACATTTAAATTTGTCAAATAAGCCCATTTTATCCAAGGGAGCAATTTTTCAATATCAGTTGTTTCAACTGTAGCACCACCCCAGATTCTAAATCCTGGAGGTGCAGTTCTATAAGAATTTATATCATAAGCAATATTTTCTTTTTCTAATATTTGATTAATAGTCTTTAATTTAGCTGTTTGATCATCTTTGCTTAATTTTTTAAACTTTGGGTCAGTAATTTTTAAACAAATACTAGTTGATGAAATAGTATTTTCTTTTTCAGCTAAGAAATCAATCCAATCTTTATTTTCTTTAACAAAGAATTTAACTTCTTCTAAATTTTTTTTTGATCTTTTGATAGCACCATCTAAACCGCCTATAGACTCGATCCATAATAATGCATCAATACAATCTTCAACGCAAAGCATTGAAGGTGTGTTAATCGTTTCCCCCTCAAAAATACCTTCTAATACTTTTTTATCTTCAGCTAATCTAAATATTTTAGGAATTGGCCAACTTGGTTGATATGTTCTTAATCTTTCAAAAGCTCTAGGCGATAATGCAATCATTCCATGGGCAGCTTCTCCTCCTAAAACTTTTTGCCATGACCATGTGATAACATCTAATTTTTTCCAATCCATAGGTATTGCAAAAACAGATGATGTGGCATCACATATAGTAAGCCCTTTTCGATCATCTTTTATCCAGTTAGCATCTGGAAGACATACCCCAGAACTAGTTCCATTCCATGTAAATACCACGTCATTATTAAAATCTACTTTTTCTAAATCAGGAAGTTTTCCGTAATCCGCTTTATGAACATTTAAATTTTTTATTTTTAATTGACTAACAGCATCTTTAACCCAGTCATTACCAAAATTTTCCCAACCCAATACATCAACTCCTTTTGCTCCTAACAAACTCCACATTGCCATTTCAATTGCGCCTGTATCTGAACCAGCTACAATCCCAACTTTATAATCAGTTGGAAGTTTTAATAATGATTTTGATAAATTAATTAATTCTTTTAATTTATCTTTAGCAATTTTAGATCGATGTGATCTTCCTAAAGTAAAAATTGGAAGATTAGTAATAGACCAGCCCGGACGTTTTGCACAAGGTCCTGATGAAAAAAAAGCATTTTCTGGTTTTGAAGAGGGTCTTTCAATTGTCATAATTAATATCTTAAACTAATCAAATAAATATCCTGTGGTCTAATTTGCCACAGGATATTTAAAAAAAATTTAGGCTGCTGCTGGAACGCTTAGATTATGTTTTTGAGCTACGCCTGAAAGAAAATTCCAAAGATGTTTTGCAGTTTTAAGAGCTGCCTTTTCAGCTTTCGCTTGATCTTCCTTAGAGAGATTATCTAGTAAAACTTCACACTCTTGTCTGTGATACACGTCAGCTTTTTTGTGAGTTTCAAAAAATGCAAGTCCAGAGTCAGAATTTACGCCGTAAAACTTTTTAAGACCCTCGATTTTAACGTCTGCGATTTCTGGTATTTGTCTTTCGTAAGTGTACAAAGAAGCAAGTCCTTCAGCATAAGTTGATCTTCCTTGTTTAAAAAAGTTATCAATCATTTCTGAAGTATACTTTTCTAATTTTACATTTTCGATTTCATTTTTATCAGCTCCTAATGCCACAGCAAATTGTTTCCATAACTTAGGGTGATCATTATGTTTATCTTCTTCATCATTTAAATTCTCTAATAGAATCTTTCTATCAGCAATATCTTCACATAAAGAGTGAGTTGCGCTTATATAACGAGGAAAAGCTTTTACGTGATGATAATATTGCTCAGCGTAATCTTTTATAATTTCTCTGCTTAATTTACCTTCATTCCACGCTTGATAGAATGGATGTTTTAAAAGATGGAATTCATCTAATTTTGCGTTTAGTTCTTTAGAAAACATATTTTTCTCCAAATTGTTTAATTAAATTATAAATTAATTAAATTTATATACAAACAAGTTAAGGTTGAAAAAAAATTAAAAAATTAGAGATTTTAAAATTACTTGAGAACTTAAAAATTAATAACTCAGCCATTTACGGCTGAGTTATTAAAAAAAAATTACTTATTGAACATCTCTTTTAAAGCTTTTGCTGGCAAAAACTTAACTTTTTGAGAAGCTGCGATTTGTATACTTTCACCAGTTCTAGGATTTCTTCCAGTTCTAGCTTTTCTTTTTGCAACTTTATACGTACCAAAACCTGCGATTTTTACAGTTTCATCATTCTTCAATGAATCTAGAATAATGTCTTGTATTTTATCAAAGGTTTTTTCGGCATCACTTTTGCCCATATTGCAAGCAGAGGCTATTTTAGCCACTAATTGTTTTTTGTTCATTTTTAACCCTTTTGATTCGTTAATATTTAAATAATCTTTAAAAAACATAGGAAATCAACATAAATGTAGTATTTGCTTAATTTTTAAACACTAGATGTTGATATGATTTATAAGGATTTTCAATAAAGCTATGTTTTATATAGCTTTTTAGAAAAGACCTAGGCCTTTAAGATCGTTATAAGTCGAAAAAAACATTAAAGCAAAAAGTACAAATAAACCAAATTTAAAAAAGTAAGTTTGCATCTTTTCACTTAAAGGTTTGCCTCTAACAAATTCATAAAAATAAAATAACAAGTGACCACCATCTAATAATGGAATTGGAAATAAGTTAATCAGTCCTAAACTTATAGAAATGTAAGCCATTATGGATAAAAAAGGAACAATTCCAAGTTCAGCAACTTGTCCTGAAATCTGTGCAATTTTTATTGGTCCCCCTAACTGATCGGCTTTTTCAGTTCCGATGATCATCTTGCCCACGTAGCTCATGGTAGTTGAAATCGTAAACCAAATTTCTTTTAGTGAATAATAAATTGCTTTAGCAGGTCCTAATTTTTGTCTATTAAGTTCATTATTAAGTGGAATAATTTGTATACCAATCATTTTTCGGTTTATATTATTTCCTAATTGATCTTTAGTTGCTTCTGAAATTGCTTGGACTTGAAAATCATATTCTTTTTTATCTCGAAGAACTGTTATGTTAATTAAATTAGTTTCCGATAAAGCAATAGACTGCGAAACTTCTGTAATACTTGTAATTTTTTTATCATTAATTGTGATGATCTGATCACCTTTCTTTAATCCGGACTTGTAAGCTGGACTATCTATTTTAACGTCTTGAATAACAGGAACAGAAAAATCTTTGCCAAAAAACATGAATACACAAGAAAAAATGACAAGCGCTAAAATAAAATTAGCAATAGGTCCTGCTGATACGATAATGGCACGTTGGTATAATTTTTTAGTAGCAAGTAAATAAGATTGTTCAGATTTTGAAAAATTTGAAACTTTCTCGGGTTGACTTGCGGCGTTTGTATCTCCAAAAAATTTTACATACCCTCCTAAAGGTATAAGACAAATCTTCCATCGTGTTCCATCTTTATCTGTCCAGCCAAATAATTCTTTACCAAAGCCAATTGAAAAATCTGTAACTTTAACTCCATATTTTTTCGCATAATAGTAATGACCATACTCATGAACAAAAACTACAACAGATATTAAAATTATAAATGGAATAATAATATTAATTAAACTCATAAATTAAATATTACCCACCGTTGATAAAATTACAATTATTCCAAATCCTAGAATAATAAATCCAGAAATAATATTTGAACGTTTAATAAAAGTAGAATTAACTCTATTTTTTAAAAATCTTGCAAATTCAATTAGCATTAGCCACCACAACATGGATCCTGTAAAAGCACCTAATGAAAAATTTAATATTAGACCAGAATCGAAATTTCTAAAAACTAAATGCATATAAGAAAGTAGCGCTATAAATCCAATATAAGTTAATGGGTTACTTATTGTAATTATAAATCCCGAAATAATATCTTTTGGCCATTTATTATAATTGATTTTATTAGTTTCAATAACAACAGGTCCACTAAATATCATTCTGATAGATATAAAAATTAGACATAATCCGCCAATAATCCTCATAATTTCTTGATTTTGTAAAAAAATATTTGAAATTGTAGTTAGACTGTAAATTGCAATTAAAGCATAAAAAGCATCAGCTAAAGCAGCACCAAAACCTATTGCAAACCCAGATTTAATTCCAAACTGTAAAGTTTTATTAATACACATTAATGCAATGGCACCAACTGGCAAAGCAAGACAAAAGCCTGACAAAACTCCAATAAAGAATGTTAACATTAAATTAATTTAAATATTAATACTAAAAACGCCACTCGTTCACTTTATCAAAAATAAAGTCTCTAAAACTTTTTATGCGTGCAACATTTTTTAAAGATTGAGGATAAACGAAATGCGCTTCATATTTAGGTCCATCTACATTTGGCAAAACTTTAACAAGTGTACTTTTCTCTTGAACCATATAATCTGGTAATGCTGCAAGACCAACTCCACTTTCAACAGCAAGTAATAAAGAATAAATATTATTCACTCTCATCACCGATTTTCTTTTAGTAGAATCTTTTTTACCAACTTTTAAAATCCAGTCTGTTTGAGATAAAGGTGAAGGAGTGCCTTTTCCATAAACTATAAACTTATGTTTATCCAAATCTTTCACAGTATTTGGATAACCATTTTCTTCTAAATATTTAGGAGAGCCATAAATATGGTAATTAATATCAATTAATTTTTTTTGAATATAACTTAGCTGAGTAGGTTGTCTCATCCAAATAGCAACGTCAGCTTCACGGGTGCTTAAATCTAACTCTTTATCAGTTACAATCACTTCAACTTCCATTTCAGGATACTTATCCATAAATTCTTTAATTCTTGGACTTAACCAAATGCTTCCAAAACCAACAACTGTTGTAACAATTAATTTTCCAGATGGTTTGTCCTTTTTTTCCATCAAAGAAGTTTCAACTCCTTTTAAATGAATAATAACTTCATTAGCGGTTTTAAAAAGTGTTTCTCCATCTTCTGTAAGGGAAAGACCTCTTGCATGTCTTTCAAACAGTGATGTTTTTAATGTCTGTTCTAATGATTGAATTTGACGACTGATTGCAGATTGACTTAAGTTTAAAGTACCAGATGCTTCTGTGAAACTTCCTGCTTGAGCTACTGCATGAAATATTTTAAGTTTATCCCAATCCATAACTATTGATTAACATCGATAACTACTCGACCCGCAACCTCTCCTTTTAATATTTTGTCATAAGAGCTTACAAGTTTTGACAAACTCCATACCTCAGTAATTTCATCTAATTTTTTCATATCAATTAAACTTGCAGCTTGAGACCACACAAATTCTCTTCTTTTCATAGGTGTATCAACAGAGTTTATTCCCCAAAGTTTAACACCTCGAATAATAAAAGGCATAACTGTTGTCTCTAATTTAAAACTATTAGTAAGTCCGCATGCAGCAACGATTCCTGTGGGTTTAGTATGCGTTAAAGCTTTAGCTAAAACTTTTCCACCAACTGTATCCACAACGCAGTCAAAAAGTCCTTTATCTAACGGTCTTGTTTCCCCTTCTAATTCCGATCGATCTAAAACAGCGCTAGCGCCAAGTTTTTTTAAAAAATCACTTTTATCTTTTTTCCCTGTAAGAGCATGAACTTTGTAACCCATCTTTGATAAAATCATCACCGCCACACTTCCAACTCCACCCGTTGCACCAGTTACTAGTACATCATTTACTTTTTCACCTAAAAGAATTGTCTCCCTTGCTTGAACGGCAAAGGAACATAATAAAGCGGTAAAACCTGCAGTACCAATTGCCATTGCATGTTTGGTCGAAATTTCTTTTGGAGCTTTGACTAAAAAATTTGCATCAACTTTTGCATACTGAGAATAACCCCCGTAATAAATTTCACCAACTCGCCAACCAGTTAATATAACTTTATCGCCTACTTTAAATTTATTACTTTTACTTTCTTCAACAGTGCCTGCAAAATCTATTCCTGGAATGTGAGGATAATCTTTAACTAAACTTCCGCCATTTTTTAAAATCATTCCATCTTTATAATTAAAATCTGAATAATCTACTTTAACTAAAACATCACCGTGTATTAAAAAACTTTTATCAATACTTTTAACTTCACGTGTAAATTGCTCACCTGTTTTATTAAGAACAATTGCTTTAAAATTACTCATGATTATTTTTTTTCTTTAGAAATTTTTTTCCACAATACCCACAAACAACTTCAGATTTTTCTCCAAAATTATAATATACAGTTGGGTGTCCCACATCATCATCTCCACCATTACAAGAAACAGATTCTATATCAGCATCAACAACGACTTGATCTAACATTTATTTCTGACCGATATAATGAAGGAAACGATTTTGAAGATTATGACTTTCTTTAAAGATTCCAGTGAAATAATTAGTAACTGTAGTCGCCTCATGCTTTTTGATTCCGCGAGAAGTCATACAGTGATGAACAGCGTCAATGCTCACGGCTGCTCCGTGTGCTTTTAAACCCTTAAATATTGTATTTGCAATTTCCATGGTTAATCGCTCTTGAGTTTGTAATCTTCTCGAATACGCCTCAACTACCCTTGCAAGTTTACTAAGTCCTACAACTTTTTCATGGGGAAGATAAGCAACATGGGCCACACCTACGATAGGCGCCATATGATGTTCACAGTGACTATAAATTGAAATATTTTTTTGGATCACCATGTCATCATACCCTTCAACATCACCAAAGGTTTTTTCTAAATCTTTATAAGGATCGATTAAATAGCCTGAAAAATATTCTTCAAATGCTTTGATCACTCGCTTTGGAGTATCTAGTAAACCCTCTCTTTTTGGATTCTCGCCTGCCCAAGCAAGTAAAACTTTAATAGCAGCTTCTGCTTGTTCTCTAGTGACAGTTTTTTCTAACTTCTTTTTTATTAATTCAGTAACGTTCATT
>Ga0214923_10006052_pt1 | contig 13764 bp, 9 predicted proteins | sample LL1510_MetaG_FD_177993 | JGI IMG/M metagenome (GOLD analysis project Ga0214923, IMG submission 177993) | Freshwater microbial communities from Lake Lanier, Atlanta, Georgia, United States - LL-1510 | ecosystem: Environmental > Aquatic > Freshwater > Lake | place: USA: Georgia | collected 2015-10-15 | reverse complement strand
CTTACATAAAAGCTCTAGCCTTTGCGACGGGAAAACCTTTTTCAGTTTTCAATCATATTGAAGCCCATCTTTTTTCTCCCCTTCTCGTTTCTTTAGAAAACCAAGAAGCCCCTCCATTTCCGTGGACGGCTCTGGTTGTCAGTGGGGGACACACCGAGCTTTTTCAAGTGAAGGGACTTTTGGATTATAAATGGCTGGGAGGGACTCTCGACGATGCGGCCGGAGAAGCGTTCGACAAAGTGGGGAAATTGGTCGGCCTTCCTTATCCAGCGGGGCCTATCATTGACCGGTTAGTGCGAGAAAAAGCAACTGAAGCAGATAAAAAATTGCCCTTCCCTCGCCCCAAAGTTGAAGGAACGCAATTTTCCTTTTCGGGCTTAAAAACCGCTGTTGCTCTGAAAGTGCAAAAAGCCAATCTAGAAAATGAGAAAGAAAAGATAGCTATTTTAGCTTCAGCCCAAGAAGCTATCCTGGATAGTCTCTGTGAGAAAACAAGACTGGCAGCTTCTCAAGTGCCGGGAAGCACCCTCGTGGTCACGGGGGGAGTTGCGTGTAATAGCCATTTAAGAGAAAAACTCTCTGAAGCTCATTTTCCGGCGCCCCGTCACTGTACAGATAATGCCGCCATGGTCGCTTTACTCGCAGGTCTCTATGAGAAGGCGGGAAAACTCAAACCTGCTCCGTGGACAGCTACCGCTCATTCGACAGGGGATTTTTAAATGGCTCACCCCAAAGAAATTTTAAGTCGGCTTAAAGCCATTCCGCTTAAATCTTTAAGTCAAAACTTTCTTATTTCGCCTCACTGGGCAGACAAACTCGTAGATGCTTTTCTCGCTGAAGATCAATATGACGAAGTATGGGAAATTGGTCCTGGCCTAGGAGCTCTCACTCAGATCCTCGCTGAAAAAACTAAAAAGCCTATTCGACTTTTTGAAATTGATAAAAAACTCTCTGTTTTTCTTCAAGAGCAGTTCCCTCACCTTCCGCTTCACCAAGGGGATTTTTTAGATCAGGACTGGACTCAACTCATTTCTCCGCCCCGAAAAGTTGCAATCTTAAGCAACCTTCCCTATCACTTGTCTTCTCCCATGATTTTTAGAATGGCTGAGAACAAAAATGTTTTGAGTCACTTCTTATTTACTTTTCAAAAAGAGTTTGCTGACAGACTGACCGCAAAACCCGGGACAAAAGAGTTTGGAAGTCTGACCCTCATTACCGAATTGCATTTTTCTCTGAAAAACCTAGGAACTCTTCCCGCCGGAGCTTTTTATCCAGCTCCCAGTGTTGCGTCTCAAGCCCTTTTATTTATTCCAAAGCCCGACTCTCCAAAAACTGAAAAGACCATTGCGGTTATCAAAGCAGCTTTCAGTCACCGTCGAAAAAAAATGGCGAGTAATCTGAAAGAAGTGTTTCCAGACATCGCCTGGGAATCTTGCTTAGCAGAAGCAGGGCTCTCTCCCCAAATACGGGCGGAAGCTCTAACCCTTGATCAGTTTAATATATTATCTAATAATATCAAATAGTTCAGATTGAACACGGGGGCTTTGAGTTAATTAACGCGCTGTGGTATAAGTCTGCCCGTGAAAGCTTTAAATCTTGTTTATCTTTTAATTGGGACCGTGACTTCTCTGTCACTCGGATCTCAAGCACAGAACTTCGGTCTAGATGCTCAAAGCACTGGGAGAGCGGGTTCAGTCACTGCAGAAGAAACAAATATTCACTCGGCCCTCTACAATCCAGCTCTTCTGGGAACTACCAAGCAATCAGGATTCTCTTTTTCTACTTCTCAAGTAAACGTCAAAGTTAACGAATTTGAGTCGATTCTTTTGCCAAGATCTTTACGCAAGTCAGATGAACCCGTTCGAGATCGGTTACAACTTTCTGAAGTTTCTCAAACTCGATGGGCTCTAGGATTTAATCAACCTATCCGTTTGAAGGCATTATCGAGACAAGCGGGCTTCGGACTTTCATTCGCAGGGCCCTACGAGAAATTAAGAGGATTTGTCGCACATGCCCCCGATGATTTTTTTACAGCTCGATACGGAACATCAGATGCACAGTTTAAAGGAACGGTCAGTTTGGGATTAGAACTCGTTCCTGACACCCTTTATGTTGGCACCGGTTTATCTCTATTTCTCAGTGGCGCTGGAGCTGCCGAAACCACCCTGTCGTCAAATCCAACCAGCAGAATGAACCTCGATGTGGTTTTAGAAAAAGCACCAGTGGTAGGCCTCTATGCTCGGTCAGGTTCTTTTTCTTCGGCTCTTACTTTTCACCAAAAAATCGATCCCATTTTAGAGCAAGCAGTGAAAGCCAAAGTTCGAATCAATGGAAGAGACACTTTTGAACAACCAGTCGTCATGAGAAGTTCTCTTTATTTCGAACCCCGGACCCTGGAGTGGGATTTACAACAAAAAGCAACTCCTCTCACATGGTCAGTGGGATTGTCTTACCAGCTTTGGGGTGAATACGAGCCGCCGGTTTTATTCACTGAAACTCCTGATCTCATGGGAACCACTCATCGCACCTCAGGGGGAAAGCCTCCCACTCGAAACACATTGAATCCGAGAGCTTCGGTAGGCGTTCATTTGGGAGCTACCACGCTTGCTTCTTTAGGTTACCAGTACCGCCCGACACCTTTCTATGATCTCTCAGGCATCTCAAATGCAATGGATAGTGATACTCATATTTTGGGCCTAGCCCTTGAACAGCGTTTTTCCAACTCTTGGGTTCTGGGCACCCCCCTCAACCTTGGGGTTTTTGGCCAACTTCATCAGTTTAAAGACAGAGAAATTTCTAAGGACACCCCTAAAGGGAGTCCCTCTTCCACGTTTGTTTTTACTGGAAATGCCCTCGTGGTGGGGGTCTCGGCTCAGGCAGAGCTATAGATAATTGGTCTAAACTGCGGTAGAGTCGCAACGGCTGAACATGCTTAGACAATCCAAAAAAAATGCCCATGTCTTTCAACGATTGAAAGAGTCAAAAGAGAATTATTCAAAACTCGTTTGTGTCACTGCTTATGATTACACTTTTGCTAAGCTCTTAGATGAGGCTGGAGTCGATATGATTTTGGTCGGGGATTCCTTGGGAATGGTCGTTCAAGGGCACCCCAATACTTTATCCGTAACACTCGAGCAGATGATCTATCACACTCAGTGTGTTTCGAGAGGAATTCAAGAAGCCCACCTTTGTGTCGACATGCCTTTTATGTCCTATCAAGTTAGCTCGAGAGAAGCTTTACGAAATGCGGGGCGCTTAGTTGCAGAAGCTGGCGCGCACTCTGTAAAACTTGAAGGGGGCGTTAAAATCGCACGAACCGTAGAAAAAACCGTATCCTCTGGCATCCCTGTTCTGGGACATGTGGGTTTAACCCCTCAGAGTTATCATCAGTTAGGCGGCTATAAAGTTCAGGGCAAAACAGTTTCAGCTAGAGAATCTCTTCTGCAAGATGCCCTCGCGCTAGAAGACTCGGGGGCTTACGCTATCGTTTTAGAGGGGATTCCTGCCGAGTTAGCTCAAGCCATCACTGAGAGATTAAAAATTCCAACGATAGGAATAGGAGCCGGTCCACACTGTGATGGACAAGTTTTAGTCCTCCAAGATCTTTTGGGACTTAACACCGATTTCAAACCAAAATTTGTAAAGACTTACTCAAACCTTAGCTCACAGGTGAAAGAAGCAATTACTCAGTTTTCAAAAGAAGTCAGAGCTTCCAAGTTTCCCAGTAAAGAACATAGTTTTTATGCAGGTTCTTGAATCAGTAAGACAAGCCCAGGAAGTTTTGGGGCAAATTAAGGGAAAAGGGGCCATTGCCTTAGTCCCCACCATGGGGTGTCTCCACCAGGGCCATTTAGAATTAATTAAGCTTGCCCAGAAACACTCTGAAAAAGTGGTCGTTAGCATTTTCGTAAATCCTCTTCAATTTGGCCCCCATGAAGACTTTGAGAAATACCCACGGACTCTCGCAGCAGATAAAGAAAAACTAGCATCAATCGGCCTTAACTATTTATTTCATCCCACCGTGGATGACTTTTATCCCAGCGATTTTTCAAACCAGGTTCAGGTGGGGGAATTGGGAACGCGGCTCTGTGGACGTTTTCGTCCGGGACACTTTAATGGGGTCGCCACTGTTTGCTTAAAGCTGTTTGAAGTTTCTCGAGCTGATTTAGCGGTGTTTGGAGAAAAGGATTTTCAACAACTCCAAGTGATTAATAACCTGGTGCGAGATTTTAATCTTCCGATTTCCATTCTTTCTTGTCCGACGATTCGGGAGAGTGACGGCCTGGCGATGTCCTCGAGAAATCGATATCTATCTCCAGAAGAACGTGAGCGGGCCGCGTTAGTTCCACACACGTTAAGGCAATTAAAAGAAGAGGTAACTTCTCATTCGTCAATCAAAGTAGGCGACCTTCTCAACATTGCCCGAAAATGCCTCAGCGGCCTTGAGGTTCAATACGTCGAAATCACGGATGGTTCTAACCTTCAGTCCACTGAAGAAACTGCTTCGATTTCAGACTTAAAATCCCCTCGATTTTTTCTGGCAGTAAAGATTGGAAATACACGGTTAATTGATAATATGTCTCTGAAGGAGCTCCCAAGATGAAAAAACTGCAGCGAGCTTTTGTGACGGGCGTCTTAGTTTTGGTGCCGTTGTTTATAACCATCAATATTTTTCGTTGGTTTATCGAAGCGGTCGATGATGTTGCAAAGATTTACCTCCCCTCTTTCATTTTAAAGCTAGATTTTCCTGGACTGGGTCTTGTCATTGCAATTGGTCTCATCATGCTGATTGGGGCATTGGCTCAAAACTTCGCTGGCGAATGGCTTCTCAATGTTTTTGATAATACGCTCAGAAGAATCAAATTTGTAGGCGGTATCTACGGAGCCATCCGAAAATTTCTAGAAACGATTTTCACTCCGGGTAGCGATCGGTTTAGTGCGGCTGTCATGATTGAATTCCCTAGAAAAGGAATTTACTCCATTGGCTTTAGAACTGGAAAGCCAGATGCCAAGATTCCTGATCAAGGAAAATCCCTAGTGAACATCTTTATTCCTCTGACTCCTAATCCAACGTCTGGTTTCTATGTCATGATGCCGGAAGATGAGATCATCCCCCTCTCTTTGACGGTTCAGGAAGCTTTCAAGTTGGTCATTTCGCTTGGAATCGTCACCACAGAAGAGGCCCACAAGTGAGCGAGAAAGAAACCGGCGGCATTAAAATCATTTGTGATAATCGAAAAGCCGGTCATCATTATTTTTTGGAAGACCGCTTCGAAGCGGGAATGGTCCTCACGGGAACTGAAGTCAAATCTCTGCGAGCGGGAAAAGCAAATCTGCAGGATGCTTATGCCATTTTAAAAAGCGGAGAGCTGTTTCTCATTAATGCTCATATCGCTCCCTACGCCATGGGAAATCGAGAAAATCACGATCCGTTGCGCACTCGAAAACTTTTGGTTCATAAAGCGGAACTCAATAAACTTTTTGGAAAGTCAGAAGTGCGTGGGTTTACTTTAATCCCCACCAAAATGTATTTCAAAAAAGGCCGAGCCAAAGTGGAAATTGCTCTCGCTAAGGGCAAAACCGGAATTGATAAACGGCAGACCACCAAAGAACGCGAAGCCAAAAGAGAACTCGCCAAAGTATCCAAGCGTAACCAGCGGGGGTAACGGGGCCCGTATTCCACCCGTTGAGTGAATACACACTCAAAATCTGTATTCAAATTAGTCATTTTTCACAATCTCAACAATTCTAAGTAATTAATATGTCAGGGCTTTTCGGCTCCTTTTCCTGGCAAAGTTCTTGAATACTCTACTGACATAGGACTTTTATGAAACCAGAAATCACTCCAAAAAGAGTTGTTCAAAATCTTTCTTGGCTAGCGTTTTTGGTTCTTGCGCTCACCTTATTGGTAGAAGTAGCTCGCGCCGAACATCAATTAGCTCCTGAAAGACGACGACCTCTTTCCCGCGTGAGAAACTGGCTCCGAGGAACGGATTTAACGATTCGAGGAATTCGAGGCTCAAATGGCGGAACGATGGCAGCTTCCTGCCAAAGCACTCCTGTCGCAAAAAAGGAATTAGATAATCCCGCAGGCATGTGCCGTCTCGCCTACGTGACAGCAGCTCATTGTGTGGACTCAAGTTTTGGATCGATTGAATTTCTAGGAATTGGGGAAGTTCAAAGAAGCAAAATGAAGGTTTCAATTCCTAAAGAGTACGATTTAACCCGAGCAGCCAGTAGTAAAGAGCCTCAAGCCGGAGATACCGCAACCCTCATTTTTGATATCGATTGTGAAAGAGCTAAAAGCGTCGTCCCCGTTCCCCTGGCTCCCGTGGATAGAAATGGAAACACGGTGGTGAATTCAAATCATGTTTACTTACAAAAACGCCAAGAACAAGCGCAAGGAAATCGAGGCGAAGGAGCCCAGATCCAAGCTGATTTCCGAGGCGTTAAAGGACCGATGTTCTCTTTCTATGCTCCCAGCCCTCAAGGGTATGCCATTGTCGGAGGAGATTCAGGGGGACCTGTTTTTAATGAGAAGGGCCAACTCGTCTGTCCCATTTCCGGGTCTGAATACGAAAAAAAACGACAGAACAACCTACTTACTCGGCTTCCTGATGGAACTCCAGACAAGGTTCTCGATCCCTTTTCAGTCGTGTGTGACAAAAAAGCTATCGCTCGAGTGCAAGCAGTGCTTGCCGCGGCGGGGTTAGCTCCTGTCAGCTCTTCGGAAGCAGAAGACATTAGCCAGCAGGTGCAAAACACACCCGCTCAATCTCCGGCTCAAAGCGCTGCCCAACAAAATCCTCTTTTTGGATCACTGGGAGGAGGACAGATGGGTCAGGGACCGGGCACCCCCGATGAAAACGGCTGTATCAATGGCGTTTGCCCCCTTCCTAATGGGGTTGGATCACCCCAGCGGCATAGCAGAGATTCGTTACCGGGTTTGGGAGGTCGTCCTCAAGCCGATCCCACACCGGAACAAACTGAAATTCCTGCTCGCACTTCGGGTGGAATAAAAGAAGTAGGCCCAGTCAGAACCGCAGATCTCGATAAAGTTTTGGAAGATGCAAAGAACAAAGGTTTCAAACATGTCGTGATCCGATACGGGAATGATGCAACTTGCAAATACTGTCGCATCTTGGCTGGCGAATTGCGTTCGCAATTTGGAAGAGACAGCGATGTTTTAGTGATTAAAGTAGAAGATTCCGTCCTCGATCAAAGAGAGGGAATTCCTCAGTCTGAATTAAAATCTTTAGATGAGAATGGAAACTGGCAAAAGCAGGGCGACACTCACTTTGGAGCAGGAGTGGGCCAACTTTACAAACAACAAGTCCAGGCTCTGAAAGCTCGCAGAAAACCACGATCAGCTCCGCAGCAAACTCCAGTCCCACAACAGCAGGGACAACAACGAATTCAGCCGCAAGCCCAGCAACAGCCTCAGCAGCAACAACCCAGCTCACAAGGCCCAGCTCGAGGAACCTACAACGGCTATCAGTTCACTCCTGTCCCGAATCAGCCAGCTCTTCATTACCGAAGTGCTGAAGATTCCGACAGCGAGCCCACAGGAATTTTCTTGAAGCGAATGCCTGATGGCAGTCGAAGAGCTGCTCGACGGAAAGCGGATGGCTCACTCACTTTCCTCTCAGCAGATGCTGAAGAAGGGCTAAAACAGTTCTATCAATCCAATCGCGAGAAAGTGAACAAGTTGCCTCCTAAACAAAGACAACAGGTCGAAGACTTTTTACGAAGCACATCGGACACATCTTTAATACCGGAGAAGCCACAAAGCTCTCCTCAATCTCCGTCTCAACATTCAGGAGGTCAGGCAGCGGGTGGTGCAGGACGAACTCCGCAACAATCTCTACCTCAGCAGCAACAAGCTACTCCCCAACAGCAAGGGACAAGACAACTGGATAATGCTGGATTCAAAAATGCTTTACCTCCAACGACCGGAACCGTTCCAGCTCATCAAAGTCCCAAAGAGGACCTGGAGAGAAACTTTGCTCGATCCAAAACTGATACCCAGGGTAAAACCCCGCTCCACTCTGCTATCGGCAGATGTATTGATTGCCATGGCCCTGAATCAGGCAGAAAGTTGATACTTCCAGAAAATCCAGATGAAGCACTCAAAACGCTTGCAGAAAAATTAAAAGAGTACGGACCGGTCAATCCAGAGATGGTCGTTAAAATGGCTGAAAGCTCCATTCACGGGGCCCTATCAGACGCTGAGAAAAAAGCCTTATATGAACATCTCTTCGGAACCTCCGATTTAAGTAAAGTGGCAAAACTAGAGGAACCTAAAAACATTCCTGCACAAGAGATGGATTCGAAAAAACTGGCGGAGCTCAAAGCGGGCCTTCCTAAGACAAACAATCCTTTCTTGGATGCTATTTTAGCTAGTCCCTCCACTAAGTTTTACACCGACAAGGAAAGACCAGCCGTTTATCAAGTCGACAAAGACACTCTAGGAGCGGGTGAAGGTTTGAAGTTCAGAGATAGCGCAGAAAATGTCGGTCGCTTAGGTTGGAAAGATCTGTTCAGACAAAGTGCTGAGACCGCAAAGGTATTCTTCAGGGGTCTTTTGGGAGCTCCCGCAGGACTCCACAATGCTTCAGACGCTGATTACAAAACAATCAAATTTATTAGAAATCCAAGCCAGAATGGAGAAATGGCTCCTGAAGAAGTCTTTTCGATTCCCAGTGGAAAAGATTCTCACAAAATCGACTGGAAATTCCCTGAGGGAACCACAGTGGGAGAAATCATTCTCGTCCCCGATCCTACGACGGGAAAAGACCGGGTTTTACAAATCCGAACTCGCACCAAGACGGGAACCAATTCTTGGCAGCCTGATATTTATCAAGCTTTTCCAACCGCGCAGTCTTTTGCGGATAGAATTAAATCAGTTTATAGCGATGGGGCCTGGCAGAAGGATCCGGAATTAAAACGCATGGTGGAGCATCTTGAAAAGCCAGCCAAAATGCCAACAAAATCCGTCCAATCGGATTATGCAATTCCAGTTTACAGCGGAAAGGGTGGAGTCGATGAGCTGCCGGATCTCGCTCCCGACAAAGTGGCTAGATTATTACAGGGAGCTACTTTTGATAGTTCCTTAAATAAACGATGGCGTTCGGATGGCGAAACAGAAAGCTTTGCTCCCACAACAAAATCTGATTTTCACATCGTTCCTAAAAATTATGAAGCCCACACTTTAGAAGTATCTGAGGCATCCTGCATGCGATGTCATCAAAATGCGGGAACAAATTTCGGAGCGATCAACCCTCATGCTCGACGAAATGACGGGGCTCAGTTTGCTCCCCCCGATGCTTACGGAAGTATTTACGGACGAGATGGTATCTTTAGCTGGCACCCTTTCTCCTCTGATCGTTCTGCTTATCAGAGCTTTGGAAATGGAGTCCAAGGAGCCAAAACTGATAACCGCTACGACAGTAACGGTAGACTCATGCTTCAACCGGGCTGGATTCAGTCTGGGTTAATCCGTTGGCTTGGAAACCAAAAATAAAATAGCCACTTAACTCTTGGCGTTATGCTTTCTGGTTTTTTTCTTTGGCTTTCCCCTCCTTTGAACTAGAGTCTTTCTTAATCAAATAATCACTTTCTTGAAGTTTAGGGGGAACTCATGAAGCTTTGGTTCACTTTGATGATGTTCGTGTTTTCAGCTTGCGCTGGAAACCATCTCCCTGTTTTTAGCCCCCTTGCTCCTACTCTTAATGCCAAATGGAACGAAGCTATTCCTACAACCAAGGAAACCCCTACGGTACGAGAAGTTTATGATCACCGATCGCCCTGGGAAGATGGGGCAGTCTATATCGACGGCAAAAAAGTCTCTAAAATGACCACTCCAGCAGGTACCATCGCCCATGAACTCATTCATGGGGTCAATGCTTATTTGCGTTCGCTCAGAAGCAATAAGCCTACGTTCTATGTTCCATTTCAGGGTGCTATTCACTTTGAAACCACGCGGGCTAAGAGAATTCATATTGCTCAGTTCATCCCGACAGAATTAAGAGGGATGGAAGGCAATGGCGGCGGAAGATTTCACGATTATATCCAAACAAAAGAGGGAAAAGAGCCTGACGCGGGAACCTACTTTGATCCCACAACAGGAAAGAAATTGTGGGGAGAAACAGATATTTTTTATATTTGGGATGAGTGGAATGCCTATATTTACGGTAGCCGAACCGATTTAGAAGCAGAACAAATCCATGGTAAAGAAGGCTGGGATTCGATGACCGGTCCCGTGGAGTTCATGATTTACTCACTGGGCGGATTGATGGCGATCCAGAAATGTGATTCCAGTTACTTCAAAAGCTCTGCCTTTCAAGAAGTAAAAACTGCGTTTATGTTTCTCGCAGAAGAAACGATGAAGCTTCTTTCTGAGGGACAAGGGAGCTCTCTGAAACCAGAAAGAGCAAATGCCTATATGGAAAGATTGAGACTTTCAAATTCACAATGCGCCACTCAGATGAGGGATTTTGTTCGAAACGAATTTGGAGATTCTTGGGCAAAAGAAGTTTTAGGCCTTTAGTCTATTCAATCAGACGCCCAACGATACAGATCGTAAACAAGTCCTGAGGATTCTCGAATCAGCGCCAACGAACTTCCCACGGGCCTTGCTAAGTTGCTCCGGACTTTCTGAAAATAAGTGGCATCGGGGTTGTTATTGATAAGACGAATCTTATCCAGATAACTGACAGAGTTCCCTCCTCCCAGATCTGGACTCAATCCTAAATGCCTTCCATATTCTTTGGCTTCTCCCAAAATTCCCACGAGCGGCAAAAAAGCTTGTCGAGAATCTGTGTAAATTCCTGTATCCGTCCAATGGTTGTTCTCTTCAGGATCTCCTCCTCTTATCAGGCGGTACTCATGAGGTGAAGACTCGGGACTCGCAAATGTTTTTTGGATCCACTCTCGGTAGTAGGGATGCCCAAACGAACCTTGATCTCCAAAAAGTCGACTAAAAGGGGAATCCACAATGCCTACCGATGAAAATCCTTTCGGAGTCATCACTACTGTCTTGAGTTGCAAGGGAGATGCGTCTCCCCAGTGTTCGGCTCGCAACCATTTCGCATAAGTGGCCGGATAAGCGCCATTGGGATCCGGGTTACAAGCTTCAGAAATAATCTCAACGGGATTCACTCCTCGGGGAAGATGCTTTTGAATTTGTTTTAAGATCTTTTCGTTCTCTTTTTGGTTTAACAGCTCTCCGTAGTAGCCCACGTTAATTTCTTCCGTCTTCGGATTTGAAAGAACGTAATTGGATTCATCCCCATCCCCATGCAAACTGATTCTCAGCAGTTGAGCACCTGAGGAAGTTCCCGGAGAAATGGGAATTCGATGACTGAATCCTTTGCCATTTGGCCTTTCAAATTCCACTCGCCCCATTTGAAGTGCTCCTGAAGGGTGTTTAAAAAATTCTGGAGCTAAAAAAGCTTCTACCTCCTGAGATTTGGGAAATGCTTGAGCGGATCTAAGAGGCGTGGGTTCTTTTCTCTTTTGTTCCATCGTAAATCGAATGAATTGAAGGAGAGCTCGGTACTCTTCTTTCTTGTCTTTCGGGAGTTGCTCATCATTCAATGTTTGCTGAATTACTTTTCTCAAATGCTCTAGTTCCTGAAACGAATTTGCTTGAAGCGCGGGCCAATTAAGGAGTGCCACGTAAACAAAGTAAAAACTATCGGCATAAGAAAAATCCTGTGTGACCAAAGGCAGTTTCTTTTTAGCTTGCGCAATTAAGGCTTCTCGCTCGTCGGTGGAAAGGGCCTCAACTAATGAGACGATTTTTTCCTTGCTCACTTCCAACGAGTCGACTTGTCTTAGCAGGAGTTTTTGTAGGAGATTAGTCTGCGCAACTTCAGTCTCTTTTGCTCTAACATGGGATGGTTTTAAGGGAACCTGGTGTTCTGCATACAAGCAGGAAACACAAAGAAACCAAAGGATAAATGGCATTTTGACCAGCATTTTACGTCCTTCAAGTAGGCCAAGAAGCTAAAGCTCTTAGCGATCCGATTAGGAACTGCAGACCTTGGACCAAAAATCCCGTAAACGCTTTGAATACGCGGAGAAACTTGTAACCCTTCCCGCTTTTCGCTATCTTGGAGGTCTGTTCAGTAACTGATCTTTGAAAACTTGGGGGTGACCTGGCTTCGACGTGGGTCGTGAAGCGTGAGGGTGCATGCCGAGTTTGTCGCTGACTCGTTAATCAGGCGGCAAAATAGTAATTGGCGACAATTACGCAATGGCTGCCTAATTAAAGGTAGCCCGTTCTGGAGTAGTCCCGCCCATTGATTGCTCCGTAGAACGCCATTTAGTGGGACCGAGCGAAAATCGCGCCTCAGGGTTGAGCTCTAAATTTTTCTGAGACTAGTTCGTCAGTAGCTCTGTTTGCTTAGCAGCTGACGAGCAAAACTTTAAAAGCAAACTACGCATGGAGTGCCTTCTGTGGATCACTTGCGGACGGGGGTTCGATTCCCCCCACCTCCACCAGCTCGACCAACAAGCGAACCAGCGTACAAATAAGATACGCCTGGTTGATTTGATGGGAAGGACTGGAAATTAGAATTTACAGAAATGGCCCCGGAGGATGACTCCGAGGCCTTTTTGCTTTTAGAATCGGGCAAATCTAGGTCAACATCTTTGGCAGTCACATAGTATGTCTGTAGCCCCTCTGGCGTATATACCAGGGTATCAATCAGCCGCCTTACCAGCCTTTTTTGGGTGGCTGGAGTGGCTTTCTGCCAGCCGCGCTTAAACGCCAGCACTTTATTCTCAATGACCGATCGAGCCTCTTTGGCGTCCTGGTTGTTTCGAACTCGGGTTTCAATAGTATCCAAATAAGCGGTCAAGGCTCGCTTTCGTTCCGCTAGTTTTTCAAGTTTTTCTCGGATGACTGATTTGATTTCGAGATTCCCTGACATTTCAGCGTGGAGCTGAAAAACCGAGTCTATATCCTTATCAATGGCAATTAAATCCTTCTGCGCTTGCTCCTTTTCCACAAAAGCATCGGCATTCTGACCTCCCATAATGTCTCTAATATTGGCTTCGACTTTGTCGAGATATCCCGCCCGAAGCACCATTTCGTCCAAATGTTGAATAACGGCGGTCTCTATTTCTTCGGCGCGAAAGCGTTTGATTTTGCAAGTGTTGGTCTCGCCTACAATGATCTTATGGCCATAGTACCGATGAGAATCGGACCGACCATGCGCAGTTTGTCCAATGAGCGCTCTTCCACATTCACCACAACGAAGAATACCTGACAAAAGGAATATGCGTTTCTCGCCGTTTTCAAAGCGTGCTCGCTCGTTCCGACGGTTTTCTTCTATCAACTTCTGAGCCGAATTGAATGTATCTTCATCGATAATTGCTGGCAATGCAGCATCAACAATTTGGTACTGCTGCCATGATTTTAGAGTATCTTGATCTTCATTTTTAAACCGCCGGTTTACCTCAAGTTTTCCAATGTATGCCAAGTTCTTCAAATGAGTCGCCACAGAACCAACGGTCCATCTGCCGTCCAAAGCATGCCGACATTTACGACCTTTTGCGATCTTAGGTGTAATGCCGAGGGAATTTAGCTGCCGGGCAGTTTCCTGACGGCTTCCCGTCTCAAGGTAAATCTCAAACATTCGCCGGACTCTTGCAGCTTCTTCGGGAACGACAACAAGTTTTCCCTTATTCAGCGGGTCTTTTTCAAATCCCAGGATAGGATTCCCCCCACTTATCAACCCCCGCATTGCCCGAGAA
>Ga0214923_10006051_pt1 | contig 13766 bp, 12 predicted proteins | sample LL1510_MetaG_FD_177993 | JGI IMG/M metagenome (GOLD analysis project Ga0214923, IMG submission 177993) | Freshwater microbial communities from Lake Lanier, Atlanta, Georgia, United States - LL-1510 | ecosystem: Environmental > Aquatic > Freshwater > Lake | place: USA: Georgia | collected... | reverse complement strand
AACTCTTGCCTCTCTGGAAAACGCGCTTTTGGAATTTCCTGGTTGCGCTGTGGTGATTACTCACGACCGCTGGTTCCTAGATAGAGTTGCTTCCCACATCTTGGCCTATGAAGGTAATGACGATAATCCAGACCAGTGGTATTGGTTCGAAGGAAACTTCCAGGCCTATGAGGAAAACAAGATTGAGCGGCTTGGTCCAGAAGCTGCCAAACCACACAGGTCTAAGTACCGCAGGCTTACCCGCGACTAGTGGTTAGCTAACTCCTCGACTGGGATTCTAACCAGTCCCTCTTGGGCTACCGTGGCAACCAGTTCACCGCTACGGTTGAAGATTTTTCCTAAACCTAAACCGCGACCACCTCGTGCATTTGGCGAATCCTGAACATACAAAAGCCACTCATCAACTCGAGCTGGTCGATGGAACCACATGGCATGATCAAGGCTTGCCACCATAAGTCCCGGGTGTGACCAGACCAATCCGTGGCGACGGTAGATCGGTTCCAGTAGCGAGTAGTCGCTGGCGTAAGCCAGAGCCGCATTGTGGAGAATCGGATCGTCTGGAAGAGGGCCGATGGTTTTAAACCAGATGGCCTGATGCGCCACATGTTCACCTTCGATATAGAAGTAGATGGATTTTTCGATGTGTCGCATATCAAATGGTCGACCCTTCGCCCAGTACTGTGCTGCTGGGTTGTCCTGCATTACTTCCATCAGTTCTTTTAGCGGAGGTAGTGACTCAGGATCTGGAATATTATCGGGCAGTGTTTCTTGATGCTCCAGACCTGGCTCTTCAACTTGGAAAGAGTAGATTGATGAGAAAAGTGGCTCACCATCCTGGTAGGCCTGCACTCTTCTGGTGCTGAATGACTTTCCATCTCTGATTCGATCAACCGAGTAGGTGATTGGTAAATCGATTTTTCCACCACGAAGGAAATAGCCGTGCATGGAGTGAACTTTTCTATCTGGTTCGACAGTTCGGCTAGCTGCAACAAGAGCTTGCCCTAATTGTTGTCCACCGAAGACTCGACCGGTTGGCATGAAGTTTGAGGGGCCTATGAAAATGTCCTCGCGGGTTCTAGCCGCTTGCTTCAAGTAGAGAGTTTCTAGTAGTTCGCCTAGCGGGTCGTCCGCTATTGGCATACTTTCAGTCAAAGTTGGCCTCCACATCCTCATTGATTGGACCTCAACAGGTAGTTTAGTTAGGAGATGAATAGTTGTTTTACTTTTCCCGAAGAAACTGACCTAGCTGACCTAATTCGTTATCTGGAACGAGCGCAAAAGCTCGATGCCACAGGCGCGGTCAGGTTTAGAGCCTATGGCGATGTGCTAACCATCTATGTTGCACCAATATACGGGGGAGAGAATCTAGAAAGCGCTCCACTGGTCTTAGGCCTGAGAACCATGGAATTGGCTGAAGCGGCGGAGTTCGACCTTACGGTATCGATTACCGACACCTTAGAAAAACTCAATGGTATTACTCCGGTGCAGGAATTTAGCTTGGTGAAAAAACTGGCCCAAGTGGAGAATAAACCCAAGCCAAACCAGGTCTGTCTGCCAGATACCTTGGTGAGTGTCGCTTGGTCAACTGAAACGCCAACCCGTTCGGGTTGGGAATTAGGTGGCGAACTAAACCAGACTGACCTGACTGAGATTGCTCGCAAAGGGGTAGCCGAGATCACGGAGACGCTACCGGCATCAGTCGGTGGACCAATTGCCGCCAGAGTTAGAGCGGAAATATGGGGAAGGGCCTTTGACTACAAATATCCAATTCCAATGGGTGCAGCTTTCGCGTTGGCCGGACTGGGTTTTCTAACCGAAGGTGAAGTAATTCCCTGGTATGTCTCTGGTGATTGGGTGCGGCTCAGTGCCAAGCATGGCCACGTCCTAGCAAAGTTTGCCCACGGTTATATTCCGTAGGTTTGACTAGTCTTCCATTGTGTTGAGCATTGCGGTTGCTGCTCGATCAAGATAGGCCCACATTTGATTTTCATAAAGTGGTGGAAGCTTTTGCTCCTCAAGGGCTTGTCTCATGTGCTTGAGCCAAGCAGCTCTAGCTGCCGGGTTTATCTTGAAAGTTGCATGGCGCATTCTAAGTTGTGGGTGACCACGAAGCTCCTGGTAGGTTTTGGGGCCTCCCCAGTACTGTTCTAGAAATAGCTGCAGTCGCTCAGTTGCAGGACCTAAATCCTCTTCCGGATACATCGGTCTAAGTAGTTCATCGTCTTTCACGCCTCGGTAGAAAGCGATGCAAAGATTTTCAAAGAACTTTTTACCGCCGACCAGTTCATAAATGTTACCTTCAACATCCTGGCCGCTTGAGGTTACCAAACGAAGTGTTTCAACTCTTTCACGATCTTCAAACTGATCGTCTTGTCCAGTGCTGTGGTTCATTTGTTAATTACGTTTAGGTATATCGAGTTAGCGCCTTTAGCCAGTTTGATTCTGTTTTTCTCAAAAGCCTGTTTCAGATTTGCTCTGAGTACTCTAGCCAGTTCGTCCTTGGTTTCAGGTTTAGTCTTCTGCACCAGCCGAATCACAACTTGATCACCGCTCAAAAGGTTGATGCCCCAAACCTCAGGGTCACCGATAACCAGCTTCGGGAACTTTTTCGCAGTTTCACTGGCAACCTTCGCCATAATCTCTTGAGCCTTCTCGGTCTTGGATGTGTAGTCCAGCGGAACATCTAGCACAACTCTTGACCAGCCTTGAGATTGATTACCGACCCGAAGGATTTCACCATTGCGAACAAACCAGACGGTTCCTTCAAGATCTCTCACCTGAGTGACTCTAAGTCCAACGCTTTCCACCACACCACTGGCTTGACCTAGATCAACTGAGTCACCGACACCGTATTGATCTTCAAAGACAATGAACAAACCACTGATTAGGTCTTTGATTAGTGACTGAGCTCCAAAACCAAGCCCAGCTCCTAGGATTCCAGCACCGGCAATGATCGCACCGGGGGATACGCCAATCTCAGTCAAAGCAATCGAAAGCACCGTGAAGGTTAGCCCCCAGGTTGCCAGGTTGCCTAACACCGACGCTATAGTCTTAGTTCTCTGCAACAGTCTTGCCTGAGCCAGAGGTGAATCATCACCTTCTTTACGAACCGAGCGACTAACTGACTTCACGATTCGATGAATCATGAACTGCAGCACCGCTCTGGCTATCAGGGCCAAAACAATGGCTAGAACAATTCTTATTCCAGGTCCCCACTCGGCATAAAAGACTCTTAGCCAGTCAGGAATAAGTTCACTCTGCATAACTAGTTATCCTTTGCCTGAACTTTCAAAGCTCGGTCAATTGGGTCGAGGTTTTCCACCAAAAGGCGACGAAGAGCTGGAATCTCAACAACCTCTGGGTGATCTAGGAATGCTCTGGTCTTTTCAGCAAGAGTGCTTGATGCCAAAGTAATTGGGTAGAGATTTACCACCGCATACTCTGCCATCTTGAAGGTCTTGTTCTTCCACATCTTGAGCACATCCTCGAAGTATTTCTCGACGTATGGCTCAAGGAGGTCTGCAGTTGCTCCTCTTTGGAAACCAAGGGTTGAATACTGCAGGATGGTGTTTGACCACTCATCGGTTTCCACCGCGGTGTGCCAAACCAGAGCCTTAGCTTCCTTGGTTGGTATAGCTCCCTTAGCCAGAGCGGCTGCCTTTTGACCGTTAGCGGTGTTGTCGCTAGCGAGCATGTTTTCAATTTCAGCCAATTCAGCAAGTCCAAGAGTGACCAGTCCAGTTAGTAGATCCCAGCGTAGGTCGGTATCAATTTCTCTGCCAGCAAGAACCTCCGCACCGGTGAGCAGTGCTTGCAGTGCTTTACCGTGTTCCTCGGTGCTGGCAAATCTGGTGAAGTACTTCAGGAACTGTAGTTGCGCTTCACTTCCAGCTGCGGCTTCGCGAGCCATGCGTAGAAGCGCATCACCGATGGTTACCTTAAACGCCTGTCGGTTCTCGCTCTTCAAATACATGCTCTGCACCGTGACCAACTGGTTCAACAGAGTCATCATTGCGGTTGCATTTGATTCGGTGGCGATGTTTTTGAGCACCAAGTGGATAAAGTCTTTTGGATCTGCTTCAGCATCACGGGTTGAGTCCCATGCGGCACTCCAGAGCAGTGCTCTGGCAAGTGAGTCCTCAACATCAGCGAGGTGTTCCAAAGTTGTCTGCCAGGATCTTTCATCGAGGCGAATCTTGGTATAGGTCAGATCCCCATCGTTCAGCAGAATCAAATCTGGTCGAACTGTTCCAACCAATTCTGGGATCTCGGTTAGTTCACCATCGACGTCAACTTCGACTCGGTGGGTCTTGATGAGTTTTCCGTTAACGAGGTTGTAGTAGCCGATGCCGAGACGGTGTGGGCGAAGAGTTGGGTAGTCAGGGTGATATGACTGTCTAACTGCGAATGAAGCAATCTTGCCGTCTGCCTCAGTTAGTTCTGCTCTAAGGGTGTTAACTCCAGAAGTCTCCAACCACTTCTTCGACCAGTCGCGCAACTGACGACCAGAGGTAAGCTCCAGTTCATTTAGTAGGTCAACCAGTTCTGCGTTGTCAAACTGATACTTCCTGAAATAAGAAGCCAGTCCCTTCATAAAGTTTTCCTGACCAACCCAGGCAACCAGGAGCCTTAGTACTGATCCACCCTTGGCGTAGGTGATGGCGTCAAAGTTGACCTGAACATCTTCGAGGTCACGAATGTTGGCAACCACAGGGTGAGTTGAAGGCATCTGGTCTTCACGATAACCCCAGCTCTTCTCGTGGCTGGCAAATGTTGTCCAGGCTTCCTTGTATTCGGTTGCCTCTGCGGTGGCTAGATAAGAGGCATACTCGGCAAATGATTCGTTTAGCCACAAGTCATTCCACCAGCGCATGGTAACTAGGTCACCGAACCACATGTGAGCTAGTTCGTGCAACACGGTGATGATTCTGCGCTCTTTGATGAAGCCGTTTACTGCACCACGGAAAACATAGCTTTCAGTGATGGTCACCGCACCAGCGTTCTCCATCGCACCAGCGTTGAAATCTGGCACGAACAACTGGTCATACTTTTCAAACGGGTATGGGTAATCAAACTGCTCTTCAAAGAATTTAAAACCCTGCTTAGTTTTTTCAAAGATATAGTCAGCATCGATGTATTGTGCGAGTGACGCTCTAGCAAAAACACCTAGAGGTATAGTTCTGCCGTCGCTACTTACCAGTGCGTCGCGCCATTCCGAATATGGACCAGCAATCAAAGCGGTGATGTATGAAGAGATTCTAGGAGTTGGAGCAAATACCCAAACAGATGTGCCATCGCCACGATCGACTGGGGTCGGGGTTGGTGAGTTAGAAATTAGTTTCCAATTGCTAGGAGCTGAAACAGTGAACTGGAATGTAGCTTTTAGATCCGGTTGCTCGAAAACAGCAAACATTCTTCTCGAGTCAGGGACTTCGAACTGGGTGTATAGGTAGACCTCGTTGTCTACTGGGTCAACAAATCTGTGCAGACCTTCACCGGTGTGCATGTATGGGTTGTCAGATACTACGACGAGCTCATTGGTCGCCTGCAGGTTATCCAATTGGATTCGAACACCATCTGATACCTGATTCACATCTAAATCAGTGCCATTGAGTGTGACTCGGTGAACTGTCTTGGTGATTGCATCAATAAAAGTTGAAGCACCAATCAGGTTGCTGGTGAACTTTACGGTGGTGGTGGCACCGAAGACTTCTTCACCTTTTAGTAGGTCAAGTTCAACGGTATAAGACTGAACTTCAACCAGTTCGGCACGTTCTTGGGCTTCGACTCTGGTTAGGTTTTCTCCTGGCATTTATAAACTCCATCGTTTTCTTTTGGACAACAGGAACTAGCCTAGTATTGTCCCGTAGGCCCCGATTCGAGGTAACGCCAATGCGCATACATATCGCTACTGACCATGCTGGCTTGGAACTTAGCCACTATTTGATTGACCAACTGGGCCAATTAGGCCATGAAGTCTTTGACCATGGGCCTAAGGAATATGACCCGCTGGATGACTACCCAGCTTTCTGCATTAGTGCTGCCCTTGCTGTTCGTGCCGATGAAGATGCCGGCGAGACCGCCTTGGGGATAGTTTTAGGTGGTTCAGGCAATGGTGAGCAGATGGCTGCCAATAAGGTCGAGGGAATCAGGGCAGCCCTGGTTTGGAATTTGGATACCGCAAAACTAGCTAGATCGCATAATGATGCGAATGTGGTAGCTGTCGGAGCAAGACAGCACAGCAAAGAAGAGGTGCTGGAACTTATTTTGGCTTTTATTGCTGAGCCGTTTTCTCAAGATGAGAGACACATCCGCAGAATTGGCAAGATAGCAACGTATGAACAAACTGGAGAAATCCTCTAGCGATGCCTGAGGGTCATTCGGTTCAACGAACCGCAAACTGGTTCAATAAGCATCTAGCCGGTTCAAAAGTCAAAGTCGATTCACCACAGGGTAGGTTTTCCGACTCCGCAAAATTAGTAAACAATCGAACACTTATCAGAGCCAGGGCAATTGGAAAGCAGCTATTTCTAGATTTTGATAACCAGCAAACAGTTCGAGTGCACCTGGGTATTTACGGGAAGTGGCGCTATTTTGATTCAAACCGAGTTGAATCAGTCGGACAGGTCAGAGCAAGATTTTTCAATAATTCATATCTAGCTGATTTGAGAGGACCCACTGTCTGTGAGGTTATACCCACCGATGCAGTTACTCATCATGAACGAAGACTAGGTCCTGATCCAACTAACCCAGACCCAAAGAAACTCAACCAACAAAGATTTATTACCCGAGTTCTTTCATCTAAGTCCGCTATTGGATTACTACTGATGAATCAAAGTGTGATCAGCGGCGTGGGAAATGTTTACCGTGCCGAACTGTTATTTAGAGCAAAGATCAGTCCGCATCGACTTGGCAATGAGTTATCGGAAAGCCAAGTTCTCAATATTTGGACTGATGCGGTGAAACTGATGAAAATCGGTGTCGCTAAAGGCTTTATGGTCACCAGGGAAGAGCAGTTGGGCTCAAAAAAGATTCATGAGGAGAGAAACTACGTTTATAAGCGTGAAGGGCTCAAATGCCTCAGATGCCGGGGGAAAGTGGTGCTGGAAGTGATGGCTTCCCGAAAGCTCTACTGGTGTCCGGGGTGCCAAAAATAAGGTCAAAACTGGAGCGGATGACGGGAATCGAACCCGCACCATCAGTTTGGAAGACTGAGGCTCTACCATTGAGCTACATCCGCGAAAGCATTAGTGCTACTACATTCTATGGGCTAAGATTGGTCAGGTTGTTAAGTTATAAAAAACTTGAGAACACCGGGGTGTAGCGTAGTGGCTAGCGCGCCTGCTTTGGGAGCAGGATATCGCAGGTTCGAGTCCTGTCACCCCGACCAGTAAATCTAATTAAACTGGTTTGCCTCAAAGGTGAGCCCTCATTCAGGAGAAAACTGTTGAAGACCACCGTTGAGCGTTTAGCCCCGACCAGAGTAAAGCTAGCGATTGAGGTTACCCCAGAGGAATTCAAGCCAAGCCTTGACCACGCCTACGAGCACATTGCCGAACAGGTAAACATTCCTGGCTTTAGAAAAGGCAAGATTCCTGCGGCGATTTTAGATCAGCGAGTGGGACGCGGTGCGATATTGGCGCACGCCATCAATGATGGCCTGGATGGAATTTACCGTTCAGCTATTGAGGCAGAAAAACTTCGCCCGCTAGGTGCTCCAAAAGCTGATGTCAAGCAAGCTCCTGACGAGAAAACTTTTTTGGGAAACCTTATTGTTGAAATCGAAGTTGAGGTTCGCCCAGAAATCAAACTTCCACCGGTAAAAGGTTTGAAAGTTACCGTTGATGTCATCAAGGTCGAAGAGTCCGAAGTTGATGCAGAACTGGATAGGCTACGTGCCCGTTTCGGTTCGCTAAAGACTGTTGAGCGTCCGGCAGCTAAGGGTGATTTCACCTCAATTGATCTTGTAGCAACGCTAAATGGTGAACAGATTGACCAGGCACAAAACATTTCTTATGAAATTGGAAGCGATTCTCTGCTGGATGGCATTGATGAAGCGCTCATCACTCTGACCGCAGGTGAAACTACTACCTTCAAGAGCAAATTGGTTGGTGGCGAAAAAGCTGGAGAAGAAGCAGAGATCACCGTCACTCTAAACGCAGTGAAGGAAAGAGAACTTCCAGAACTTGATGACGCTTGGGCTCAGACAGCAAGTGAATTTGACACAGTTAAGGAACTGCGCGAATCACTAAAAGATGAAATCAAGCGCAGTAAGTCATACACCCAGGGTCTTCAGGCAAGAGAGTTACTAACTGAAGAACTGCTTAAGTTGGTTGATGTTCCAGTTTCAGCTGAACTGGTTGAGCAGGATGTTGCTCGCCACCTCGAAGGTGAGGGTAAGACTTTGGATGACCCTCACGCAGTTGAGGTTCGTGAAGAGTCAACCAAGTCTTTCCAGGTGCAGATGCTGCTAGATGCTATTGCTGAAGCCGAAGAGGTTCGAGTCAATGAGAATGAACTGCTTCAGTATCTAATCCAGGCAAGCCAGTCTTATGGAATGCAGCCAAACGAGTTCGTCAAGATTGTTGATGAGCAGGGCCAGATTCCTTCATTCGTGGCTGAGGTGGCAAGGCGTAAAGCGCTCTCGATTGTTCTTGAAGCCGCTCAGGTGACCGATAGTGATGGCAAGAAGGTTGATCTAGCTGAGTTTGCCAAGACCGACGATGCTGCTGAAACCCTTGAAGAAGAGGGAAACTAGGCACTTTCCTCCCACTTTGCCTGTGGCGAACATAGGAAAGTTTTTGGGGTTTGCTCGGTTATCTTGATTAGGCAAAGAAGTTTGCGAAAAAGAGGAGCAATACATGGTTGAGAACCCAACGATGAACAACGTTTTTGAACGTTTGTTGAAAGATCGCATTATCTGGTTAGGCGATGAAGTAAGAGATGACAACGCAAATGAGATTTGCGCCAAGATGCTCTTACTAGCTGCAGAAGATTCAACCAAAGACATCTTCCTCTACATCAACTCACCTGGTGGATCTATTACAGCTGGAATGGCAATTTACGACACCATGCAATATGTTCCAAATGATGTTGTCACAGTTGGCATTGGAATGTGTGCCTCGATGGGACAGTTCCTGCTAACTGCTGGAACCAAGGGTAAGCGTTTTCTAACTCCGAACACCAGAGTGCTATTGCACCAACCGCTCGGTGGTTTCGGTGGAACCGCAGCTGATATTCAGACTCAGGCATTTTTGATCAATGACATGAAAAAGCAATTAGCTGCAATTACTGCAAAGCAGACCGGTAAGACAGTTGAGCAGGTTATGGCCGATGGAGATCGTGACCGTTGGTTTAATGCTCAGGAAGCTCTGGAATACGGCTTCGTTGACCACATTCAAGAGTTTGCTGCTGTGTCAACTGGCGTAGGAAAGAAGTAGGAGTGAAAGAGATGAATAAAGAAAACATGCCTCAGGCTCGCTACATTCTTCCGTCGTTTGAAGAGCGAACCCCATACGGTTACCGTCACCTTGACCCATACACCAAACTCTTCGAAGACAGAATTGTTTTCCTAGGTGCTCAGGTGGACGACGTCACAGCCGATGACATCATGGCTCAGCTGTTGGTGCTAGAAAGCCAGGATCCAGATCGAGACATCACGATGTATATCAACTCACCTGGTGGATCCTTCACTGCGCTAACTGCAATCTATGACACCATGCAATACATCAAGCCAAAGATTCAGACTGTCTGTCTAGGTCAGGCCGCATCAGCCGCTGCTGTTTTGCTTGCCGGTGGAACTCCAGGAAAGCGTCTGGCGCTTCCTAACTCAACGATTTTGATTCATCAGCCAGCTTCCGGTGGTGGCGGTCGAGGTCAGGCTTCGGATATTGAGATTCAGGCTGCTGAAATTATGCGCATGAGAGTCTGGTTGGAAGAGACTCTGGCTAAGCACTCCAACAAGTCCGTTGAAGAAGTAAGCAAGGACATCGAACGAGACAAGATTCTCACCGCTGCCGCTGCTTTGGAGTATGGACTGATTGATCAGGTTCTGACTACTCGTAAGGCATAACGTTAGGTAACGATTTCCAAACCCCGCTAGAAACTTCAAGGTTTTAGCGGGGTTTGTTGTTAGGTTGAGGGTAGAACGTTTTGTGCGAAACGGACCAAAAGAATATTCGGCCGCTTTGCATTGATCTAATATTTGCTTTCTTTCAAATGCCGTCTATCACACGAGAACCAAAGTCTGTGCGGACTGGTATTTGGAAGGGAACCAATGAAGAAAATAATTGGACGTCTAGTCTTGTCCGCAGGAGCTATCTCACTTGCTTTTTCACTGCTAGCCGGAGCGCCTTCTCAGGCTGCTGGCTATAACCCACCGGTAAATGGAACTTCAGTGATGCGCCTTGTATCACCGCTTCCAACGAGTGCTAATTCGGTGAGTATGCTTTCGGATGCCAAGGGTAGTTGGGACCAGTATTACGGCAAGGGGCTGAACCCGTTTATTATGTATGCCGATGTCAAAGGCACGGTAGACCTGACCTACAAATACACCAACGCCGCTGGATCACCAATTGCCAATCAAACTGTCTATCTGATTGTGAACAAGAAGTTCTCGTGCAGCAAGACAACCTTCTCCACTCCGCTAAACACCAACTATCCGGGAGGAAACCGTAACGGAGACACTCACGCCATCGTGCGTGACTGGTGTGGTGATCAACCACAGATGGGTGCTGGTGAGACTGCGGTTATTACCACCACCAATGCTCAGGGGCTCGCAACCTTCCAACTAAAGAACTACAACTTCTCGGGTGAAATGTTCCCCGCCGCACTGAATAAGATGAACCTCTACTCAAAGGGAATCTCATGTGCTGACGATGACATGTGCATGTCAACTACCATCGCACCGAGTTTGCTTGCTCACCCAACCGAAGCTCAAGAGCGCAATGAGGATAAGGACCTGCTCTTCCTGCACTTTGTGAACCCCAAGCTAACTGCCACTATTCCGTCGCAGAAAGTTAAAGCAGGTCGCTCGAAAGTGATTAGCTTCAAACTAACTAACCTGGCTAAAGACACTGTTGCTGGAACTACAGTGACCTTCGAATCCTTCGGGGAAGGTAATGAACTACTGACCTGGTCTGAAGTTTCAGACGAGAACGGTTTAGTGAAGATAACAGTTTCTGCTCCAACTGGAACCGTCGGGCTCCAGGTCGTAAGAGCCAAGATTTACGGAGCGCCTAAAGGAACAGACGCCAAGATTTACTGGACTAAGTAAGGATTTAGCCCTTAGAAATCTCGGCTGAAGGGTTAGCACGCTTTGTCTGTCCGACTCGGTAGGCTTTTTACATGACTCGACTCAGTGATCCAGGGGACATGCTTAAGTGCAACTTCTGCTCTAAAACGCAGAAGCAGGTGCTTAAGCTAATCGCCGGCCCGGGTGTCTATATCTGTAATGAGTGCATCGAACTTTGTAATGAGATCATCGAGGAGCAGCTGGGCAAAGCTCCCAGACCAGTTGAGGATTTTGATTTACCTAAGCCAAAAGAGATTTTCTCTTTCTTGGACGAGTATGTAATTGGTCAAACTCAGGCAAAGAAGGCACTATCTGTTGCCGTCTACAACCACTACAAGAGAATTCGTTCCAGTGGCACTTTGACTGTCTCTGGTAAAGACCATGACTCAATCGAGATCGCAAAATCAAACATTCTGCTAGTTGGTCCAACCGGTTGCGGCAAAACCTATTTGGCGCAGACCTTGGCTAAACGATTGAACGTTCCATTTGCCGTTGCTGATGCCACCAGTTTGACCGAAGCAGGCTATGTCGGTGAAGACGTCGAGAACATACTTTTGAAGCTGATCCAAGCTGCTGACGGAGATGTCAAACGAGCCGAGCAGGGAATCATCTACATTGACGAAATCGACAAGATTTCCCGCAAGGCAGAAAACCCTTCAATTACCAGAGACGTTTCCGGTGAAGGCGTGCAGCAAGCTCTGCTCAAGATACTTGAGGGAACCGTTGCCTCCGTTCCACCACAGGGTGGCAGGAAACATCCGCAACAAGAATTCATCCACATCGACACGACCAACATTCTCTTCATCGTGGCAGGTGCTTTTGCTGGATTAGAGAGCATCGTTCAGGGAAGAATCGGTAAGAAGGGCATCGGTTTTGGTGCTGAGATACGCGACAAGTCTGAAGAGACAGACATTTTTAGTCAGGTTCAACCGGAAGATCTTCGAAAGTTTGGGTTAATTCCAGAATTCATCGGCAGATTGCCAGTTATTGCTGCGGTAACCCCATTGGATCGTGCTGCCTTGATACAGATCTTGGTTGAACCAAAGAATGCATTGGTCAAGCAGTATCAGCGAATGTTTGAGCTGGATGGTTTCGAACTTGAGTTTGATAAGCCAGCACTTGAAGCAATTGCCGATGAGGCAATCAAGCGGGAAACCGGTGCGAGAGGATTGCGCTCCATCCTTGAAGAGATTCTTGGACCAATCATGTTTGAAATCCCCGGTAGCCCAGCAGCTGGAGTTGTAAAGATTACCCTTCCTGTCGTGCAGGGTCTGGAGCAGCCAACTATTCTTCCGATCAAACGTCAAGATAAGACTGCTTAGTTAGGTTCCAGTGAAAACTAAGTTTGGGCTTCGTGCACCAATCATCGCTGGGACAGTCGCTTCAATAACTGGAACAGCTGCGACCACAGCTATTTTTCTAAGTGCCTTTTTGAATCTTGGTGCAACAAAAGAACAGAGCATCGCGGCGGTATCACTGATGCTCGTGGCCTACGGTGTTCTTTCAATTGTGCTCAGTTGGAAATTCAAGATGCCGCTGTCTGTGGTGTGGTGCACACCGGGAGCTGCTCTTATCGCAGGTTCAAATCTTGAGGGTGTTGGATTTCAAAATGCCATGGGTGGTATTTTGCTTGCCGGAGTGTTACTGGCCCTAACCGGGTTGTGGCCTGCACTTGGCCGAATGGTTTCTAGGATTCCAAAGTCAATTGCGAGTGCCATGCTCGCCGGAGTTATTTTTAGTTTCTGTGTTGCACCTTTTCAGGCCAGTAGTTCTTACCCAGCTTTGGTTTTACCGGTTATTGCAACCTGGCTAATTCTCTACTGGCTGCAACCTATTTGGGCATCACCAGCTGCGATTGTGCTTGCCTTTACCTTGATTGGAATTGATCGTGGCTTGTCGGTCTCTCCGAGCGACTGGGTAATCAGCCTTGGTGTTGTGCTTCCTAACTTTTCTGTTGCCAGCGTTTTGAGTATTGCTCTGCCGCTGTATTTGGTGGCAATGGCATCGCAGAACATCCCTGGTATTGCAATCATGAAAAATTACGGTTATGAAGTTCCGTTTAGAGCCAGTTTGATGACCACGGGTCTTGGAACTGTTGTGGTGTCATTTCTAGGTGGCTTCGTGATGAATTTGGCGGCCATTACTGCGGCGCTAAACGCGAACGAGCATGCTCACAAGGATCCAGCTAAGCGCTGGCTAGCATCCGTTGCTGGAGGAGTGGTCTACTGTCTCTTTGCACTTTTTGCCGGAATCGCAGTTGCTTTTGTTTATCAAACACCTAGAGAATTACTTCTCGCTGCCAGCGGTCTCGCACTCTTGCCAACTATCGTCAGTGCTTTTTCTACGATGGTAGAAATTCCAAGTGAGCGAATACCGGCGGTAACTGCCTTCCTGGTTGCCTCAAGTGGACTGGCTTTCTTTTCAATCGGCGCAGCCTTTTGGGCAATATTGGTTGGACTCGGTGTTCTCCAGT
>Ga0214923_10006050_pt1 | contig 13767 bp, 14 predicted proteins | sample LL1510_MetaG_FD_177993 | JGI IMG/M metagenome (GOLD analysis project Ga0214923, IMG submission 177993) | Freshwater microbial communities from Lake Lanier, Atlanta, Georgia, United States - LL-1510 | ecosystem: Environmental > Aquatic > Freshwater > Lake | place: USA: Georgia | collected... | reverse complement strand
GTTGATCCGAATAAAACTGAAATCAGCTTCACTTGAGTAAAGGACGCGTGCTTCATAGACCTTTCCGTTTGATAGCCCGACATAAATGTGTGGTGCATTAGCGATAATATGGGTATTGGTGACAATGATCCCCGAGGAATCAATGATAATACCGGCGCCTGTCCGCTCATAGGAGGCGTGGGCTAGATGATTATTGGGTGTTCGAAGGGTCTTTTCGAATACTGTATGCACTTCAACTAACGATGAGCCGATTGTTTGCATCTTCGCGATCAGGGAGCCGTGTTCAGCATGGGCTGGTGTAATAAATGAGAATAGAAAGAAAATCAGCAAGAGTTTGAATTTAAACATGAGAATGATTGTAAGATGTTTGATGAGTTGTGAAAAGCTAAATAAGTACTAACTCAATTGGCTAAGAAATGCGTTGACGCTCGGACAATTGGCTTATAAAGTTATTAACTTCAATCGTTAATTCTTCTAAGCTGGGTGACGCAAGATAATATGATTCAAGTACGTCCTTTCAGGAGAGATGATCGTCAAGCTGTACGGCAGATATGCTGTGATGTGGCGGATAGAGGAAATCCGATTGAGGGGATATTCCCTGATCGGGAGTTTGCTGCAGATTTACTGACGAGCTATTACACGGATTTTGAGCCTGAAAGCACATTTATTGCGGAACAGGATGGCCGGGTTATCGCGTATATTAATGGCTGTTTGGATAATCGTCGATATGGGCTGGCCGTTATTTTTCTAATTATTCCCCGCCTCATACTTAAGGGGCTTGTCAGAGGCACTTTCTTTAGGCCTGAATGTTGGCAGATCTTAAAAGGGTCAGTCCGGAACTGGAAGAGGATTTTTGACTGGCGAAAGAAGTCATTTCACAGCCATCAAGGTCATTTGCATATCGGGGTAGTTAAGGAAGCCAGGCGACATCAGGCAGGGCATTTGATGATGGAGCGATTATTGAGCTACGCCAGCGAAAAGGGGTTGGCAAGCATAGCCGCCTCTGTTCATGAGGGCAATACGGAGGCTTGTCGGTTTTTTGAACAGTTAGGATTTGAGCCGAAAGACCGTTATTTGATGATGATGGCTGACGGTCATTCATTAAAGGAGTATCATTCAATTGCGTATGTTAAGTCAATCCATTAAAACAACTGTTGTTTTAGCGCTGATGTTGATGGTTTTAAGCGTCAATGCCAAGGCGCAGGAGCCTGTGATCGAAGATCTAACGCTTTCTTCGACTGACCGCATTCTGGTCTTAGCGCCGCATCCGGATGATGAGGTCTTGGGTGTTGGCGGTGTGATCCAAAAAGCAGTGAGTATGAAACTTCCGATCAAGGTGGTTTTTCTAACGTACGGTGACAGTAATCAGTGGTCGTTCTTATTGTACCGCAAGCATCCGGTGATCATGCCGGGAGCAGTCCAGTCGATGGGGTTGGTTCGAAAAGATGAAGCTTTGTCCGCTTCAGCCATTTTGGGAGTTGACGCTAAGAATGTTGTTTTCTTAGGTTATCCGGATTTTGGAACACTCAACATCTGGTATCGGCACTGGAATAAGCGTGCGCCCTATCGAAGTGTATTAACGAGAGTCACTAATGTTCCTTATCAGGGAGCTTTCAGGCCGGGTGCAGCGTATAAGGGAGAAGAGATTGTTAGCGATTTGCGGGCGATCTTAAAAGAGTTTAAGCCGACAAAGATCTTTGTTTCACATCCGTCAGATCATAACGGGGATCATTTATCGCTGTATCTGTACACTCGGGTTGCGTTATGGGATGAACAAATGGCGCAAGCGGTTGAGATCTATCCTTATTTGATCCATTATTTGGGTTGGCCTAAACCGGTTGGTTTTAAGCCTGAATTTCCCATTCTTCCACCTGAAACGTTAAGCAAGATCAATCATTGGTCACAGTATCATCTGACTCAGCAGCAGTTTGATTTAAAGAAAGCGGCGTTGCAGGCTCATAAAAGTCAGTTTGATTCGACGCCCAAGTATTTATTGTCTTTTATCCGATATAACGAGATTTTCGGTGATTTTCCGGTGGTGAAACTGCATTTGAATGAAGATTCTTCGGTTTTTACGACACATCGAAAGACAGTGCCTACAGCCGAGTTGCCGGAAGAACTTAATTCTCAAGAACGCGGGTCGTTTATTGGGGTTGAGTGGAAGCTGGTACGTTGGCAGGGGGATGATCTGATCGTCTCGATCGAGCTGACAAAACCCTTGGCGCAGGATGTGGAGGCGTTTATTTATATTTTCGGCTACAGTAAGAATACTCCTTTTGGAGAAATGCCTAAAATCAGTTTACGTTTAGGTAGCGATAGTTATACTTTATATGATCAGGCGCGTCGTATTGAACAAGGTTCTATTCGAGTTAAGCGTACGCCGAATGAAGTCACTCTTGCCGTTCCGTTAAAATTATTAGGCAATCCGGATAAAATTCTAACCAGCGCTCGGACGTATTTAGGAAATGTGCCGCTGGACAGTGCATCATGGATCGCCGTTGAATTAAACTAATCAAATCCCTCAGTAGTTAACGATCTGCCCTAAGGATGTAGTCATGGATATTATTCACGCAATTGTGTTGGGAGTCATTGAAGGTGTGACTGAGTTTTTACCTGTTTCGTCAACAGGACATATGATCATCGCGTCACAGTTGATGCATGTTCCCGATACCGAATTTTTAAAGACATTTGAAATTGCCATTCAATTAGGTGCTATCGGTGCGGTGGCAGGACTTTACTGGCGCACCTTTCTGCTTGATTGGGAAGTCGTAGCCAAGGTTGCAGCGGCCTTTGTCCCTACGGCGGTGATAGGTTTTTTGCTCTATAAACTGATCAAACATTATTTAATGGGAAATCCGTTGGTAGTTATCTGGTCGTTGTTGCTGGGAGGAGCCGGTATCATTTTATTTGAGCTTTTCTATAAGCCTAAGGAAAATACGGTTAACGAGTTGGCAAAGATATCATATCCTCAGGCGGTATTAATCGGCTTATGTCAGTCGTTGGCTGTTATCCCCGGCGTTTCCCGATCAGCGGCTACTATTTTAGGCGGTTTGATGTTAGGCGTATCACGCCGGACGATTGTTGAATTCTCCTTTTTGTTGGCGGTTCCTACGATGCTGGCGGCAACAGTCTTGGATATTATGAAGACGGAGGCAAGTCTGGATGCAAGCGAATGGGGAGTTCTCGCTGTTGGATTTGCGGTGGCGTTTGTTGTTGCGTGGCTATCGGTCAAGTTCTTGTTGAAATACATTCAACGGCATAATTTTATGGCATTCGGGATTTACCGCGTTATCGCGGCAGTCGTATTTGCGTGGTTAATTCTCCATGGTGGACAAGGATAAATGAGATGATTCAGACAAGAGTTTGTCTTAGAGTTTGGGTAAGAATGAGTATTTTTCTCTGTTTGGTTTTCGCTGCATCATCGGTTACTGCGCAGGAAGCGCTGACACTTAAAGAATGTTATCAGTTAGCGCTTAAACGTTCTGAAACGGTTGCGATTAATCAGGAAATTCTCAAAGAGACGGAAGGGAAGTTTATTCAGTCGATCAACGGAGTGCTGCCGCAGGTCAATTATCAAATTGAGCATGAATGGCAGGATCGCGGTGCTGCTGGTTCAGGCGGCTCGAGGTATCGACGTTTTCATTTTAGTCAGCCCTTATTTAGCGGTTTTAAAGAATATGCAGCCATTTCAGGTTCTAAGGCTTTGCGCCGAGAAAAAGAAAATCAGTTAGAGCGGGCTAAGCAGCTTTTGTTTACGGATGTGTCGGATGCCTTCTATTATTTTCAAAGTTATCAGGAAGATTTAAAAGCTGTCGATGCCATTCATCAAGCGTTAGAAGATCGGACCAAGGAATTAACTCGTCGCAATGGTTTGGGACGTTCAAGAGATAGTGAAGTGGCTAGTGCCGAGGCCTCGTTATATAAAACTGAAGCCGAGATGGAAGATGTACGCAGTCAAATGGAGGTATCCCGTCAACTTCTAGAATTTTTGATTGGACAAACGGTGGATTCGATCAGGGATGAATTCGTGCAGGGAGACAGTGTTCCTGCAATGAATGAATTTACATCAAAGGCGGATGATCGCCCTGATGTAAAGGCGGCCAGAGAAGCATTAACCGTGGCCTCAAAGAATGTCACGGTGGCTCGGGCGGGGTTTTGGCCGACGATCAGTTTGGGAAGTGATCTATATCAGCTTCGCACAGGATCTGATTCGGATTGGAATATCACACTTGATGTGAACGTGCCGTTATTTAATGGAACTTCTACGTTGGGATTGGTGCAACAGGCTCAATCACAACAAAGACAAGCGGACTGGATCTTGATTCAAGCTAAGCGTAAGGCAGTCTTGGATATTCAGAATGCTTACACCCAGTGGACGATCGGTCTTAAGAAGGAATTGGCCTATAAAAAGGCGGCTGAAGCATCTGAAAAGAATTATCATCTGCAAGAGGCTGATTATAAGAATAATTTAGTGAGCAATTTGGATGTGTTGCAGGAATTGCAGAATATGGAAGAAGCCCAGCGAAACTATATTGTGGCGAAGAATGAATCGAAGCGATTTTATTATAATTTGCGGGTTGCTACAGGGGATTTGACGCATGACGCTATCTGATCTAAGCATTAAACGGCCGGTATTTGCCTGGATGTTTATGGCGGCGCTCATTCTTTTTGGAGCCGTGAGCTTCATGGGAATGGGGGTTAGTCAGCTTCCTGATGTCGAGTTTCCTGTTATTTCAGTCAGTGCTACTTGGCCAGGAGCGGCAGCCGAGGTCATGGAATCCAATGTGGTGGATGTCATGGAGCAGTCGGTGATGTCCATTCAGGGGATCCGTAATATAACCTCCTCTGTTCGAGCCGGGAGTGCGTCCATTACTCTTGAATTAGAATTAGGACGTAATATTGATGTCGCTGTTCAAGAGGTTCAGTCCAAGCTTTCTCAAGCTCAGCGTTTATTGCCCAAAGATATTGACCCGCCGATTGTGAGTAAGGTTAATCCAGCTCAACAACCCATCATCTGGCTTACTTTACATGGAGAAAAGGCGAGTCCACGCGAATTAGCTGAATATGTACAGGATCATTTGCAGGATAAATTTACCCCGATCAAAGGGGTGGGGCAGGTATCCTTGGGTGGTTTTGTGGCGCCCAATTTAAGGGTGTGGGTAGATACCAAAAAACTTAATAGCTATGAACTTACCATAGGTGATGTCATCAATGCTATCACCTCCGAACATTCCGAGCTTCCATCGGGTCGTATTGAAACCGCTGATAAGGAGCAAGCTGTTCGAGCGATGGGAGAGGCTAAGACTGCAAAAGAATTTGAGAATATTGTTATCCCAAGACGTAATGGGCAAGCGAATTATAAAGCCATTTACTTAAAGGACGTGGCGACGATTGAAGATGGATTAGATGATATCAGACGTATTTCTCGCAGTAATGGGGAGATGGCGATTGGTTTGGGCATTCAAAAGCAGATTGGTTCCAATGAAGTTGAAGTGGGCCATGCGGTAGTCAAGAAGTGGAAGGAAGTGCAGAAGCAGTTGCCTAAAGGCTTTGAATTGGATTTAGTGTCCAACCGGACTAAATATATCGAAGATTCAATCCATGAATTGTATTTCACCCTATTTCTCTCCGCTATTGTGACATCCTTAGTGTGCTGGCTATTCCTCGGTTCATGGTCAGCCACGTTAAACATTCTCTTAGCTATTCCTACTTCGATTATCGGCACCTTCATTGTGATTAAGTTTCTCGGATTTACCTTAAATACATTTACGGTTTTAGGGTTATCCTTGGCGATAGGGATCGTGGTGGATGACTCCATCATGGTACTTGAGAATATTGTTCGCTACAGGGAGCAGGGGAAGGGGCGTGTTGAGGCTGCCCAGATGGGGGGCCGTCAAATCACCTTCGCAGCACTGGCGGCTACCTTGGCGATTATTGCTATTTTCTTACCTGTTGCCTTTATGTCCGGGATCATTGGTCAATTTTTTTATCAGTTTGGGATGACTATCTCCATAGCTGTTGCGTTGTCATTGTTGGAAGCGTTGATGTTAACCCCTATGCGTTGTTCACAGTTTTTATCTGTTGGGCCTCGTTCAAGCTGGATTGGCCGAGGCATGGATTCTTCATTTCATTGGCTAGCGGCTCGTTACCAGGATGGATTAGCTATCGCTCTTAAATTTCGTTGGTTGGTTATTGGGCTGTCTGTGCTTTTCTTTATTGCATCAATCCTGGTGATTATTCCTTTGTTACGTAAAGAGATGGTTCCGCCACAAGATCAAAGTATGTTTTTGGTGAGAATTAAGACGCCTGTCGGTTCGTCGATCGATTTCACCAATGAACGATTTAAGGAGGCAGAGAAGTTTGTGATGAGCCGTCCCGAAGTTAGGCGGTATTTCTGTGCTATCGGTGGTTTTGGAGGAGGGCAGGTCAATGAAGGGATGATCTTTGTGACGTTGCACGATCCTAAGGATCGACCGGTCGTGGCGCCTAATAAGACTCGTTTGTCACAGGGTGAATTGATCAAGATATTCAGAAAAGAGTTAAATAAGATACCTGATTTAAAAGCGATTCCTCAAGATATGTCGTTAAGCGGTTTTTCGGCCAAACGAGGTTTTCCTATTGAAATGACCATCCAAGGCCCGGATTGGGATGAATTGTGGAAATATTCGAATCAAGTGAAGGAAAAGATGAGTAAGAGCAGCTTGATGGTGGATGTGGATACGGATTATCAGGAAGGCGCTTCGGAAGTTCAGGTTATTCCCAATCGTATCAAAGCGGCTGAGCAGGGTGTCAGTATTGAAGATATTAATAATGTGATCAATTCAGCGATTGGCAGTTTGAAGATCTCTCAATATACGCATAATGATAAGCGTTATGATGTGAAGATCCGTTTGATTGCTGAGCAGCGTAAGGCGGCTGAGGATATCCTTGAGCTTTGGGTTTGGAATAATCGTGGGCAATTAGTTCAGTTAAAGGATTTGGTGACCATTGAGATAAAACCCACCGCCGTGACCATTACGCGTTCGGATCGTGAACGCGCGATCAATATCACCGCTAATATAGCGCCAGGTAAGTCTCAGTCAGCGGCCATGAAGGAAGCATTAGAGACTGCCCAATCCGTTTTGCCGGAAGGGTATCGAGCTGTATTCACGGGAAGTTCGAAGGCTTCTCAAGAATCTAATCAAGGTGTTGGTTTTATCTTTTTACTAGGCTTGATTGTGGCTTATATGGTGTTGGCCTCTCAGTTTAATAGTTATATTCATCCTTTAACGGTTATAGTGGCGATGCCTTTTAGTCTTTCGGGAGCGCTTATTGCGTTATGGATGGGAGGGCAGTCGCTGAATATTTATAGCATGATAGGTATTATTCTGTTGATGGGGATTGTGAAGAAAAATTCCATCCTTCTGGTTGATTTCACCAATCATGTACGGGAGCAAGAAGGTAAGCAGGTGAACGAAGCATTACTTCAAGCCTGTCCGATCCGTTTACGTCCTATTTTGATGACGTCATTGGCCACCATTGCGGCGGCCATACCTCCAGCGTTGGCCTTAGGCCCAGGTGCGGAGGTTCGTATTCCTATGTCGATAGCTGTTATTGGTGGAGTTATTGTATCTACATTCTTTACGTTGTTTGTTGTTCCCTGCGTGTATGTAGTATTAGCCAGATTTGAAAAGTCTAAGGTAGAGATTAATTCGGCTTAACGTTGATGGATTAGATAATAGAGGATTTTAAGATGCAAGAAAGACGAGAGTTTCAGCGCTTTTCAAGGACGTATACGGTTACTTTTGCTGTGAAAGATGAGCAGCGGGTAGTTCATGATATGTCGCGTACCGTGGATATCAGTAAGGGTGGATTAAGGTTCTTTACTCAAGAGAATTACGATATAGGGACCAACATTACCATGAAGATCAGATTCCCTTTTCTTTCGCCTGACGTGACAGAACTTGAAGGTCAGGTAGCTAATACCTGCAAAGTGGGAGAAATACCTGTTTATACAACCGGTATTAGATTTGTCAATTTGACCCCTGAAGCGTTGGCTGCCTTAGAGAGATTGTAGGAGCGCAGTTTAGAATTAATAAAATTATTGTTTGAAGCTTAGAAAACTTGGTATACTTACCCCTCATATGTTACGAAAAATCAAAGATGCCATTATTGGCAAGGCGTTAAAACCTCAAGATCAGGGTTTGGCTCACAACATGTCTCTCATTGCGTTCTTTGCATGGGTCGGTTTGGGGGCGGACGGTCTTTCATCATCCTGTTACGGTCCTGAAGAAGCTTACTTAGCTTTAGGGGCTGGGCACACCCATTTGAGTATCTTTGTGGCTATCGCAACCGCGTTGACCGTTATTATCATTTCAGCTAGCTATAATCAAATCATTGATCTCTTTCCAAATGGCGGCGGCGGGTATTTGGTGGCCAGTCGATTACTTTCTCCCAACGTGGGTATGGTTTCTGGTTGTGCGTTGATGATTGATTATCTTCTCACTATCGCTATTTCACTAGCGAGTGGCACAGATGCTTTATTTAGCTTTATTCCGTTGGAATATCAAGGATTCAAGCTTAGTTTTTGTGTGGGGAGTCTCTTATTGTTGATGATTTTAAACATGAGAGGGGTTAAAGAATCTATTCTACCCTTGGTTCCGATTTTCATCATGTTTATCGTAACTCATTTTATTCTAATTGTTTACGCCATATTTACCCATACACAAAATGTTCCCACCATTATCACAAATACCCATACAGAGATTAGTCAGACCTATACTCAAATGGGATTATGGGGAATGTTGTTCTTAATTCTTAAAGCCTACAGCTTAGGAGCAGGAACGTTTACAGGTATTGAAGCGGTCAGCAATGGCTTGCCTATTTTACGTGAACCCAGAGCTAAAACGGGTAAGCGAACCATGGTGTACATGACCGTATCCTTGGTTTTTACGGTCTTAGGACTCTTTTTGGCTTACTTGATTTACGATGTGGCTCATCAACCAGGAAAAACCTTGAATGCGGTTTTATTCGAAACAGTATCAAGCCGTTGGGGCTTTGCAGGTCATGTCTTTGTGTATGTGAGTCTCTTGTCTGAAGCTTTTATTCTCTTTATTGCGGCCCAAAGCGGCTTCTTAGGGGGCCCAAGAGTTTTAGCGAATATGGCGATCGATCGCTGGTTTCCAACCAAGTTTGCGGCATTAAGTGATCGTTTGGTGACCCAAAAGGGTGTGTTATTGATGGGGATTGCGGCATTGATTACCATTGTGGCAACCAATGCGTCGGTTAAATATCTGGTTGTTCTCTATAGTATTAACGTATTTATTACGTTCTCATTATCTCAATTAGGTATGGTGCGACATTGGTGGCAGGAACGTCGTGAGGTTAAGGATTGGCTTAAACGTTTTGCGATCAATGGCATTAGCCTGGTTTTAACAACGTTTATTTTGATTTCTGTGATCATTTTGAAATTTCATGAAGGTGGTTGGGTCACCATGGTTGTCACGGGATCCTTGGTTGCGTTAGCCATTTTAGTTAAAAGACATTATTTAAAGACGGCCAAGCAGTTAAGACGCTTGAATAATTTGGTTCAGGCTGCTTATGTGTCTACCTCTGATGGTAATGAAGCGGTCCAGAATCCTCCATTGGATCCGAATTCAAAGACGGCTGTGTTAGTCGTTAACGGTTTTAATGGTTTAGGTCTTCATACCTTGTTTAATGTTGTCCGCCTTTTTGGTAAAGAATTTAAGAACTTTGTTTTTATTCAAGTCGGGGTGATCGATGCGGGTAATTACAAAGGCGGAGATGACGTTAAGAATCTTCATTTGAAAGTGAATAATGATATTGAACGGTATGTTCGCTTCATGCATGCTCAGGGCTGTTTTGCGGAAAGCTTAACATTAACGGGAACAGATGTGATCGATGAAGTTGAGAAGATATCTCCAAGTCTTTTGCAGCGTTTTCCCGGGGTTGTTTTCTTTGGCGGACAAATTGTTTTTGAGAAAGAAAGTTTGTTGACCCGTTGGCTGCATAACTATACTGTTTTCTCACTTCAACGACGTTTATATAATTACGGCATTCCTTTTATGGTGATGCCAATTAGAGTGTAGACTGAATGGCAAAGCTAAAATTAGATCTGCATGATATTTTCAGTGATGGGCGAGCCATTGAGGCTGAATTAGAGCGTGTTATCGAGCAGGCCGTGACTAAACGGATTACGCTGGTAGAGATCATTCCAGGCAAGGGAAGCGGTCAGTTAAAGAAAAGCGTGATCCGTTTTCTGGAGCAAAAACATATTAAGTCACAATATCACCGTCTTGAGAAAGATGATAAGAATTTCGGGCGTGTTTTTGTCCATTTTAAGTTCTAAAAACCTTCCAAACTGAATCCTTCATGATTGATACGCTTAAGAAAGCCTGGCATTCTGTTTATCATCAGTTTATTTCGATGAAGGATTCCCCTCAGAATATTGCTTTAGGATTTGGTATCGGATTTTTCTTAGGCATTCTTCCGTTTACCGGGATGGTGGCGGCTATTGGGGTGGCCTGGTTCTTCCGTTTAAACAAACCCGCTGCGATTTTAGGCAGTTTACTGGCCAATACATGGCTAAGTATTGTCTTATTTGGTGTGGCGGTGCATGTTGGATCCAAGGTATTGGGTATTTCTATTGAAGATATCCAGGTCAAGTGCCGGGAATTGATCAAAGACTTTCATTGGGCGAATTTATTGGATCCATTTTTTCTGAAGATTGTTGGTACAGTGTTGGCGGGCTTCTTAATTTTGAGTATTTTATTGAGTTTAGTGGCTTATGGCGCTTGTTTGGCCTTTATTTACTGGAAAAGGCGTGCTAGATAATTTTTCTTGTCATTTTTTAGCGCCGAGGATATACTAAGCCATCGTCTCTGGGAGGAGGATAATTTGTCAGAACGAAGACATTTACGTCTTAGACATTTGATGGATATCAGATGGAATATGCCCAGTGAGTCTGTTTCAGGGCAAGGACAGATCGTTAACATCAGTTCATCCGGGTTATTATTGCAATTGGATGAGCGATTTAAGCCCGCAGATGATTGTGTGGTTTTTTTAGATGCCCCTGTGCATGAACGATCGTTTCCTTTCACGAATAAGAAGGGTAAATTGGTCTGGTTTCGCACCATCAACTCATCTCGTTTTAAGTATCAATGCGGTTTAGAATTCTTTAACGAAAAGGGTGATAATCAGGATGTAAAGCATTGGGTTGATGCTAAGGTTGATGAGTTGGCGCAAACCATGAGTGCCAGTATTCTTAATCATTATGTGAATTAAACAAAGGAGTTTAACGTGGCAGAATCAGTGTTAAATCAAGAAGAACAAAAAGCGCAGGGAAACAATAAACAATCAGATCAGGCACGTTCCACTAAGATGAAGCGTATTTTAGGTTTAGTGCTATCAGTGTTGATGATTGCGTTAACCGTTTATGTGCTTAAACTACAAAATGAAAATGCGCAGATCCTTGGTCAGTCCAGTGAATTAGCGTTGACGGCTGGGGTTTCTCAAGCATCCAATTACCGCTCTTATGTGAAGCAATACAAGGATACAAAGGCTCAGTTGGAAGAAACTATCCTTAAGTTAGAAGCGGTGACCAAGCAATTGAATGATGTGACTGCTGAGTTAAACACTACGAAGGGTCTTTTAGCTCAAACTCAGGCAATGTTGACACAAGCTACATCTGAGAACAATAAGTTGAAGGAAGATATACAAGGTTTGGATGGTATCAAAGCAGTGGATGGAACGCAGAATATCTCTGATCTACAGGCCAGAGTCTCGGCATTAAAGGCAAAGAATACGGAAACAACTGAAGAATTGAACGGGCTTAAGACACAATTACGTGCTTTTCAAGCTGACTTCTCCACATTGGAAGAAGGTCGTTCATTAATCGCGCTTTTCCAAAATAAAATTAAATTGGTTAAAAGCCGTATGCGTTATTTAGCGCAGGAAGCTTATTTTGCTAAGATCGCCGCTCAAAAAGAACGTGATCGTTTAGCTGCGTTAAACGGAAATAATGGTTTCTTGACCCATAACGGACAAGTTCAAAGTTCTAAAGGTGGCAATAAAACGTACTCAATTGACGTAAAGATGGTTCAATAAGATAAAGGTTGGGCAGTAGATGTTAAAAAAGCGCATAAATAAATCTTATGCGCTTTTTTATTGGTCGGTAATTGTTGGGTCGGCGAGGTGGCGGTGAAGATTACAATTAAAGTTATCCCGGGAGCAAAGAAGAATGATCTGAAGCAGGAGGGGGATACGGTTAAAGTTTATTTAACGGCGCCACCGGTGGATGGCAAAGCTAATGACGCGTTGATCAAGTTTCTGGCGGAACATTATCACGTTAGACCTTCAGCGATTGAAATTCTAAAAGGATTGAAATCTCGTCATAAAGTCGTTAATATAGAGTCCATTTAAAGGGGGATTATTTATGTCATTGGAAGAAAAAATCACACAAGATTATATTGCGGCGATGAAAGAGCGCGATGCGCTTCGTTCAACGGTGGTGAGTACTCTCAGATCTCAAATTAAGAACGTGAAGATCGATAAAAAGCTTGAGAAGGTCCCGGATGAAGAGATTATGGCGATCATCAAGAAACAGCTGAAACAGCGTCAGGATTCAATTGCGCAGTTTACGGCGGGCGGTCGATTAGACTTGGTAGAGAAAGAACAGAAAGAAGAAGTTCTTCTTCAGGCATATTTACCAGAACAAGCCTCAGTTGAAGTGATCCAGCAGGCGATTGAAGAGTCTATCGTGGCGTTATCGGCAACATCAATCAAAGATATGGGCAAGGTCATGAAAGAAGCATTGGTCAAACTAGCCGGTAAAGCGGATAATCAGCAAGTGAGCGCGCTGGTGAAAGAACGTTTATCAAAGATGTAATGAAGAATAATCGACTCATTCTATTAATTACTGTCGTATTGTTGACGGGTATTTTAGGTTTTATCTGTTGGGCTAAGACGCGTTATATTGTCCCCATCTTGACATATCATCATGTGGGCCAATGCGCGAATCCTGTCTTGCGGTTAAATACGGTGAGTACAGAGACCTTTGAACGTCAAATGGCGTTTTTAAAGAAGCACGGTTATAAAGTTATTGATTTTGATGATCTGGTTCAGGGAATTAAAGAAGGGGCACGATTTGCGCCGAATACAGTGGTCATTCATTTTGATGACGGCTATGAGGATAATTACATCAATGCGTTTCCAATTCTAAAGAAGTATCAATTCCCTGCGATGGTTTTTTTAGTCTCCGATGCGATCGGCACTCCCGGATTCATGTCTTGGGAACAAGTGGAAGATTTGGAAAGGTATGATTTTTTAGCCGGCGCACACACCCGAACACATCAGCATTTGCCTGATCTGTCAGTTGAAAAGGCGAGAGAAGAGATTCAAGGAAGTAAAAGAATTATTGAGTCAAAACTTGGGCACCGGGTTGATTATTTTGTTTACCCGTCGGGCGGATTTAACGATCAGGTTAAATCGATCGTAGCTGAGGCGGGGTATAAGGCGGCGGCAACAACGAATCGCGGCCGTGACCGTTTAAATCGGGATGTATTTGAATTAAACCGCATTCGTATGAAAGATTCAGATCAGGGATTTGTTTTGTGGGCTAAGTTGTCAGGGTATTATAATTTGTTTCGTCAACCGAAGACTATTTCAAAAGAAGACATGATCTTAAAGTAGAAAGGTTTTTGTATGAGTCAGCAGTATTATTTAGATCCGCAGGGTGCATTTGTTATCGAAGATTATCAACATGCTAAG
>Ga0214923_10006049_pt1 | contig 13768 bp, 20 predicted proteins | sample LL1510_MetaG_FD_177993 | JGI IMG/M metagenome (GOLD analysis project Ga0214923, IMG submission 177993) | Freshwater microbial communities from Lake Lanier, Atlanta, Georgia, United States - LL-1510 | ecosystem: Environmental > Aquatic > Freshwater > Lake | place: USA: Georgia | collected... | reverse complement strand
AGCAGGCTGGTCTGTTTGGATTAGGCGGACCCAATAAAGGCCGCATTGAAGAAGAGCAGCAAAAAATAACCAACCTTTCACAAGAGTACGGAATCCCGCTCGGCTCCGAACCAGAGGAAGCAACACCGCAACCAGCAGCCCAAGCGGGCGCAGCATCTTCATGGCTACGCTCAAAGCTGAAGTAACCGACCAGGACGAACCGGCAGTTGAGGTGCCGTCTTGGGGCGAAGTAAGTTCGCTTCCTGAATTTCAAAATCTTTCCTATCCAGAGCAGCGCCGTGTGGCGTTGAGCTGGGCCGAAGACCTAAAGCGTGAGGCTTCCTACCGTGGCGAGTTTACCGATTCCGATGCCAAGCAGGTGGATGACTTTGTTGCTTCTGCCGTTCAGCCAGACCTAGAGACCAAGGCCAAAGCTGTTGCCGAGGGAGTCATTCGTGGCGGGTTGTCTGGCACAGCGGCAACGCTGGTTGCCAAGGGCATTTCAGCTCTTCCAATTCCAGCAGTTCCAAAAGCTATTCTTGGTTTTGGTGGAGCTGCTGCCGCACAGATTGGCGTAGATGCTCTTGCAAAGCGCGGGATTGAAAAGTTTGCCCCCGGCCTGACAGAAGCCGCCGAGCTTGATCCTGGTTACGCCAGCGGAGGACAAGTTGCTGGAATTGCCGGATCAGCCGCCCCAGCGGTCGCTAGGACGGCGCAAGCCTTGGGCACGATTGCCAAGGCTGAAGGTGGCAAGGCCGCCGTTCAGCAGGGCGCAAGGTTGCTTGCCCCCGCCGCAGCCATCGGGGCTGGCGTTGACACGGGCATTCGTGCTGTCACCGGGCAGGAGATTACGCCAGGTAGCGTTGCCACTGGCGCACTCCTTAACACCCTATTTGCCGGATACGGTGCCAACACAAGGGTTGCCAACTATACTAGAGACGAGGCACGCGGGCTGTTCCAGAGGGTCATGGAGGGCAACGGAAGCCTGAAGGACACTGACGATTTGCTTTCCATCCTTAACCAGATGAAGCAGCAGTCGCCCGAAGGAATGCCTATGCAAGACTTTGGAAGGGCGCAAAGAACAACCGTGGATGTGATGGGCAAGCGGGCGGTGGATAGAACCACGTTGGAGCAGCCCACTTTCCGCACCCCGCCAGCGGATGAGGCGTCCATGCTGACAGGCAGGCGTGGTCCCGACCCCGTAGTGCAACGCACGCCGGAACTTCCGCAAGCAGGTGTGCGAGGCAATGTGCGCGGTACTATGGAAAACACGGGCGAGTTACAGCGTCGCGGCGTCAACACCGAGATGGAGCAGAGTCTTCAGCTTGACCAGCCAGAACCAAGAAAAGGCATTTTTACCACGGAATCGCAGGGCATTAACCGCCAAGCTATTATTCCAGACACGCGGGGATTTCAGGGTGAACTGGTCAGTGAAGGCCCGATTATCACGCCAAGAAGGCAGTTACAGACCACCGAGAAGCTGGCGTTGACGGATGCAAAGCCAGAAGTTCAGATTCAGCCTGTAGAAGTGACCAAAATCCAAACACCAGATGGCAAGCGTCAGTATGTATCTATGCCCAATTTCATCCAGAGCGTTGGGCGGGATGAGCTTGGCGATATCTTGGTAAACTCTCCCTTTGATGGCTCTGTATCTGATGACGGGAAATCCATTATTAGTTTTGCAGATCCTCGAAATCAAAGAGGAAAAATAAAAGTAAGCTCAAAAGAGTTTTTTGATTGGCTAAATTCCGACAAGGTTTACGAAGGTCTTAAATTTGAGGGGCCGCAAGACAGGGAAAATTATGTCAAATACGTTGAGGATTTAAGGGCAAAAAGCATCAAGGGTGGCGACTCCATCCAACGACCTTTTGGAAGGAAGGGTGAATCTGGGTTTATTGACGCTGGCCTAGCCTCTAAGCCAGCCGAGGCGTACAAGACCTTCCTCACCTCCACGGGCGACCTGCCCAAGTCACTCTTTGACATTGTTGAAGCAAGAGGTGGTCAGACCAATGCCATGCTCAAGCAGGTGCAGTTTACCACCCGCGATGTGCGGGGTGAAATCAATAAGGCTTTGGCTGGCGTGGCTCCCAAGGAACGTGGAGCGGCACAAGCCAAATTGATGGAAGGAGTCAACGCGGTCATTCGTGGACAGGCCGAGCCATCCACCCTGCCCGATAATGTGGCCAGTTCGGTAATCCAGATGCGCCGCCAGTTGGACAACCTTTCCGATGGATTGATTTCTTCTGGCGTGTTTAGCGAGGAACTTCCGGTAAAGAAAAACGAGTTTGGCGGGTATGATGTGGTTGGCCCAAGCCCAGCCCAGAGGGTGAGGGAGAACAAGGGCGAGTACCTGACCAGAACTTACGAGCGCGACTATAATCCCAAGTTTAGCCGTGCCGAGTTACGGAAGCGTGACCCGGCCAAGTATGCGGCAGCCGAGTCAGCATTGCGGGATGAATTAAAGCAGAATAGGCCAGACATTACCGAGCAGGAGATTTCCGCAGAGCTTGAGCGAATTTCCAGGTACGACCAAGGGCCACAGACGCCCAGCCAGCAGGTTACTGGACTTGGCAAAGACCTTGGCATTACCAGGCAGAAAAAGGACATCCCATGGTATCGGCGTTACCTAATGGGGGAAACGACCGATCCGATTGCCAACTATGTCATTTCGGCAAGCAAGATGATCGAACTGCTCCAGACCCAAAGGATGCTCAACTCCATCCGTGCCGACGGGCTTGGGAAATATCTTTTTGAGAAGCCAACCGGCGATGCCATCACACCGATTGCCGCCGAAGGTTCATCTACGCTGGCGCCGCTTAACGGCTTGTTTGCCAGTGAAAAACTTGTCGCTGCCCTTAAGGACGTGGATGCCGCCAGCAACCTTAACCTTCCAGCCAAGGTTTACGCCACAGTCAATTCGTGGGTAAAAATGGGCAAGACGGTTTTAAGTTTTTCGGCACAGCTAAGAAACCCGGTTGCCAACATTGCGATTGAGATTGCTAACGGGAATCCGTTTTTCACGGGGGCTGGAAAATCGGTCAAAGCAATCTGGGCGGATTGGGGGGTTCCATCGGTCCAAAAGCAGGAATACAGAACCTACCTAAAGAAAGCCATCAGCCTTGGGGTTTACGACAACACCGCATTCAACGAGCTTCGTGACATCGTAAGGGATGCCCAAGGCTTTAGCGGGGACGGGATGGAGTTTGCCAATAAGATGCTTGAAAAGGGTCTTAAGAAATACGGCAAGGCGGCCACGATTGGATGGGCCAGCGCAACCTACAAGGCCAACGACAACTTCTTCAAGCTGATGGCTTGGGAGAATGAAATCAAACAGCTTATTGATGGCCTCAAAATTAGCCGTGAGGAGGCCGAACCGATGGCGGCTGAAATTGTAAAAAACACGCGGCCAACCTATTCCCGTGTGCCGCAACTTATCAAAAAGTGGAGACAACAGCCGTTCTTTGGAAACTTCATTTCATGGCCGTCCGAGATCCTGCGCGGGATGTTCAATATGGCAAAGGTTTCCTACGACCAGATCCGCACCCCTGGGATGGAATACTACGGCTACAAGCGGGCGCTTATGGGCTTGGCCACCGTGACCGGGCTTACCTACGCCATGGATAAATTCGGCCAGATGATGTCTGGAGTGACCAATGACAAGATGGACGCGCTTCGTCGGTTTGTTGCTCCATTCCAAAAGAACTCCGAACTGATGCCGATTTCCAAGGACAACAAGGAACTCAGCTACATCGACGTTTCCTACACAAGCCCATGGGAAATTGTTTATCAGCCGTTCCGGGCGGCTTTGAACGGGAAAAACTTTGAAGAATCCATTCTTTCAGCCACCAACCAATTCTTCAACGCCTACTTCAGCCCAGGCATCTTGACTTCTGCCGTTGCCAGCACCGTCTTTGGCCAAACCCCGTCAGGCAAAAAGATCCGCAACCCGGAGGATATGCCAGGAGAACAGTTCTTGGACACGGTAAGCTATTTCATCCGCCAGATTGAGCCTGCCACGGCCAGCCAGATACGAAGGATTTACTATGGGTTTACGGGTCAGACCGATCCCCTGCTTTCTGGGTACGGAAGGGTTTACAATGCCAATGAGGAGTCACTAGCCCTGCTTGGGATAAGGCCATCCACCATCAATTTCGCCAAGGCTCTGGAAGGCAATGCCTCAAGGTTTAACAAAAGGATGACCGACATTAGCAGAATCTTCACCGAGCAGTACGGGTCAGTCGGGCAGAAGGACTCAGCCGAAATCCAGAAAGCCTACGCATCCATGTTGCGCCAAAGGCAAAAACTCTTTGATGACGCCAACCAGGATTTTCACGCTGCCATCAAACTTGGCCTTTCCCGTTCCGAGGCCATCTCCGCCATGCGGGCCGGTGGCATTTCCGAGGACAACGCCATTGCCATCAGCAAAAACAAATACACCGACTACCAGATTTCGCGGGATCTCAAGCAAACCATGAGGGAAACCCTTAAACCCGACGAGCTACGCAAGCGCGAGGCCATTGCGCGGGAGCTGAGAATCAAGGAGCGCTAATGGCCATCTTCCGTACCAACCCTAGCCGAGACGTGCTGACCCCGCAGATGCGGGAGGCCATGTACGCCCAACTGGAGAACCGCATGAGAGACGATGCCATCAAAGAAGAAATCCAACCCGAAATCCCATTGCCGCAGCCGGTGGAGGAGCCGCCCGTGGCGGGCAAGCCACGGCGCAAGATGATCGACTTCCCAGGCGGGATGGCCACACCGGCTGACCCCGCCAGCGCAGGTTACGAACCCGGCCAGCCTACCATGACTCCAGATGGCTCCCTTGACCTGCTGAAACGGGAGGCCAAGGACAAGCTAGATGTCTTGCCTGCCTCACCCATGCAGGGCATTGACTCCACCTCCACCCAAGACCCGTTAATTGAAACGGCTCTTAAAAACACGGTTAAGTGGGAGGGCAGAACGGACCGGCAGGGCAACCTAGTGGTTTATAATTTGCCCAGCGGCGATGAGGGAGGAACCTACGAAATTGCCGGGATTAACAACCGCTACCATCCGCAGGCGGCAAAGGAGATTGCATCTCTTCCACCAGAACAACGAGCCTTGGCGGCTGCCAAATATATCCGCGCCTATACGGCCCCGCTGGTTGACCAGCTACCCAAAGAAATGCAGGGATTCGCGCAGGATTTGGCTTTCCATCGTGGGCTGGCTGGAGCAACCCGCTACATTCAGCAAGGGCTGGCTGACATGGGCTTTAACATCCGTCCAGATGGCGTGATTGGACCTAAGACTCTAGCCGCGCTTGGACAGGCCAATCTTCGTGAGGTTAAAAAGAGAGCGATTGTCTCCTACTTAGACAACGAGCAAGCCAAGGCCGAGGCCAATCCAGCCAGAAGAAAGTTTTTGCCAGGACTTGAAAACAGGGCGCGAAACCTTCTGGCAGCGTTTGGTTAATTCTTGTCCTTCTTGTGCTGCTCAATTTTTGTAACAGTACCGCCAGACACTATGGCGGTTCTTCCTGTCCCGACATAGCAACCGCCCGCTTCAACGGAAACACCCATACCCTTATTTCGGATAAAAGATTCAAGGGCTTCCGTTGTAATTCTTCCGTCTGGACCAAGCCAAGCCCCAGGAACTCGGATGGTTGGACCTTCTGGCGTGTTGTAAACATCTCCAGATCTATTGATAAGCCCTCGCCGAGTAACCGCATTTTCAGAATCAATAATAATAATAGGTCCGGGGCCGTCATAAACAGCCGCACAAAAAGAGGCCATCCGAGGATCTTCGTCGCATCCGTTCTTAATACGAGTCTCTTTAATGTTTTTAATAAAATCAGCGTTATCCCCGGCAACCAGGATGGATGCGGACAACGCCAGCATCACCAACCCTGTTTTTATCTTCATGCTTGTAATGTAGCTCATCTCGCTACCGGTTGCCAAGCATGAAATTGGGCAACCGCCAAATAGGGGCCGTGGGGGTGGCCAAGGTGGCGGCAGCCCTGTTCCGCAACGGATACAGCGTCCTTACGCCTATGGAAGATTTTGCAGGGTATGACTTGGTGGCCGAAAAGGGCGGAAAGTTTTACCGCATCCAAGTTAAGGCCACGGCGGGGATGGAGAATGGCAAGACCTTTTACCGATTCATCACCTGTAAGGGGAACAAGAAGAAGTTGCGTTATTACAGCTCCAGCGTGGACTACGTTGTTTGCCACGCCCTGCCAGAAGACCTTTTTTGGCTGTTCCCGGTCAAGCATTGCCGGACGGCCAGCAAGAAGCTTTACCCGCGTTCTGGCTCATCCTGGCGCATTTTAAGCGACCTGTGACGCCTCAGGAGGCTTGGGCGGCTTTCGAGGAAGCCATGCTTGAAATCGAGGATTTTGACCAGGCCGTAAAGTGGGCAAAAGCCCATCCGTTTATTGCCGAAAAACTAACCCCAAAAACACTGGTTACAGATTTCCTTAATCAAACAGACATTAACGGCTAGTCAAAGTTAGTATGAATTTTGTGATAGTTTGCCTATTTTTATGTTTTTATTTTGTGTAAAACATTGTAGCTTAATCAGAAGAATAATTGGCGCTGTCGTCTAGAGGCCGAGACAAGTGTATCTCTTATGAATACAAATCGGTGTTTTCGGTCTCTGACAGAATCCTACAAATCACTACACTTTGACACTTTTTGAGCCACATTTGGACAGTGAATTTAGTATGAATTTTGTGATAGTCGGCCTAGTTCCAGCTATCCGCAATCTGCTGGGCAGCCGTCACCAAAACATCGTCAACTTTCTGCTTATACAAATCGTGGGTGGCCTGCTGGGTATGCCCGACCAGCGCCATGCTGTGCTGCTTGGGGATGCCTAGGGCGTAGGCGCGGGTAATAAAGGTGCGTCGGAAGGTATGGTGGGAAACCCCCGCAAACCGCCCAGGATGAGCTTTGCGGAGAGCCTTAAAGAAATCGCTTACCTCGGCCGCCATGACATTGGGCCGTGTGACGGGGATAAACCGGCTCCCGCAGGTAGGCCAATCCAGCAAGAGCTGGGAAAGCTGGTTACAGCATCCCACCGTCACCCTGCGCTTCTTGGATTCGGGAAGGGTCAGGGTGTGCTTCTCGGCGTCAAAATCGCCAACCATGATGTCGGCGCAGGCCATCAGCCTTGCCCCGGTAAAATGGCCCACGGTGCAGACAAACCGCACCCTTGGATCTGCCGTCTTCAAGGCTTCCTCAATAATGACCCAATCCTCGTTGGATAAAACCGCCCTTTCCTTCCTTTCCTGCTCCGGCAAGACATCCTTGTTATGCCACCAGTTCCGCATTTCCACGGGGTCGCGGTCGTCTTTGATGTATTGATTCCAGATGGCCGAAAGCAGATGGGCGAAATGCTGACAGGTAGAGGGCGCATAGTCCTTACTCAAGCCCGCCATAAACTTCATACAGTTGGCCTTATGGCCGTCTTGGATATAGCGAATACCAGACCTCTTTAGCCTTTCAGCCAGAAGCGGGACGCGGTGCATAGCGTTATCTAGGCTTCGGCTGGTGATCTTCCGCATGGCGAGCTTTTGATGGAGATACGCCATGTAGCGGTTAATGGCTTCGTCCAGTGGTACGGGGGCGGCATTTTCCCGAATGCCAAAGCGAATGTTTCCCTCCAAGAGCTGCTTGGCGGCCAGAATGTTTTTAACGGCATCGGGCAAGGTCTTTAGCCCGTGGTAAGGAATCCGCGTGGACTTGCGGCGGATGATGCCAGCCTCGCTCCACTGGACGTAGTAATACTTCCCTACTGGAAATGCCGTGGCCATGACTACTCCTGCAGAAAACCGTCCCCGCCGTGGATGACCGAGCGGCAGTAGGCTAGGAACGCTGGCACTTTGATGGGCTTACCGGGAGGCTGGTCAATCATTGCAATGTAATCGGTAATCGCCTTGGCAAAGAACCGATTGCCGGACAAACCCAGCTTGTCCGAGTACCGAATCCACATTTCCCGCTCCGCCTTGGTAAGCCGGATTGAGGCCACCTGTGAGTATTGGGGTCTATCACCTGTTTTTGATTTCATGTATTCAAGGTGAACCTGTTTGTGGTTTGTGTCAAATTTTAATGCGTCATTTTTATTCACATCTTAATCACAAGTAATTAGCCCGATTGTAATGTTAAAAAACTTTTTTCTTGTCGGTTGTATTATTTCCACCTACTCCACTACGCCTATGGAGCAATTAGAAAACAAGACCTTTTGGACGATTGGGGAAACCTGCTCCTACTGCGGCCTAAAAAATAATTTGGCCGCACGGCGCTGGTGTCACAAAAAGGGTATTATGATTCGGCATGGGATGGTCAGCAGGGATGAGGTTTTTAATTGTCTAGCCGGGACAGCAAATGTCCCACCGCTTTCTTTATACAGGCGTATAACGAAAACCAATGAACCAACCAAACAAGGAGACAACAATGGACATCACGCGCATGGAGCCTGGAACCATCAAAGTGGAATACGGAAGGAACCACAGCCTGACCCTGGAAATAAGCCTGCCCTACTTTATGGCAGAGCAACTAAACGGCTCCATGCCGCCGGACGATTGGGACGACATCATCACGCAATATCTCTTCCAGAGACAGTCAGCGGTGGCCGAGTGGACTGCGCGGTTTGAGTTTCCAAGGCTAAACCATGAACAGCCGCCAAAAGGGAGCAAGGGGAGAAAGGGAGCTGGCAAGCTACTTGCGATCCCAAGGCTGGGTCAAGGCAAGGCGAAGCCAGCAGTACGCGGGGAACCCGGAGGGTGGCTCCGGGGATGTGGTTTGCGGCAACTTTCCGCTGCACGTCGAAGCCAAGCGATGCCAGGCATTAAAGCCAGAAATATGGCTCAAACAGGCTATAACGGACGCACCCAAAGGAAAAATACCAAGTGTTTGGTTCAGGCGTAATAATCACAAGGAATGGATGGTGATATTGAGAGCCGATGATGTCTGTCAGATTGCACGCGAGTTGGCCCCTCCCCTTTTGGAGCGGCCAACTTTTGTTGGAGATGTAGTGACTTCACCCACGCTTGTGGTGCAAGGACAGGTCATACCTTCTAACCCAAACCAACCATAGCCCAAAAGGAGTAAAACAAAATGAGCCTAACCCTAAGTGAAACAGAGAGAACAGAACGCAAGCCCATCGAGGCTGGATCGCACCGGGCGGTGCTGTACTCAGTCGTCGAAATTGGAACCCACAAAAACGTCTTTGCCGATCAGGAGAAATGGCAACGCAAGGGGCGCTTTACCTTTGAGTTGTCAGACCTAACCAGCGAGTTTGAGGTCGTCGAGAACGGCAAGACTACGAAGGTGGAAAAGCCGTTGGTCATATCGACCGAACAAACTCTTAGTCTTGGTGAAAAATCCAACTTGCGGAAGCTCTTGGAGGGCTGGCGCGGGCAGGCGTTTACTTCAGCAGAGCTGAAAGAGTTCAGCCTTAAGAACCTTCTTGGCAAGCCAGCGCTGATTAACGTTGTCCACAAGACGAGCAAGCAGGGCCGCACATACGCGGCCATTACATCAATCAGCAAACTGCCCAAGGGCATGAAGCCAGCCAAGCCGTTCAATGAGCCGGTCTATTACGAGATTGAGGAGGGCGAGGGCGGCGCGTTCAGCCACCTGCCAGAATGGCTACAAGAGAAGATCCGCGCCTCTAAGGAGTTTGCCGAAGCCAAGCCTGCTAAGGCGGCCGCCATCCAGGACAACGACGAGGACACCGATTCGGTGCCGTTCTGATGACCCTTACGCTCAAGGACGGCAAGGTCCATCTCGACGGCAAGCGGCTTGTTACCAAGCTCGTTAAGACCGAAGAGTCTGGCCACTGGTACACCGAGGATGGGCAATCCGCCCATGTCATCGTGGGTGCCAACGGCAAGGAGAGGAACACAACGGTGGCGGACGCGAGGAAGCTCAAACTTCTTCCGTCCGTCACCAGCGTGTTGGGCATCCTTGAGAAGCCCAACCTAACCGCTTGGAAGGTGGAGCAGGCCATCCTTTCCTCCCTCACCCTGCCCTGCAAGGACGGCGAGGATCTGACCGACTACGCCAAGCGGTGCGTGGCCGACAGCAAGGAGTCCACGACCAAAGCGGCGCAGCACGGAACCGATATGCACCTAGAGGCTGAGAACATTCTGCTTGGTCGGGAACATTCCAAGGAGCCAGCCCTTCAGCCCTACATCGAGACGTTCAAAAAGTGGGCCAAGGAGAACGTGGTTAAAACCTATTGGTGCGAGAAGGCACTGGTGGGCAAAGGCTACGCCGGACGATGTGATGCGTTGGTCGAACTGAAGTACATCGGCACGGCGGTGATTGATTTGAAGAACAGGAAATACAATCCCAAGTACGAGCCGTTTTATTCAGAGAGCGATTGTCCACAACTTTCGGCCTACCGAGAGGTTTGTAAGGAAGAGAAGCCCGAACTTGCGTGCGTATCAGTGGTACTTCCCAGCAACGACCCATCCCGCATCCTGACAAAACAGTGGGATGAGGAGGAGTTGGTTGAGTCGTTTGAGGCTTTTAAGAACCTCCTAAAAATCTGGTCTTGGCTAAAGAACTACACCCCGCCGGGGATGGAGCTATGACGCCTCCCACCATCGGAGAACTTGGCGAGGCGGCCGCTGAGATTGTCTGGCGCGTCATGGGCAAGGGATCTGCCAAGTCGGCTTATGGCGAGTGGTTTCAAAAGGATCGCCCGACCTATGACTACCACATTCAGCGGGCCATTCGGCACAACGCCACGGCGCAGATGCAGATTCATTTGAACACACCCCAGCCCGACGAGAACGGAGAGACGGCCTTGGATCACTTGGAGCGGGCGATTGTCAGGTCTCTCTTTGCCTGGGCGCAACTTAAGAAGGAGCTACCCCGGCTATGAGATGGAAAGAACTAGAATGCGAGTTTGAGTACGAAGGGGCTTTGTATGCCGCCAGCGCCGATGTTGAGGTGCTGACGGAGAAGAAGGACATTGGGCCGGAGGGCTTTCGCCAGCACGTCTTCGCCCAGGTGCCGGTTGAGGCGGTGGTGGAAAACTTGCGGATCTATGACTCCAACGGCGACCGGCTCACATCCCCTGCTTTCGATGTAGTTCAAGTCGCTACCGAGCAACTGGAAGACTTAGCCTGCCGCCAGACATGGGAGTTACCGGCGTGAAGCGGGCGGTGGTCACAACGGCCTTCGGAACCAAGTGGGAGGAACTACTCAAAGTCACCCAACCCCGCATGGACGCCTACGCCAAGCGGACGGGGCAGGACTTCTTGGCCATCGCCAAGCCGCTGACGGAACCGATGCAGTACACCAAGTCGGTCATCGCAAACTTCATGGCCACGAAAGGCTACGAGCAGATCACCTTCTTGGACGCCGACGTGCTGGTGACAGCGGACTGTGAAGACATTGGTGAGTCTTGCGGGTCGTTCAAAGCCTTTGACGAAGGGGCGTTTCTTGACCGAAAGCCTGGCATGGTCAGCTTGGCTTCCGCTTTTGGCGGCCATATTGAGCCGCAGTTTTACGTCAACACGGGCGTCTTTGTTATAACGAACCGCGCCATGGGCATCCTCTCGATGCCTCCCCTTGCCGTCCATCCAAACCATTTTGGCGAGCAGACCTGGCTCAACATCATGGCTCATTTGTGGAAGGTCACGCTGGAAGACTTGGATGCGGCCTTCAACTGCATGACTTCGGTAGAGCAGCAGTTCGGCTTGGACCGCTACAAGGACGCAAAAATTATCCACTATGCCGGTCAGTCTGCCGACATGGACAAGCTGATTGAGACGGTCAGGGCGGATGACGAGAAGCTGAAAGCGGTAGGGAGATGACTTTTGTGAAGGTGGTTGAAGAGTGCGGGCGGTGGCGTTTGCACACTACCGGCGGAAACCCAATCGGTCCGCGCCTATGGGGAGCCGAGCCGCCCAACGGTTTGCCCCCGCTCACCGATTTATTTACCGACAAGCTGGCCGCCCAGGACGCGGCGCAACTGTGGAACCTGTACGCCGTCTGGTGCCAGGAGCGCAGCGGAAAAAAGAAAGCAAAGAAATGGACTCGGACCAATTAGCCAAGGGAGACATCAATGAGCGTTACAAGCAGTTGGCGGGCGAAGTCGCCGCTAGAGCGATTCTGGACATTCATTTGCTCAATCGCAGGAAGATTCTCAAGGGACTCAAGGTTGTCGGGCAACCGCGTCACCGCCTTTCAGACTGTCTTTGTTATAGAAAAGTCCCGGCAATCAAACGATTGGTCAAAGATTTTAAGGACGGGACGATACTCAGTTGGTGCCGCCTTGCCGGGGCTAAAGTGGATCAAGCAACGCTGAACCGATATGTTTTGGGGAGATACCGGCGATGAGGGATGTGTTGGAGTTTCTGGGGGCAACCGCCATCTGCACGTTACAGTTGGCGCTTCTCTTTGGAATGTTGGCGGGGCTGTTTCTGTTGGCCTGTTTCGCCCTCGGCTGGATGGTCGAAATGATAAGGCGGTTAAAGTGAAGCGGAAGAAAGAGTTTCCCACCGTCACGGTCCGCCACGTCAGGGATGTCACCTACTGCGAATTGCAGGTGGAATGCGACCAACGCATCTATGCCGAACTGGTCAAGTTTGGCCGAAAGAAAATTTTATGGGACCGGCAGGCCATGTTTGCCTACGGCTTCAAGCTGGCGCTGGAAGCGGGACTAAAGCGGGAGAAGCGCAAATGAGGGATTTGCTTGTTGGCCTAGCTGGCATTGCCGGAATGATTATCGGAACCCTCATCATCTGGTTTAACCGGAGCGACCGATGAGCTGGGAGAATTACTGCACGCTCCAAGTGGACGGCAAGACCATCCCGCCTGGGCGCTGGTCACTATGCAGCGAGCCAGAGGGAGACTTTGATCCTTATGCGCTCATCTACTACTTCGACGAGCGCGGCCTTGGGTACGGAACCCATGTCGAGGACTGCGTAATCACCGACCCTGCTTACGGGCAAGTGCATCCCCAATGCTCATAAAGAAACCGCAAATCAGCGAGGACGATGTGAAATTTTTCAGACTGATGCTGGAATCCAACGCCGTTGAACCGGGGCTGCTATTCCCCCTCGCCCTTGGCCCCAAGGCACGCCTTCTCAACGTCATGCTCTACGACCGATTTCACGGCAACGGCTGGAAGCTGAACCTTTTGACAGGGAGGTACGAACGTGATGCTTCAGTTAAATCCTGAAATCTGGATGATGACGCCCAAGGGAGAAGGCTTGGCTTTCCTAGCTACCGACTACGGATGCGACCACAACAAGGTCTTCACCGTCCTTCTGCAATCGGGCGATGTGTTGGACTTTGACATGAAGGACTGCCGCAGATGCGAGAACCCAACCTACGGGCTAACCAAGATGCCCAATCCACCGGAGCCGCATTACCCATGAACCATGACAGCACCAAGTGGCTGGTCGAAATCCTCGACCGGATCAAGCGCAAGCTCGTCAAGGAGCGCGACCGCGCCGAGCGCACCGTGGCCCCGCGCTTCCGGGCGATGCTCGCTGACGTGGATGCGGCGAGGTTGATTGCCAAGGAAGTAGCGACTTCAACTCAGAAAACACCCAAGGAGAAATAAATGAAAGACACCCTGATTGACCCCGCCATCTCGTCCCTGACCTACCGCGTCAACATGGCCGAGAGAAAGAACGAGGAGCTGGAGCTGCTCTGCAAACAGACGGCGGAATCCTTGCGCCAGTTGCGCCAGGAGCTTGCCGCCAACCGCGTCACCATCCGCGAGGATAACCAGCGCCAAGCCTCGGCCGCGCTGGCGGGCGTATTGGATGAGCGGGACATCGTCGTGC
>Ga0214923_10006048_pt1 | contig 13770 bp, 5 predicted proteins | sample LL1510_MetaG_FD_177993 | JGI IMG/M metagenome (GOLD analysis project Ga0214923, IMG submission 177993) | Freshwater microbial communities from Lake Lanier, Atlanta, Georgia, United States - LL-1510 | ecosystem: Environmental > Aquatic > Freshwater > Lake | place: USA: Georgia | collected 2015-10-15 | reverse complement strand
CCTTCCAGGTGATGAACCGTGAGTACGTGTCACGGATGCGGCGGGAGCGGGGCTGGGGCATCAACCCCTGGGCCACCCACACCCGCTTCATCCTCAGCCAGGCGTTGGTGCGCAATGAGGACTACGCCGGTGCCCTGCGCGATTGGCTGGGGGATGGCGAGAAGGCTTTGCTCATCCTCGATGAGGCGCACAATGCGGCCCCCGCCAGTGGCTCCAAAATTGCCGTCGACTCCAAGCTCACCCGGGCCATCCGCGGCCTGGCCGGCTGTTTCGAGCACAAGCTGTTCCTCTCAGCCACGCCCCACAACGGCCACAGCAACAGCTTCTCGGCCCTGCTGGAAATCCTCGACCCCACCCGCTTCTGCCGCGGGGTGCCTGTGCGCAACAAGGCCGACCTCGAGCCCGTGTTGGTGCGGCGCCTCAAGGAAGACCTGCGCCGGATCGGCGAGGAGCTGCCCAAGCGAGAAGTGGTGCCCGTGGTGCTGGAGGGCCTGGATCCCTCCACCGCTGAGCTTGAGCTGGCCCGCCAGCTCAAGGACTACCGCAGCCTGCGGGAACAGCGGCTCAAGGGAGCGAGCAGCAAACAGAGAGCCGCCGAGCTGCTGGTGGTCACCAACCTGCAGAAGCGGCTGCTCAGCTCCATCGAGGCGTTCCACCGCACCCTGGGCGTGCACTGCGACACGCTGCGGCGGCGCGATGCCGGCGAGCGCCTGCGCACGGCCCGCGACCCCCAGCAGCTGAAGCTGCTGCAACAGGGCATTGACGGCGACGACGAGCGTGCCGAGGCCGATGAAGACAGCGTGGAGCGGGAAGCCGAGCAGGAGCATCGGCTGGCCGTGGCCACCGCCGAACTGGGCGCAGGCCCAGAGGAGTGGGCGCTGCTCAAGGACATGCAGCGCATCAGCGAGCGGGCCCGCTATGAGCCCGACGCCCGGATCCACTACCTACGCCGCTGGATTCAGCAGCACCTCTGCCCGGATCTGGGGCAGGAGGGAGCCCAGTGGAACAACGAGCGGCTGCTGATCTTCACCGAGTACGCCGACACCAAGCGCTGGCTACAGGAGCAGATCGAATCGTTGATCGCCGGCAGCAACCGGGAACGGGACCGCATCGCCACCTTCCACGGCGGCATCGGCGATGAAAAGCGAGAAGCCCTCAAGCGCAGCTTCAACAGCCCGCCGGAGCTGGACCCGCTCCGCATCCTGATCGCCACCGATGCCGCCCGGGAGGGGGTGAACCTGCAGAACCACTGCCGTTACCTTTTCCACTTCGACGTGCCCTGGAATCCGGGGCGGATGGAGCAGCGCAACGGCCGCATCGACCGCACCCTGCAGCGCGCTCCCGAGGTGTTCTGCCATTACTTCGTGCTGGCCGACCGCGAGGAAGATCGGGTGCTCGACGTGTTGGTCAAGAAGACCGAGGAGATCCGCAAGAGCCTGGGTTCCCTGCCGCCGGTGGTGGTGGGGCGACTGAATGAGCTGTTGGCCAAGGGGATCAATCCCACCGCCATTAACGAAGTGATGGAGCAGATCAAGGGGGTGGATCAAGAGGAGGGCACTAAGCGCCGTCAGGCCCTGATCAACCTGGAGCTGGAAGACAACAGCCGCGAGCGGGAAGACGAACTCCGTCAACAGGTAGCCCGGCTTGAGAAGGCTCTGCAGAAGTCAGAAGACTGGCTCCACTTCAGCAGCGATCTCTTCCGCGATGCACTCAACACAAGCCTGCGGGTCAGCGCCCAGGGGAGCGGAGCAACACCGCAGCTGAAACCCAGGGATCCCGCGGCAGCGGAGGCTGATCCCGAGCGGGCCGAATGGATCTTCCCGGCGGCCGAGGAGCTGCCCGGCGGTGAGCAGAGCTGGGGCGATGTGCTGGATGCGCTGCGCCGCCCGCGCCGTCCTGGCGAGAAACTCTGGGACTGGCGGCGAAGCACTGCACCCCAGCCCGTCGTGTTCAAGGACCCCAAGGAGGTGAATGCCGACCGGGTGCACCTGCATCTGGAACACCCTCTGGTGCAACGTCTGCTCAACCGCTTCCTGGTGCGGGGGTTCCAGGGTGAAGAGCTCAGCCGGGCTGCGGTGATCGCCACCCACGACGACACCGCCAAGCTGATCCTGTTGGCCCGCATGTCGCTCTATGGCCACGGCGCTGCTCGCCTGCACGATGAGGTGCTGGAGCTGGTGGCCGAATGGGACCCGGCCGATCCATCCCGGCGGCTGCGGGTGCTGAACGCCACCAAGACCGACATGGCCCTGGCCGACCTGGAGACCAGCCTGCGCGAACGCCTGCCAGCGGTGGATGACTCGATCCAGCACCAGTTGCGGGCCGGGCTACCGGGCGATGTGGCCCAACTCAAAGACCGGCTGGAAGCCTTGGCCGCCGAACGGGCTGAGCGCGCCAGAGGCCAGCTGAGCAAGCGCGCCGACGACGAGGCCAACGCCTTCGTGAAGGTGCTGCAGGAGCAGCGGGAGCGGATCCTCAAGACCCGCACCAAGCATGACAGCGAGTTCGAGCAGCTGGCCTTCGGCTTTGCCGACCAGGAGCTGCGCCAGCTACGCGACAACCGCTCCTACTGGGACAAACGGCTGGCACGGATCGAGCGGGATCTGGAGCGTGAACCAGATGCGATCCGCCGCACCTTTGAGGTGGCCACTGCACCTCGCATCGAGCCGGCCGGCGCGATTGTGCTGTGGCCCCTGGAGGCGGCGCCATGACGAACCCCAGCTCCAGCCTCGCCCCCCTTGTGACCCGCGAAGCGCTGATCGCTTTCACCCAGCGGCTGGTGGAACACTTTGCCCCTGAACGGATCATCTTGTTCGGCTCCCAGGCCCGTGGCGAGGCCCGCTGGGATTCCGATGCCGACCTGCTGGTGGTGATGCCGTTTGAGGGCAAACCGCGGGAGACAGTGGAGGCCCTGCTCGCAGCCGGCGCCGCCGATTTTCCCTTGGATCTGCATCTGCGGCGCCCCGAGGACATCGCACCCCGCTATGGCTGGGGGGATCCCTATCTCCGCGAGGCGTTGGATCATGGCGAGCTACTGCATGGCGAGCTGGACCGCCGCACGCTCGAACATCCCGCCGCTGCCATCCCTATGCGCAATCCAGTGGTGGATGAATGGATGGCACGCGCCGAACGGCACTGGCGAATGGCAACGCTTTTACCTGATCTGCCGCGACTGCCTGCGCCGCTGGTTCGACAGCCTGGAGACGGTGGAGATTCAGGAGGCAGAGCCTCAGGAGGTGGACTGATGGAGCCTGGGCATGCCAGGAGGCACAGCCGCCTCTCGCGCCTGAAGGCTCGGATCGCGGCCAGCATCGGGCCGTTTCCCTATGGCGGGCAATCGGCTTACGGTAGACACGAGATCCTGATCCAGCGGGAGGTGCTTGATGGCTGAACCCATGGCAGATCTCAGCAACGCACGGGTCTTCAGCCGCGAGGCCCTTGCGGTCTTCACCCGGAATCTGGTGGAACAATTCGCACCCGAAAAGGTGATCCTGTTTGGCTCCCAGGCCCGCGGAGACGCCCGCCAGGATTCTGACGCCGACATCCTGGTGGTGATGCCGTTTGAAGGGCGGCCGTTTGCCAAGAGCCGCGAAATCCGCAGGGCCTGCAAGCCGGGTTTTCGCGTTGATCTGATGATCCGGCGCCCTGAAGACATCGAACCACGCTATCGCTGGGGCGACCCGATCATCCGCGAAGCACTGGATCACGGGGAGGTGCTGTATGGCTGAACGCAACCCCGTTGTTGAGGAATGGATCTCCAAAGCAGAAGGTGATTGGGACTGGACGGAGATCGACGTTGACAGCGTCACAGCCCGCATGCGCGACGGTTACGTCTATCACCTGCAACAATGTGTCGAGAAGCTTTTCAAGGCATGCCTGCTGCAGCAAGGGCAGACATTCCAGAGAACACATGATCTGGTGAAATTGTCTCAGCTGCTTCAGGGTGTTGACCCGGCGTGGACCTGGGACGAGGACGAACTAGAGGATTTGACTGAATCGGGCGTGATGAATCGCTATCCTGGTTTTGATACCTCAAGCGAGGAACTCCAGGAGCTCAAAGGCATGGCAGCTCGGCTGCGCCAGGCTTTATTGCTGCGCCTGGGTCTCAACCCGGTGCCCCCGGCTTCCTGATGCCACCGCGCGCCCCTGGTGGTCACACCCACGAGGAATGGAAGGGCATGGCCCAACCGGTGGGCCTGGTGGTCGAGCCTGTGGTGCTCAACCGTCTGGGGATCTTCCCGGAGAGTGCCACCACCGTGCTGGCCGACTGGCAGCAACGGCTTGAGCAACTGCTGGAAGACCATTCCATTGGCGAGCAGTGGCTGAGCGTGGCCCCCAGCTTTGAGCTGTTCTGCCAGGAGGTGCTGGCCTGGCAGCCCGGCGACCTCCGCAAGCCCGAGGAGCTCCCGGCGCCGGTGGCCGTGCACCTCGACGATTACGACGAGGTGCTCCGCCCCGATTGGTTCGTCCCTGAACCCAGCCAGGGGGATGGGCCGCTCAAGGCCCAGCTGCTGGTGCAGGAGCTGCCCCTGGGTGCGCCCTTTGACGCGCTGCCCAAGGGCATGGATGGCCGGCGGCAATGGGAGGCCACACCCCAGCAGCGATTCGAGCGATTGCTCAAGGAAAGCGAGCACCCGATTGGCCTGCTCTGGAATGGGGCAGCCCTGCGGCTGGTGTATGCACCGCGCGGGGAATCCAGCGGCCATCTCACCTTCCCGCTGGAGCCGATGACCACGGTCGATGGCCGGCCGATGTTGGCGGCGTTGCAGATGCTGCTGGGGCCCGATCGTTTGTTTGAGGGAGGCGCGAGCAAGACGCGCCTGCGGCCCCTGATGGAGCAGAGCCGTAAAGAACAGAACGAGGTGAGCACCCGCCTGGCCGAGCAGGTGCTCGAAGCCTTGTGGATCCTGCTGCGTGGTTTTGATGCCGCGGGCATTGAGGTGAAAGACCCCAGCCACATCTACGGCGGCTTGATCACCGTGCTGCTGCGGCTGGTGTTCCTGCTCTACGCCGAAGACGAAGAGCTGATGCCCACCGATTCGCTCTACGGCCAGCACTACAGCGTGGGCGGTCTGGCGCTGCGGCTGCGGCAAGACCGGGCCGATTACCAGAGCGCCATGGAAGGCCGGCGCGGTGCCTGGGCCACGCTGCTGAGCCTGTTCCGGCTCGTCTACGACGGCGGCGGCTCCACGGAGGCCTATCTCCCGGCCAGGCACGGCGATCTGTTCGATCCGGAGACCTACCCCTTCCTCGAAGGCCGCACGGCTGATACGTCGTACAGCGATGGGCCCTTAGCCACAGTGCCGGCCATCAGCGACGACGTTGTGGAGCAGGTGCTCACCAAGCTGCTGCTGCTCGACGGCCAGATCCTGAGTTATCGCTCCTTGGATGTGGAGCAGATCGGCTCGGTGTACGAGGGGATCATGGGCTTCCAGGTGGAGCAGGCCGAAGGTCCCAGCGTGGGGATTACGTATCGGCCTCCTCGCCAGAAGATCACGATCACCGTGGTAGTGAATGCCGAGGAGCTCTTGGCGGTAAGTGGCGGCAAGCGCGAGGCCTGGCTGGATGAGCAGGCCGGCGTAAAGCTGAAGCTGCCGGCCAAGGTGAAAAAGGAGCTCAAGGCCGCCACCACGTTGGCGGAGCTGTGCGCCGCGCTCGACAAGAAACTCTCGCCGCACACGCCCAACGGCCTGCAGGCGGGGTCGCTGATCCTGCAACCCACGGCCGAGCGGCGCCGCAGCGGCAGCCACTACACGCCGCGGGCCCTCACCGAACCGATCGTGGCCGAAGCGTTCCGGCCCTGGCTGGAGCGCTGCAACCACCAACCCAGCGCCGAGCAGATCCTGGCGTTGAAGGTGTGCGATCCGGCGATGGGGTCGGGCGCGTTTCTGGTGGCGGTGTGCCGCTATCTGGCGGGCTGGCTGGTGCAGGCCTGGAGCCGCGATGGCTTCCCCGAGGGCTTCCGGCAAGACGCGGATCAAGACACGGTGGCCCGGCGGCTGGTGGCCCAGCGCTGCCTGTATGGGGTGGACAAGAACCCGTTTGCGGTGAACCTGGCGCGCCTGAGCCTCTGGCTGGTGACGCTCAGCAAAGACCTGCCGTTCACCTTTGTGGATCACGCCCTCAAGTGCGGCGATTCGCTGGTGGGGGTTTCGGTGAAGGAGATCCAGGCGGCGATGCAGGAAGTGCAGCTGGGCTTCCTGAACGAGCAGAACCAGGTGTTTGCCCAGATGGGCCTGACCCGGCGCGAAAGCTTTGCGGACGACAGCCTCACCAATGCGGGCTACGACCGCAAGAAGGCGTTGCTTAGAGAGCAGACCCAGGCCAGCGAGGGCCTGCGCCAGGCCGGCGATCTGATGGTGGCGGCCTTCTTTGATGCGCCCAAAGCCAAAGATCGGCCCGACAAACAACAGGTGTACCTGGCCCTGCTCAGCGGCGCCTTCAACGACGCAGCCCTGCAGGACTCGATCCAGGAGATCCGCGAGCGGCTGGCGGCAGGCGAGAAGGGGATCAAGCCGTTTCACTGGAATCTGGAGTTTCCGGAGGTGTTTTGTGATGGGCGGAGTGGGTTTGATGTGTTTGTGGGGAATCCGCCATTTGTTGGAGGGAAGCGCATCAGTGAGATGCAGGGAGATACCTACAACTCTTGGCTGGCTGATCTGCACACTGATACCAACAAGAACGCTGATCTGGTAGCCCACTTCTTCCGCTGTTGCTTCGATCTTCTGCGGCCCGGTGGATCGCTGGGCCTGATCGCCACCAATACCGTCGCCCAGGGCGATACACGCTGCACTGGCCTGCGCTGGATCTGCCTTAATGGCGGCACGATCTATTCGGCTCGCAAGCGCTATAAGTGGCCGGGTGTTGCGGCTGTTGTAGTCAGCGTGGTGCACCTGCACAAGGGCATCTACGCCGGGGTCAAGCTGCTGGAGTTGCGGCCGGTCGAGCAGATAAATGCTTTCCTTTTTGCCAACGGCGGCCATGAGGATCCGAAACAGCTGGCGGCCAATGCCGGCAAGAGCTTCGTGGGCAGCTACGTGCTGGGCATGGGCTTCACCTTCGATGATTCCGGCCCGGCCGACGACGAGACACCAGGCCTCCCGTCGCCGATCGCCACGATGGAGCGGCTGATCGCTGAGAACCCGAAGAATGCTGAGGTGATCTTCCCGTATGTCGGCGGGGAGGAGGTGAACAGCAGCCCCACCCATGCCCATCACCGTTATGTGATCAACTTCGGTGAGCGGAGTGAGGAGGAGTGCCGGCGGGAGTGGCCGGAGTTGATGGGGATTTTGGAGCGGAAGGTCAAACCAGAGAGGACCGCCAAAGATGGCAAGAAGTATCCTCGGATGGTTTACGAATGGTGGAAGTTCTGGAATGCACGGCCCGCCCTGGAAGCGGCAATTGCGGAGCGTGAGCGGGTCCTTGTCATCTCTCGTGTTGGGAACTCAGTTACCTATGCCTTCATGAAGCCTGATTCAGTCTTCGCCGAGAGCATTGTTGTATTCCCTCTAGAGCAAGACAGTTTCATGGCGCTGCTTCAGGGTCGCATACATGAATGGTGGGCAAGGTTCTTTGCTTCATCAATGAAAGATGATCTTCGCTATTCACCCTCCGATTGCTTCGAAACCTTCCCCTTCCCCGCCGCATTACTCGACACAAAGGCCAATGATCCAGCCCACGAGGCCCAACGCCAGAGCCTTGAAGGCATCGGCGAGCGCTACCACCAGTTCCGTGCCGAGCTGATGGTGGCAAACAACGAAGGCCTCACCGGCACCTACAACCGCTTCCACGATCCCGCCGAAACCAGCTCCGGCCTATTGGAGTTGCGCCAGCTCCACGGCGGGATGGATCAGACGGTGCTGAATGCCTACGGCTGGAGCGATGTGCCCACCGCCTGCGGCTTCGGCCTCGACTATCTCGACACCGAAGACGACGCCCAGCTCCCCGATGAACTGCAGGAGCTTATCGATAGCGGCGACCTGTTCTTCTGGGATGCCGGCGATGCCCTCAATTTCCAGGGCCAGCTGCAGGCCTACGGCGCCATCAGCGGCCGCCGCAAACTGCCCTGGCGCTACCGCTGGCCCGATGCCGTGCGGGATGACGTGCTCGCACGGCTGCTGGCGCTCAATGCCGAGCGGTATGAGGAGGAGGTGAGGCTGGGGTTGCACAGCAAGGGGGCGAAGCAGGCCGCTGGGGTCAAGCGGGGTCGAAAGCCCAAGGCAGCAGTTGCAGCCACGCCGCTTCCCGCATTTCAGCTAGAGCCTGAACCTCTACAGATAGGTCTCGACCTCTCAGGAGGGCGCTGAGTCATTGGCCAAAGAGAAGCGGCGAAACTGGCTCGACAAGATCGGCAGATGGATCTTGGGAGCGCTTCCGGAAGAGAAGGCCACGGCTCCACAGCCTTCGCGGCAACGGGCTGCAGCTCCTTCATCTCCCACACAACAGTCACCCTCGCAGCTACCGCGCGCTGCCGCACCGCTTAAGCCAGCAAGCTCCAAACCCCGCGAGGTCGAGAGACCTATTGCGCCACAGCCAGAGTGGAGCCTCCAAGAACCATCTCCACCGCAACAGCCTGTTGCAGCAGACGCGCCTTTATCGGCACCTCAGCTACCCGTACCAGGTGGCAAAGCCATCAACCAAGCGTGGAAGGCCTTTGAACTGGCATGGGCAGCTGCCGGGCTGAGCGATCACTACTTCCTCAAACAAGAGAAACTGCATCAAACCCTTGCCGTCCTCGATCGCAGCTTTGAAGAAGAGCTGATCGAATGGTTGTTCCAACTCTGCACCAAACCAGAAGCCCTCAAAGATCTGGCGGGCATCATCGAACGCGGCCAGGTCAAACCAACCGACAACATTGACGCAATTCGGGCTTTCGCCTATGTGAGCGTTGCGGTCAGCTCAAGACCAAGGCAAGCTCCACCTGCCGAGCCAGCAGAGCTAGCGGATGTTCTTCAAATACTTGAGGGTATCCAGCAGGTAAATCTCAGGCCAACGGACGAGATAGGAACTAAGGCACCTGTAGCAAAGCCAACAGAGGATTCATTAGAGGCCAAGAAACCTGAATCGGACACCCCCGACTTAGCCCAGTGGCCTGAGCCAGCGCCTGAGGACTCAGCCACCGAACAATCGCTAAAGAGAGGCAACGTGCCTCTTGAGGATCTGGAACTCTCGATTCGCTCCTACAACTGCCTCAAGCGTGTCGACATTCATACCCTTCTAGACCTAGCCGGGAAAACAGAAGAAGACTTGATCGAAATCAAGAACTTTGGCATAAAGTCAGCAGAGGAGGTTCGGCAAGCTCTAGAACGCCGCGGGATCTTTCTTCCCTTTTATCGGGAGGACCTCCTAGGCACTGATGTATCGGCCGAAAAGAAAGCAATACAGCCCTCCGAGAGCAGGGAACCAGATGAAAACGAACTCAATAAACTAGATCTGCCAAGAAGAGCGCTGAATTTCTTATACCGCAACAAAATATATTCCGTCTCTGAGCTTCTAAAGAGGTCAGAGGCAGATCTTCTTGCGATTCCGAACCTTGGCCCTTTGGCGTTTCAGAATATCAAGGCAGCTCTTCAACGAAAAGGGCTCTCTTTAGCTGATGAAAAAGCGAAGTGGGAAACAGAATCTGCGACCATTCTTGAGAAACAAGAAGAGGCACAAAATCTTGAAGAAGCATGGCAGCAACTCAAGGAACAAGTGGTCCACCAAATTGGCCTAAGCAATACTGACTTCAATAAACTGCTCAAATACTCAACTAGCGACCCGAAAGACTTAGCCAGTAGACACCTTGCAGAAATGCTTGAGCGTCTGAAGATCTCACTAGAAACTATAAGAGACACTCTTGCGGAGCGTTACAGCGGAAGTTCGGAAGCTATCCGTTCTGGCATTGAGGCACTCCAGAACTGTATTGCCTCACAGCTCCTTGAGCAAACGTGTGAAGGTGCTTACCAACGGGTTAATAGCATCACCAAAAGCTTTGCGCCCAGACAAGAACGCAACTGGCTTGTGTATCTACTGCGCTGCAGTGGTCAGACATTGACATCGATTGCTGAAGAGCAAGAGCCACCACTGAGCCGAGAGCGGATACGCCAGATGGAAGGCAAAGTCAGCAAGATTGTGGGATTAAACTCAACGAATCTTGCGGAGCAAGTTAGGGAACATCAAGAATTACAAGTACTCCTAGAAGAAAAACAAGCTATTGAGAGCTGGCACAATCAACTAGGTCGCCTTCCCATCCCAGATGATCAAATAGAGCAAGACTCAATGCATCAGCAGCTCTGGGATCAGGTCTGCGATATGGATCTCAAGAGACGAGTCGAGTTACTGAACAAACACCATTTCTCAATCACTAGCAGGGAATACGATTATCACTACGATTACGTCGTCGACCGCAAATCAACAGGCCCAGGTTATTGGCGCGACTTTGAGAATTTGAAACAGTTTGTTCTACGGCATGCTGTTGCACTGGGCGAGCCAGAACTCATGCCAAAGCAAACATCCTTCCCAGACTCAATTCGCGGAGTTGTCACCAGTTACGGGGGGCAAGGCAAGGTAGCCAAACTCATTGGCCTCAAATACCAAGGGCAATTGGTTGGCAGCGATGGCGGGCGTCGCTACTGGACTGAGGATCGCCTCAACCAGCTTCTTATCGACGCTAATAACCATCATGATCGAGCCATTGATGTGATGCCCAGCTATGGGCAAGTATTGGAGTTCTTCTCCGGAACAGAGATCAGCGAATATCAAGACAAGAAGCCACACTCAGCCATAGCTGCCCTTACCAGAATGGGCACTCTTCATTGGAGTGAAGTAGCTCAACTATTCAACAAACGCTTCGTCGGCGGTGAATCGCAGAAGTCCGTCACCCTGAGCTACATCAAGGCCTTCGTCCGTGATCTCGGCGACCACCTAGACAGTCTTTCTCCTTCTGAGCTCTTCGTTCTATTTCAAGCTCAAGGCATCAACCGAGGAGAAAAGGAAAAGTTCAGCCGGACCTTCGATGCTCTGGTTGATGCCGTGCAGTCTGGCGTAGTTGACAAAGACTCTCTGCGCAGTTGGGCTGACAACAACCAGGTCGAGTCAATTGATGAGTTACTTAAGCTAGGGGCCGAACTAAAGGCGGAATCCTCTACAGAAGAGAAAGAGCAGATGCTCCTAGAGCGCCGCTCAAAGCAGCTGATGGAGGAATTTCCAACACAACAAGGCCAAGTGGAAGTAACGGCAAGTGATTTGCCAACCCTTGAACCAGCAAAGATCCTAAAGGCCCTGGATAAGGCCGGCGAGATCATTGAGAACTCTGCAAGTGATGGAGACAAGGTCGAATTTCTAAAGGCCAAAGCAGCCGCCAAACTCTGGGACTCCTGTTTCAAAGATGAACAGGCTTTCATCAGCAAGCTCAGGGAATTTCCAGCAGAAGCAGATTCCTACAGTCAAGAAGTACAGCAGGCTTTTATTGAGGAGTACGAAGGAGCCATGGCGCTGCCGATTCCGAACTCCTATGCCTTTCGTGACCTGAAGGGAAACCCGCGCGACCCGAAGCTGATGCAGCGTCTGGTGGCATTCAGGCTCGAGCGTGATTTCCGACTACTCAATCTCAGCGGTACAGGTACCGGCAAGACGCTCTCGGCCATTTATGCAGCGCAAATCTGTGGTTGCCAACGCCTGTTTATCTCTTGCCCTAATGGCGTGATCGACAGTTGGAAAAGAGCTTTTGACTCAGCCTTTCCCACTGCAAATATAATTATTAAACCTGACGGATGGGAGCTGCCTGACGTCCTTGAAGGCGTCAATGTCGTCATTGTCAATCATGAGCGCTTCCAGGACCGATTTGCCCAGCAGTTGTTGGGATTCTGCATCACCTACCAAGCTGACATGATCGTGATTGATGAGATTCATCAATCGAAGCGCAGATCGGCTGACAAGAGCAGTCAGCGACGCAAGCTCATGAATGAGTTCATCCGCATATCGTCCAACATCAACACGGACCTTCGTGTTCTCGGCCTTTCGGCGACTCCTGTTATTAACAACCTCTACGAAGGCCGCTCTTTGTTAGAGCTAATCTGTCAAGAGCCGATCGAAGATGTCGGCGAAAAGATTGACCTTAATTCGTGCATGAATCTATACCAGCACTTTGTTGTGCGCGGTATTCGAATGAATCCTGGCCAACTTTCACGCACGAAGCTGATCTACCAAGAGGTTGACGCTACGCCTCTTCTTGCGAATATCATCAATGCAACGAAACACGGAACTTATCACGACATTGAGCAAATGCTCGTTGCGCCTAAGATAGCCAGTCTTCAGCAATGCCTAGCGCGCGGCCATAAGACTGTCATCTTTGTGACTTATATAAAAAATACATTGCTGCCAATCACCAACTGGCTCACCGCAAATAGCTACAGCTTTAGCGTGTTTACGGGCGATGAAAAGGAGGCTCTGGAAGAGGGCTTCAAGGATTCACTCGATGAGTTCATCCGAGGCAGTACTGAAGTGTTGGTGGCATCCGTACAGTGCGCCGGGACGGGTGTTGATGGGCTCCAATCCGTCTGCAACCGAGCCATCTTCTTCCAGTTGCCTTGGACTTCTACTGAGTTCGAGCAAAGCATTGGTCGCCTCGACCGCGATGGCACGGATTTCGACTCTGTCAGCGTTTACCTACCCATAACGGATATCGCCTTGCCCAACGGCGAGCGATGGAGCTGGTGCCGATCAAAGCTTGATCGGATTGAATCCAAGCGTGACATCGCCAAAGCGGCTGTTGATGGGGAGATCCCAGACGCTGCCACACTGATCAACCCCAGTGAAGCGAGTAAATACTGGCTGAATTGGCTGGAGAAGCTGGATCAGCAAAGCCAGGCCCACCTCTCCGAGACCCCCTAAGCACACATGGCCAAAGCAGAAGCCACCGTTGAAGAACTCGTCAGCAAGATCGAGCGCGGTGAGTTGCGCTTGCCTGAAATGCAGCGCCGCTACGTCTGGCGTTCCACCCGCGTGCGCGACTTGCTCGATTCCCTCTATCGCGGCTATCCCTCGGGCGCCATTCTGATCTGGGAAACCGATGAGCCCGTGCCCGAACAGGCCTTTGCTGTAGCCCAGCAGGCCAACCCATATGCCAAAACCCAGCTCCTGCTCGATGGCCAGCAGCGGCTCACATCCCTTTCCTCTGTGATTCGCGGCGAGCCCGTGCAGGTGAATGGCCGCCAGCGCCCTATCGAGTTGCTTTTCAACCTGGAGCACCCCGATCAGCTCAGCGTGATTACCGAGGTGGACGACAACAGCACCGATGCAGTTGAGGAAGCACTCGATACCAATGATTATGGGGAAGCCCCCTCCGAGGATGAAGCTGATGCCTCAGAGGACGAGCTGCAGAAGCGCTTCAACCGCATGACCTTCGTGGTTGCCACCCGCAAGCTTGAGCAGCTACCCCAGTGGGTAAAGGTGAGCGAGGTGTTCAAGATCGACAGCGACGCCCCTTTCCTGCAGCAAGCCGGGGTGACCGGTTTCGACGACGAGCGCTACCAGAAATACAGCCAACGCCTGGCCCGCCTTCGCGGCATCCGCAAATACATCTACCGGATGGATGTTTTGGAGCGAACCCTCTCCTACGACGAGGTCACCGAAATCTTTGTTCGAGTGAATTCACTTGGAGCCAAGCTCCGCAGCTCCGATCTCGCCCTTGCTCAGATCACCGCCAAGTGGCGCGGTTCCCTGAACGTGTTTCAAGCTTTTCAGGCCGATTGCTCGAAAGATGGATTTGAGCTCGACCTGGGCCTGCAC
>Ga0214923_10006047_pt1 | contig 13771 bp, 13 predicted proteins | sample LL1510_MetaG_FD_177993 | JGI IMG/M metagenome (GOLD analysis project Ga0214923, IMG submission 177993) | Freshwater microbial communities from Lake Lanier, Atlanta, Georgia, United States - LL-1510 | ecosystem: Environmental > Aquatic > Freshwater > Lake | place: USA: Georgia | collected... | reverse complement strand
TAACCATTCAACTGATTTCTTATAAAAGTGATATACACACTATAAAGCACTATGTTGACACCATCACAAAAAACTATTTGTCTTCCATAGAAGACTTACGAGAGAACAAGAAATTTATTTATACTCTCACTAAAGCAAAATACGAAGATAGTAAATACGAAATGTGGGATGAGAACTTGTTTTCTAGTACTCGACAATTCAGCAATATATTTTTCCAAGACAAGGCGAATTTCATAAAAAAACTGGATTTTTTCTTGAATAACAAGCAATGGTATTTTGACAAAGGCATCCCGTATTCGCTCGGAATAGGGATGCATGGCCCCCCAGGAACCGGAAAAACGTCTTTGATCAAGGCGATTGCAAATTATACGAACCGACATGTTATCGTTATTTCATTGAAACTAATCAAAACAAAAAAAGAATTAGACGCCATATTTTTTGAAGAACGTTACAACCATGACAACAAAAAAGGCAGCATGGGATTTGACAAAAAAATAGTCGTTTTTGAAGATATCGATTGCATCGGCGACATTGTCCTGAATAGAGAGAAAAAGAAAAACAAATCCATCACTGGTTTCGGGAAAAAAATCGATATGAATGACCTCAATGATACCAAAATACATGTAGGCGATTTATTAGAAACCATAGTTGCAACGGAAAAGATATACGAAATTCCGAAAATCCCAACCTTAGAAGAACCTATTACACTCGATGATATATTGAATTTGTGGGATGGTATTCGCGAGACGCCTGGAAGAATCATGGTGATTTCGTCGAACCATTATCAAGAACTCGACCCGGCATTGATACGCCCAGGCAGGATTGATATTACACTGGAGTTGTCTTATGTGTCCCATGCAACCATAAAAGAAATGTATATGCATTTGTTTAATGAGGCTATTGAACCCCACAAGCTCGAGAACATACAACCCGATTTTTATTCCCCTGCTGAAATAATCAATATTTACATGAACGAGGAACGCGACAAAGACAAATTCATAGAGAGATTATGCAAAAACGAGCATGTTTAGACCGGCGAAGATTTCAAATGGGACGCCATTAGGCGTCTATTTGAAATTTCGTGGGCAATACCTGAAGATGCGAAAGGGACAATTGTCCCATTTCAAATCTTCAACGGTATAATAAAATTGAATTATAAGCAACCCTTAATTAACAAACAATACTATAACACAAAACAAAATAAAACAAAACAATCATGGGAAGTTTTATTTCATCTCAGGCAACGTATACAGACAAAAATAGAAACAAACTATGTTTTCTGTGTTCAAAACAAATAACTGAAAAAACATATACACTATGTGTTCGATGCAATATACTATTGCACAACGATTGCGAAGCGCAACACACAAAAACTTGTTATACGATATGCCCCCATTGTGATAGATGTGACAGCTTAGGTAAAATCATATTGTAAAAATATATTTGAAAAATCATGCAAATATATTTTATACTAAAACGGCGTTAGCAGAAGGGCCATCTGGATTAGGGATGGCTTCTCCGGTCCATGGCTGACGGGTTAACATTTTATCGATAGGTCTGCCTATTTTTTCAAGCATTCTTGGATATAGAATATTACCATTTTCATCGCGATTTTCTTTGTTGTAATATAACATTTTCATATCATAATCACCTTTTGCGAAATTGTATGTTACACCATACAATTCAGAACATATTTTTATATGCTTGGTTAATGCGGACGGAGTTGTCTTTTTGGCTGTCTTTTTCTTGGCGGTTTTTCCTCTGGATTTTTTTCGAGAATTTTTCGAAGAAGAAGAAGAAGAACGCGAAGCAGAAGATGGTATTCTATTTACACGAGCGGTGCTTTTTGATGACATATATATAATTACTATAAAATAAACTGAAAAGATCCAATTACATTTTGTCTAAATAGTGTTTATAACATGATATAAAGATTACGTATGTATTTTGTAAAATGGATAGTATAACAATATTTGCGGTATTATATGTTACGCTAACCGTCTATTTATACACCGTATATTCGGCATTTGTTCGCCATGGAATTTCTATCAAAGCCACCCCTCTTCGTTGAACTATTCACTTACTCGCAACCATTCAACGAGAACGGTGCAAAATAAATTGACATCATTTATATATATTCATATATTTATTCATTGTAGATAACAATGATTATATTTTTACACATTTGCGTTTGTTTCTTCAACGCCGGGTTATTATTTAAGCCTTACATAATATTTTCTCTGTATTATCTATATGGAAAATAGTAATATAATTGATACGTTATGTGTTCCTGCTAAATATTTTGTAATAATAATAACAACTTATGTTATTTTTAATTTTATATTTCAATTCTTTTTTAATAAAAAAAATAAAACTAAAGATATAAAAATAGGTGCTTTAATTTTTGTATTAATATTAATTTTAGGCTGGACATCCATTATAAATTTCTTTTGTAATATTAAACAAAACTATATTACATGGTTATTATTTGCAATACCAATATTGTATATTTTATATAAGAAATTTATTGCATTTTCAAAAAAAATATAATTATAATATATAAATGGCGATAAATGATATAAAAAACTATATTGAAAAATTGTGTACTCCTACTAAATTTTATTTGATTTATATGTTTATTTATTTAGTTTACATGTTTTTTAAAGGAACTTTTAGCAATAAAAAAATTCAAATTTTTTCAAACTTAAGCATAATAGCAATAGTTGTTATTGGCTGGGCTTCTATTATTAATTATTTTTGCGATAAAACTGATAATTATATTTCGTGGGGGTTAGCTTCAATACCTATATTTTTTAATTCACTTCGCATTGCATATCATTGATATAAAAAACACTCATCTATTATTCTATAAACAAATTAAACATACAACATAAAACACTATAAATGCAAGCAAAAATAACATCTTTTCTAGGTTCTCATTCGAACACAAATCACCCACCCATCACAATCAGACGAGTAAAAATACAACCTATAACACAATTCGAATATGTTTTGTTTTTTGATGGCTGCAGCAAAGGCAATCCAGGGCCAGCCGGGGCGGGCGCAGTCATTTATCACAACGATATCGAAATATGGTATGATGCCATTTTTGTGGGAAAACGCGAAACGAACAATGTGGCGGAATACAGTGGTCTCATTTGTGGATTAGAAGAAGCGGTTCGACAAAATATCAAACAACTCAGTGTAAAAGGGGATAGTGAACTGGTTATAAAACAAGTGAACGGACTATACAAGGTCAAATCTCCTTCGATGATACCGCTCTATACGCGGGTAAAAGAATTACAAAAAAACTTCGAAAAAATAGAATTTGTTCATGTCTACCGAGACAAAAACAAACGAGCGGATGAGCTTTCGAATGACGGTCTTGCAAAACGATGAGAATGCTTTTGTACATATAATTATTGTGCGGTTCTCCGATTGTGATACCTTTGTTCGATATATTTTTCTATTCTGGACCGGGATGTTTATTATGATATTCATAAAAATATGAATATCATGTTTTTGCAACAACAAATGCAATTACCGATTTCCATTGTATTTCAGACTCAATACACTCGTGTATTTTGTATTCATCAATTCAACCAGCGCATCCGCTTTTAATAATTTATCGCGTTTCAGTAACTCAGCCCCCTCCTGCATCAAATCTTTCGAATTGCGCAATATAAATTCAGCATATCCATAGGCATCATGAATCAACTTCGCAACCTCCTCGTCAATCATCTCCTTGTATTTTTCACTCATACTCGGATAAATAACATTCTTTCCCATACCATAATACACAATCATTTTCTCTGCTAATTTCAAGGCTTCTTCAAAATCACCTATAGCACCAGTTGTGACAGAGACATCAAATACAATCTCTTCGGCAATTCTTCCGGCGAGTAAAATCATAAGGTGTTCAAAAAGAGCCTCGCGGGTGAAAATAGGAGAACTGGACCTTTCAAAAACGGTATATCCAGGGGATTGTGGTGCTTGCAAGTTGATAACCACTTTCGTCATTTTTGAATGGTGCTTTGAAAGTAATCCTACGATAGCATGTCCCATTTCGTGAATTGCAATATTGTCGATGATGTTTTCAGTGAATTGATGTTCATTGGGTTGCCACCCCACCATCATACGGTTGACAACGATATCGATATCATTCATGGTAAATTGATTTTGATTCATTTTCAATGCATTGAGCATGGCTTCGTTGACCAGGTTCTCTATTTGCGCAGCAGAAAGTCCATTTGTAATTTCGACGAGGTCATCAATTACAATCGATTTGTCATGGGGCTTTCCTTTCAAGTGAATGTTCAGAATGGCTTTGCGTGTTTTTTCATCTGGGTTACCGATATAAATACGTTTGTCAATACGACCTGGGCGAATTAATGCAGGGTCTAATAAATCAGCGCGATTCGTTGCACCGATTATGAAAATACCGGATGTATTTTTGAAACCATCCATGGCGACCAATAATTCGTTGAGTGTGCTATCACGTTCACTTGCTGCCATTTCTCCATCACCAGACCGTTTTCTACCGACTGCGTCAATTTCATCAATAAATATAATAGATGGGATATTGTCTTTTGCTAATTTGAAGAGTTCTCGAATACGAGAGGCGCCGACACCCACATATTTTTCTTGAAATTCCGCACCGGAAACAGCGATGAATCCAGTTTTCGCTTCTCCTGCGAGGGCTTTTGCGAGTAGAGTTTTACCGTTTCCGGGAGGTCCCTCAAAAATAAGTCCTCTCGGGACGCGAACATTGTATTCCGAATATTTTGTATGGTTTTTGAGCAAATCAACACATTGTTCTAATTCAGCTTTGATGGAGTCATATCCACCGACGTCTTCAAAATTAATAGGCGATTTTTTGATGACTTCAAAGTTCTCGGATTTTGTAGGTTTATCTGAGAACCCCCCTCCCCCTCCCATCATTCTACTTCTTTGACGAGCATACATTTGTTCCATTGGAGACATTTCACTTGTATCTTGGTCTTCGCCATCATCAGTTTCTTCAAATGATTGTAGTCCAATGCCGTTTCTTCCTATGATAATTCTCACAGTGGGAATGGCAGTGCCATTTCGCGTTCCATTGAAATTGTTCATCATGTCTTCTATTTTCAGAGGGTCATAGATATTTTGTTCTGAGAACATGGAATTTTCTTTTTCTGTTATATTACGTGAATTGAGCTGTTTGATATAATGTTCTCTTCCATATTTTGAAATAGGGTATCTTCGAGTGTTTTGCAAGGCTAATCCAGTGTTTTTTCGCAGTGGTTGAAACCCAGTTTTAAATGTGGTTGCACTGGAAAATAATTGCAAAAATGCAACAAAAAACAAAGTAAAAATCATATAATGAATATATAGATATTATATGATTTGATTTCTAAATCATTATACGCGAGAACATAAATATAATAATGAAATAAATAGTGGTAATGTAGTATTTTTTACAGCAAAAATAATGCTGTTTTTGTTAAAATCACTGGTTCTCAATATATGCAAATTATACAATAGAGGCATCGTAGCTATCAACAATGGAATACTTTGATATGACATTTTCCGGATAATAATCAATAAATCTACTATTACAACAAATCTCGCGAGTTTCCATGCAGCGGTTTTCCCGAATAATACCGGAATGGTATTGATATTTGCAGCTTTATCTCCTTCGACGTCTCTTATATCTAACAATAATTCATTATGAAGAGAACCTGCAAAAACGTGTTGTGTGGCTATCCATAATAGTAGTGGATTGTTTGTAGAGACAGTGCTTCCGCAAAATAAAATAGAAAATGCTACCATGGAACAACATATAACATTTTTGACAAGGGGGATTTTTTTGAATAATGGTGTATAGAGTGTTATAGTCAGCATTGCGCTTCGCGCGTACGTTCGCAATAATGGGTAAGGTAATTGCCGGGTTAACAATTCGGACGTGGCGGCAATCGCTGCAAACATCGCAATAGCTTCTCTGGGTTTTATTTCACCGGTTATTAGGGGTCGATATGGATTGTTTGTTTTGTCTATGGGCATGTCAAACAAATCATTGATTATCATACTATTTGCCATTATGCACAATGTGATTAGAGAACTTGCCATGAAATCTTTCGATTTTAGTAGGGTTTTTATGTTTTTTGACTGAATGAATCCTCCGGTGAAACATAGTAGCATGGTGGGGGCGATGTTCTCAGAACGTATTAGTTGACCGATGCTTGACATTTTTGTTTGAACTAATGTGTTTGAATCGGGATATTTGTCGGATATCATGATAGTTCTCGCAATGGGTTTCGTAGGAGGGTGTTGCAAGGCAATCGTCACTGATATGTATAATAGATATATACATAAAACAAGATACATTTTTATTATTATTATTATTATCATGTTTTTATATTTTTAGCATGTTCACATTAATTGTTTTATAATTAGATGACAAGATAATGGTTGCGTTAGATTACCGGTGGCTGCGTCGATATTTAATCCTCCAACGGTAGCTGTAGATGGATTATTAATACTTAGCGTCGAAGATGCGCCGAAAGGAGTCGAAACAATGGACATACCTATTATACTTCCATTACCGGATTTACCAACAACCGTCATTAGAAGTTCGCTTCCGTTGAGAACAATAACAAGTTCTCCAGTATTTTGAACGGTAACCTGGAATGTAATTTCAAAAACACTTCCTGGAGGTAGGGTGAATTGCGTGGTGCTTCCCGTAACACGTTGTATACTTCCGTAAGGATTAACAAGTGGGCTTGGAAAATTGACGGCATTCCCTGGTTCAATAGGGTCTGGATTATCATTTATTTCACCGGGAACTCCACTCATTAATCCATAGAAATCGGCAAAGTTGACAATGCTGTTTTTACCTTGTTCTCCGATGGGGCCTTGTTCACCGGTAGGGCCTTGTTCACCGGTAGGGCCTTGTTCACCGGTAGGGCCTTGTTCACCGGTGGGGCCTTGTTCGCCAGTAGGGCCTTGTTCACCGGTAGGACCTTGTTCTCCAGTAGGACCTTGTTCGCCAGTAGGCCCTTGTTCTCCGGTGGGGCCTTGTTCGCCGGTAGGACCTTGTTCTCCAGTAGGGCCTTGTTCTCCAGTAGGGCCTTCCTGACCGGTAGGACCTTGTTCACCGGTAGGGCCCGTTTTTCCATCTTCGCCAGCACAACCTTTGCATCCTTTTGGTCCGGTAGGGCCTTGTTCGCCAGTAGGGCCTTGTTCTCCGGTAGGGCCCGTTTTTCCATCTTCGCCAGCACAACCTTTACATCCTTTTGGTCCAGTAGGACCGGTATCGCCATCACAGCCTTTGCATCCTCTTGGGCCATGCGGACCGGTAGGACCAGGTTCTCCATGTTCACCATCACATCCATCATATCCTTTTGGACCAGTAGGTCCTTCACAACCATCTTTGCCATCTTTGCCATCCTTGCCGTCTTTACCATTTCGGCCATCTCGGCCATCGCGACCGTCTTCGCCATCTTCTCCGTCGCAGCCGTTTTGTCCGTCGCAGCCATCCTTTCCATCTTCACCGTCCTTTCCATCTTTCCCATCACGACCATTTTTACCATCCTTTCCATCTATACCATTCCGTCCATCTTTGCCGAATTTTACTTTGCATTTTTTTGTTCTACATTTTTCTGTGCTGCATTCCGGTTTGCATTTTTCAGTGTCAGAGTTGCATTTCTCTGAGGTGCAATCGGATTTGCAGTTATTCTGTTTTTTACATTTATTTTGTTTGTGACAATAGTCACTATCACTATCAGATTCATCGTCGGAATGAAAACAATTGGGTTTAGGCATACAAATCAAATTGTATATCATACATAGACATTTGACTCGGTTCAAAAAAAATAACGCAATTCCTAAATTAAACACACCATATATGCTGTGATTAATTTTTGTAATACACTTTTTAATAATGTATACATTAATTCATATTTATAACAATGACGACTGATTTATCGCATTTATCACACACTGAAGTATGTTCTCTAGATGATTCATCTTTTTTACAAATTACAATATGTGGTTTTTCATTTTTATCTTCGCGAGAACATTTATTACAATAGCAAGAATTCGAAAGCGTAGACTCAGAAACAGACGAATCGGAATGTTCTCTGCGAGATGATTTTTTAGATTTATAGCACGATTTAGAACAATCATGTTTATGTCGATGTTTGTCATCGTCGCAGTCTCGGTAGTGGGAAGAACGCCGTGGCATCTATCTATATAATAACTAAATATAGTATTGAGAGAGCATTTTGTGATTACATTATTGTTCTTTGTGATGATATTTGCTTTCAGAAAAAATACTTTTAAAAATATAATTAAAGACAGCGCCATAATCATTCTATGGATCCATTAACAAAATACAAGCAATATCATAAAAACGATACAAATATACAAATTCACGTGGTTTGCATACCTTTGTTGTTATTATCAGGATACGCTATTTTTCATGCATTAGCATTCTATGTAAACCTGTTTTATGCTATAAACTATTTGTTGTTTGATGTTTTTTCAAAGAAAAGCATGCAAGCTGTTGCCTGTCTTCAATTAGTATATTTTACCAGTATGATACTAAAACGCATACTTTCAACGAGCAATCTTTGTATTATACATATTCTCGCTTGGGTGTTTCAATTAATAGGTCATAAAATATATGAAAAAAATACACCTGCATTTTTAGAAAATTTATATGAATCATTTCTGTTTGCTCCCTATTTCATTTTTTTAGAAATATTTTATGCAGATTCCTTTGTATCAACTGATGCACAATACAAAATCATTCGAGAACTATCTACTAGCGAAAATGCAAAAACATTGATATATTTTGCAGGTCTATTTCAAAAATCAGAAATACAATTCAAACAAATATCGGAGCAATTACCGGAATACAATCATATATTTATTACATTACGGTTTACAAAAAATGATATTTTCAAAACGATTCTAGAAAAAATAGCAACTGAATTAGAAAATGACAACAACATTCATTGTGTTATAGGTTATTCATTCGGCGGTTCAATGGCGAAACAATTCAAGCATGCCTATTCAAATAAAACTGGAAAGGACATACAATCCATTCTTGTATCACCTGGCGGATTTCCATGCAATACATTATTATCGAGTGCAATTCAAAAAATATCTCCGTATGTGTATTCGGTGTATAAAAACGATAAATGGTATATGATAAATGAATACCCGGTTTATCAAAACGTTGCAACAGAAAATAACAGTGATATATTTATTTTATCAAAAGACGATTATCTTCATTATCCGCTGATCGAGACTGAAAAAAAAATAGTATTGACAAATGTGCTTCATGAAAACATGGTGAAGGTTGTTGGCAAACAAAAAATAATACCTCAATTATTAACAGCCAATTATGATGTAACAAAAGTAATGACAAAACCATTGTCATCGAATTTATCGAAATTCGTATTCGGCAGCCATTTTTATCCATATCATGTGGGATTATGGATATTCGTTTCAGGGTATTATACAAATGTATTTTTCATAAAACAATTTTCATTTGTTGATCTATTCATGGGATTTTTGTTTTCCTCTACAGTATGGACATTTACAGAATATATGTTTCATCGATTTTTATTGCACGAATTTTTCTATCATCATCATAAAAAACATCACGATTTTCCGAATAAAAAATCAATCATACATACACCTATGTTTTTAGTAATAGCAAACTGGTTTTTATATATGAGCGTGTTTCAACATATACTATCATATCCAGTGCAAATCAGCTATTACATATTTTTCCCATTGAATTTTTTAGCATTTGAATATATCCATTTATTATCCCATAGCTATACAGGTAATAATGCTATAATACTTAATGCAAAAAATTATCACAAACAACATCATTATACTACGAATACAAATTACAGTTTTGTCACTCCGTTCTGGGATTACTGGTTCAATACATTGAATTCTGATTATTCTGTATCGACCCCAGAATTATTGCTAGGATTTTTACCCTTTTATTCCTTTATGGTTCATCCATTGTGCGCTGTTAAAAAAGAGTAAATAATGTTATTTATTATAAACCGATTAAAGGTAATCTATTTATCAATACAATGAGAATATCATACTTGTTATTGATGGGAACAGCATGCAGCGAAAAGATAATCAAAAACATAAATATTCCTTCTTGTAGAAATTGTAAATATTTTCAACCATCTATCTATGACACTAATTTCGCGTCTAGCTTGAATAAATGCAATAAATTTGGTCGCAAAGACATCATTACCGATGAAATAACACATGATTATGCTGATTCTTGCAGAAGTGATAAAAGCAAATGTGGCGAGACAGGCACATATTTCGAAGAAGAGCCAAATATAAATCTGAAAATATTGAAACACAAAATAATAAGCACCAGTCCGTATTTGACGTTGATGATACTTGCAATACTAAACGTTGTTCTCACTGTGAAAAAGTGAGAATCGAAAACAATATAAAATAATTCATGCAAATATACAAAATATATTTACATGGAACACAGTGCTCTCGTGAAAAAAATAACATGTTTTATCCCAGAGAATGAGAACCTCCCCGAAGGGTTCTCGCAATGTTCTCCTCAAGAAGTTTTGACAATTATTAAAACAGGGTATTCGGCATTAAAAATTGCAAAAGCCGAATTGCAAGAAATCGGTAACGAAGATGTTATACAAACCGTTCGCAGAGAACTTGACAAGAATCATGAAATAGTATATGAATCACTGAAAGAAAAGATTTCAAAATTAGAACGTGATCTAGAAATAAAAACAGAATTATACAAAACGGTTCTCACTAACCAAGAAGAGAAACTGGAAAACCAGCTATCGCGGCGATTGTCTGCTCAACAGACGGTATTTGATAGAATTCAATCAGCAAACAATCATGAACGAGAACAATTGCAAACGGAAATAATCCGACTCAAAGAAGCGCAAAAATCGGCAATAGCAGAAAAAGCGATGGGTATTGTACACAGAGATTTAGAGAACATGCGCACAATTTTGTCGGAAAAAGACAAACAAAATGAACAAATGAAGGGAGTGTTTGAACGCGCCATCGAGAAAATAGATACTATAACACAAAAGAAATCGGTGGTTTCTATCGGAAAAATGGGGGAGACGCAATTCAAAAATATAGCGGAATCGACTTTCCGTGATTTTGAGGGATTTGAATTGGTTGATGTGCATTCTGTGGGGGGTCAAGGCGATTTTCATTTGAAATTCGGAGAATTTACGGTGTTAGCAGACTCGAAACTGTATTCGCATAAAGTAAATAGCACGTCGCGTGACAAAATAAAACGTGATTTGAAGAAGAACGAGCATATTCATTTTGCATGGTTGGTTTCAATGGATACGATGATAGATAAATTCGACAAGGCCCCTTTCATGTTTGAGTGGTTATCTGAGAAAAAATGCGTATGTTATGTGAACCATTTATTGAAATATGAGGAACCCGGAGAAATGTTGCGTGCAGTGTATTATTGTTGCAAGATACTATATGGTATTATAAGTGGAAATGGTGATGAGAACCTGACAGAAATAAACAAATTAAAAGAACGTGAATTGAAAATACGCGAGATTGCGCAAAAAATGGTGAAGAATTCACGGGAACGTGAAACATTGATGACGCAATTCAGGACAAATTTCGATAAAAATGATGAATATATCCGTGAAATATTAGATGGAGAGACGAACAAGATGGCGGGAGAATGTTTCGGAGAAGTTGTGAAATGGTGGAACGAGAACATGGTTGCTGATGCTGAAAATACTGAAAAATTAAAATCAAATGTTCTCTGGAATCAATATAAAAAATATTTAGAAACCGAGAACAAGGAAAATACGTTAGATGCGAATGGCTTCAAAAACATATTGTGCTCTTTCTTGCATGAATCGAAAATAGTTCGTCCTAAAACGAAGGGAGGTGCATTAGAAATCATGGGATACAAAATAAAAGTGTGAGTACATTGAAAACGAAACTCTTACACCTTTGCACATTTAAAACGCCCATTATAGACGCTAAAAAATAAACAAAAGGTAATTGCGGATTTCACGCCACGACATACATAAATATTCAAAAAATGTTCCTTTTAGCGATATATTACGATGAAGAATTGGTTACACATTTAGAAGCAATATATAATATTTTGCAAATACTAGATACTAGATTTTGCGTTATATACACTATTATAATATGTATAATAGTGTATAAATGAATTTTACATTTAACGAAAAACAATATACTCCTTTATGTGAAATAATGGGAAAGCACAAAAGTGATAAAGGGCACGTAGATATAAATAATAGTTGGCATAATTATACAACATTTTATTATTACATATTTAAAAACTTACGTAATAAGCAATTGAGAATATTTGAATTGGGGTTAGGGACAAATAATGTAAATATACCGTCTAATATGGGTAAACATGGCAGACCAGGTGCTTCTCTTTATGGATGGTCGGAGTTTTTCCCTAATTCTGATATTTTTGGGGCTGATATAGATAGTGATATATTATTTAATACAGATAAAATAAAAACATTTTATTGCGATCAAACACAACCCGAAATTATAACAAAAATGTGGAATGAACCTCAATTGCAAGAAAAATTTGATATTATTGTAGACGATGGATTACATACATTTGATGCGAATGTTTGTTTTTTTGAAAATAGCATACATAAATTGAAACAAAATGGATATTTTATTATAGAAGATATATTGTCTACTTATGAGAATTTATTTATAAACAAGATTAAAGAATGGGAAATTCAATATAAAGATTGTTCATTTAGATTGTTAAAAATACCATCCTCTAGAAATATTTTTGATAATACGCTACTAGTAGTTTTTAAAAATGCAGTTGACATATAAAATATGGAATGATAAAAACGAATAGTTATTTTATTGGTAACAACATCCTGGTATAGATAATTATTATAGCAGAACAGATATTACACCTTTTCTCATTTAAAATGCCCATTTTATAGTTTTATTTTTTTTCCACCAATACTTTTTCATTTACACTATCCATGGTTATATCAAAAAAATATTGACGTTTTCGAGAACCTGGTTCTCAAATATCTTGTATTTTACTTATACTTTAGGAATGTTCTCGAATATGTAAAAAATAAAGATGCAATAGAGAACTTTGCAAAGATGTTTGTAGCTGAGTAGGCGGCGAAGCCGCCGATTATAGGATGGTTTTGCAAATATGGAAAATCGATATTTTTCATAGGGTTTTTACTTAATTTAGAAATGTTCTCGAAAATAAAAATATAATGTTATAGTAAGTAGAATATATATTTATAATATTAGAATAGTAGTAGCTATATTGAAAATGTAATATGCAGTAGTGCAAAAATAAATAATGGAAAACTATGACTGCATGATAAATAATTCTGAAATAGGGTAGTCTGACTGCATAACATGGTGTGGTGCAAAAATAAATAATGGAAAACTATGACTGCATAATAAATAATTCTGGAATAGCGCGGTCTGACTGCATAATATGGTGTGGTGCAAAATAAATAGCTAATATATCCGACTGCATAATAAATAATTCTGGGGTCAGATAGTCTGGCTGCATAATATGCAGCGGCACTAAAAAAATAATCGCAGGCAGTAACTGCATAATAAATAATTCTGGGGTCAGATAGTCTGGCTGCATAATATGCAGCGGCACTAAAAAAATAATCGCAGGCAGTAACTGCATAATAAATAATTCTGGGGTCAGATAGTCTGGCTGCATAAT
>Ga0214923_10006046_pt1 | contig 13777 bp, 10 predicted proteins | sample LL1510_MetaG_FD_177993 | JGI IMG/M metagenome (GOLD analysis project Ga0214923, IMG submission 177993) | Freshwater microbial communities from Lake Lanier, Atlanta, Georgia, United States - LL-1510 | ecosystem: Environmental > Aquatic > Freshwater > Lake | place: USA: Georgia | collected... | reverse complement strand
GGTTGAGAGTAATGAAATGGAATGGAATGGAATGGAATGAAGCGGGAGAGGCGGGTAGACGGGTTCGGTGCGTGTGCGTAATATATTTATCAAATCATTATTGTTATAAATATATTCTAATTAGTATCATTATAATAATTCGTAATCTACACAATGAGCGATACAACCAGTATTGATGATCTGCCTTTAAGTAGTCAAACCGCAGGTTTAGGAGGAAATTACGGCGGTGGCGGTAGCGGTGCGCCTCTCATCTACTCACCTAATGTAAGCACCGATCCATCGTTTCATAATCAGCAACACCAGCAGCAAATCCCAGGGAATGTAATGAACGAGGTGCTTCAAGGTGTCCAGCGTGCCAGCGCCAATGGAATGACAATGATACCTACGAGAGATATCCCGATGAACCCGAATTCATTTACGCACGATGACCAGGCGAGACCCAATTATGTCCCGCAACCGAAGACCGTCCATTTTCAGGACGGCGATGGCAGCCACGATTATATTCGCGATCACACATCTATGGAAAGTATCGTCCGTGCCAATGCGCGACAGTCCAATCAAATGGATACCCTCGAGGCGATTTATTATGACCTTCAAATGCCAATACTTATCGGCATCCTCTATTTCATTTTCCAGATGCCTATTTTTCGCGCACAGTTGCTTCATTTTCTGCCGTCCTTATTCGGCGAAGACGGCAACTTCAAAATGATTGGGCTCACAGCCACTAGTGCGATGTTCGCTGGCACGTTTTTCGTCATTATGAAGATATTCAATAAACTGGGCGAGGGACTTCGCTAATCGTCCTTTGTGCCGGTATTCTTACTGCGTTTGCGGGTCTTCGTCGTCTTCGCCGTCCCTTTCGCCGTCCCTTTCGCCGTCCTTTTCGCGGCTCCTTTCGCCGTCCCTTTCGCAGTCCCTTTCGCGGTCTTCACGTTTTCCAACGGAATATACCGCAAGAACCACTCCTCGTATTCTCGCGTATCCCGCTTATCTTTCAATTCTTCATATTTCTTCGTCTTTTCAAATCGCATCGATTCCAATGTAGGCTGCTTTCCATAACAATTGATACTGAAACGCCTCAATAACCCGGTCTGTTTCAGGCGGTTATGTTGCTGGACATCAAACAGGAATTGCGACATACATAAAATACGGTTAATATCATAGTATACGCGGTCCGCATAAATAAACGCCAAATAAAAACTCAACATTGTATCTATCGTCGCAATACGGATTGTATCCCCGTCAATCCTTATTGTATTATAACTATGACACGCGAGTGGTTTGTATAAGAATGCGACAACATCCTCACCGATGCGAATATCATAATGTTCGGAGATGACCTCACCAACGCCCTTATGTTTCGTATATTTGACTCCGGTGTATTTATGCGCGGTGAGTTCGCGGACGACTTCCTCACATAATACGCGCGGATCTTCCGATAGAATATCGAAATCGGGGATTTTATTGACGATACGGCGCTGGTGCTTTGGCATATACCGTGAATACAGGAGGTTCGCATACCCGCCGAAAAATACCGCCTTATTTTTAATAAATACGTCTCGGATAATATTATAAATATCGGTCTGTTGAAGGATTTTCTCTCGGTTGGTAGAATATGAAACATTGGATGTGCTTACGGAGTAATGTGCGTCAGACGCTGACTTGGACCGGGACGCTGACTTGGACCGGGACGCTGACTTGGACGCACTATCGTCCTCTTCGCTGTCACTGTCGTCCGTGTCTTCGTCGTCGTCGTCGTCGTCGTCGTCGTGTTTATGGCTGCGATGCCCCCTCTTCGACGATGGTTCTTTTTCAATATCTCTCGCCGACATCGAATAAATAACAAACTCATCATCTTGGAGTAATCCGTCATGTTTTACATTTAGATTATACCGATGCGTGACCTTGTCTTCTTTAATGGAATATTCATAATCCTCAATAGTTTCTTCGTGTTCGGGTACAGTGTTGAACAAATATTTCATATATGCGTTGAGGGAATGATGCTTACGTTTGATTTGAGAGATTGCCTTTCGTTTGATAGAGGTTACACTGTTAAAGATTCCACCACCTGTTTTCACGGATGCCGACTTGGACGCCGATGCCGATGCCGATGCCGATTTGTCACGTGACCGCGACCGCGACCGCGAGGGTGAACGCGTCCGCGAGGCACTGATCTCCCCCGTATTCTCATCCGTCGCACCATCAAACCCCCTCTGATACTGTATTTTATCGCACTGATAGCCCTTAAGGGGGTAATGCGTATTCAACAGCGTCAATCGTTTCTGGACCTTCTCCCATCGCGATACATCGCCATCCGGCCGCGATAATTCTAAATACATCGCCATACGAAGAAAGTCGGGCGGTGCATACCGTATTCCGGTTTTAATAATCGAGTCCTTCGATATCGCCTTGAATAGGTCAGGCTCCATTTGGGTGATATCCGCAATCCCCGTGAAATTAACGAAGACTTTATATGTCCCGTGATGGACACCGGATTTAGCCTCGACATCTTCATACCCCGCCTTATAATAAATATCCGCCAATTCTTTCGCATGGTCGAGCGCCTTGTCCGAATAAAAGTCGTAATCCGGCAATTCGATATCCTTATTGTAAAATTGGGCGTCTTCGGGCAAGATATTATTGATGGCCGTCCCGCCATAACACACCAGTTTTTTATCCGCGATAAACTTCTCTACAATCTAGATGATTTTCTTTACTTCAGGGTCGCGCATCACTTCGATCCCTTTCCGGTTTTCAACGACATCGACTGCTTGACGCAATATTTCCAATTCTTTTTCTTCATACGTTTTGCCCTTATCTTTATTCGATGGTGATGATGGCATTATTATATACAGACTCTGTTATGTTATAATAATGATAGATAATATTTTCGACGCCCGACGTCCGACGCCCGCCGCCCGACGTCCGATTATATCGTGAATTTGAACCCACCTGCCGCTTCCGCGGGTCTGGATTCCATGGATGACTTCGGATTGGGTGGTGCGGGTGGTGCAATCGTAATCGGGACATACCGCAAATCCTCTGGTTTCAATATTAAACCATAACCAACCGACGCGAACTTATCCTCGTATGCCTTTAATTTCTCATCACGCGCCTCCTCCTGAAAGCACATCGCCACAATTTGGCACCCCCACGTAAATGGTCCATTGTGACCGTCATTGATTGGGCGACCGGCCTTATCCGGTATAACGAGACACATATTCTTCTTATTCGCATCCTTAAATGTGGTCGGGTCGCCGACATTCTTAACACCGAAAAAGGTATACTTCGAGAGAAATAGCGACTTGGAACTCATATTAATCAATTCGAATAATTTGGTACTACGATATACTGGATTCGACCCATCTACCATTAAAATCACCTTCCCGGCCAAGGAACTTACATCCTCATTCCCTAAATCCTTGGAGTGGTATTCGCGCCCGTATTTTGCCCCCAGTAGATTACGCGCCATCGTCTTACTTTGCGCGATCACCTTCGCGAGATTGTCATACATCGTGACATTACGCGACATAATACGCATATGAATGATAAATGGATCGTTTGGATTGGGACATTTCGAACCTGAAAACGCATAACTGCCCAACACCTCAAACGCCTCCGAAACGGGAATATGGTTATATGTTTCTTTATAATTAAACGAATTCACCGATGATGATGCGATAACCGGTACATTATCTACCGAAAACACCTCGAAATCAATAAACCGGCAACCGCGTGCGATCACATATAAACACGCGTCCATACTTACCGTCGAGTTTTTGAATTTATCGGGGTTGAAAGCATTGTAAGCGGATTTTATGTAATAATCGCGGAGTTTGAACCTGCTTTGACTGTCTCCCATATTCATAGACGTGAGCTTATTATCTATCATCATTTTGGAATCCTGGTCGGGATTATTGAGGCCTTCTTTTATACTGCTTACGGTCGGTGTCGGCGCGGGCGGCGGCGGCGGCGGCGGTGGAGCAGCAGCGACCATCCCACCATCCATTACAGTTCCGGCCTGACGACGTTGATGTATCGTCATTTCATTCTCGCTGGTGTTTGGGGTGAATCCCTCCGTGGATAGTGGCGAATTTATTTGGCCTACGTCTAGGCTATCCAAAAAAGGTCCTCCTGCACTTTTCAAAATAGACATAGCTTTATCGATGACATTTGCCTCTTTCGGTGCGACAGCTGCCACTGCGGTATCGTGAGCATTCTCGAGTCCTTCACGAATCATATATATTTCATTGTTGCGCGAAATACTGTGTGTTTGTATTAATCCTGATACCTGCCATACTGCGATGAATAATATAATGACAGACACAAAAATAACTTCAATATTGTATTCTTTCAATGACATAATAAAATGAACGATAGATAAACGAGATATATGTATCCCTTTATTTTGTATATAATGTAGATATTTTATATAAAGATATTACAAAGATATTATAAAGATAGAATACAACAACATAATACAAAGACATAATACAAAGACATAATACAAATACTAAATGACCGGTGGATTACTAAACCTGGTCGCGACCGGTAATCAAAATGTTATTTTAAACGGCAACCCCAAAAAATCGTTTTTCAAGAGCACGTATCTTAAATATACGAATTTCGGTCTTCAAAAGTTTAGACTTGATTTCGACGGACAGAAAAAGCTTCGCATGACCGAAGAATCGAAATTCACGTTTTATGTGCCACGATACGCGGAGTTACTGATGGATACGTATGTATGCGTGACGCTTCCCACCATTTGGAGCCCGATAAACCCTCCCAGGACCGCGGGCGATATGTGGGCGCCGTATGAATTCCGATGGATCGAGAATCTGGGAACCCAGATGATTAAAGAAATCGTGATTTCGGTCGGTGGAATGACCCTCCAAAAATTCACCGGGAATAACTTGATGGCGATTGTGGAGCGCGATATGGATAAGACCAAGCGCGATTTGTATAACCAGATGACGGGTCATGTCCCTGAATTATATAATCCGGGTTGTTCGGGTGCGCGTCTGAACCAGTATCCCAATGCGTATCACACGTCGAATGCGGCCGGTGCCGAACCCTCTATCCGCGGCCGGAAATTGTATATTCCTATTAATTCATGGTTCACGCTGTCTTCCAAAATGGCATTTCCCCTCGTCTCGCTCCAGTATAACCAGCTTCAAATCGACGTCACATTGCGCCCAGTAAGGGACCTTTTCACTATACGCGATGTAGGCGATTCGGTGAATTATTGGCCCGTCGTCCAACCCGATTTCACGAACCCCCTTCACCAAATGTGGCGATTTTTATACCCGCCTCCCAGTATTGATTTGAGCCTGAATTCATATCCTAGTATCCGCACGGATTGGAATGCGGATGTCCATTTAATGGCGACCTACTGTTTTCTCTCGGATGATGAATCTAAAGTCTTCGCGGCGAATCAGCAGAAGTATCTGCTTAAGTCGTATTACGACTGGACGTTCAATGATGTCACTGGAAATCGGAAAATCAAGATAGAGAACTCGATGGGGATGGTGGCGTCGTGGACGATGTTTTTCCAGCGGAGCGACGTGAATCTGCGGAATGAATGGAGCAATTATACGAACTGGCCGTATAATTACCTCCCGTATGATATTATTCCCGCACCGACCGATGATGACTGGCGACCCATGGCGTTCACGGAAATCGTCACAACCGCGAGCGATCTTCAGACACCCGCAGGGAAGGCACGCCCCGACTTTCAGTTTGACCAGTATTATTATGATAAAAACGGGCCGAAGAACGGGATTGGCCCCGGTATCAATCCGGGCGATAAACGCCTGACGGGTCTTCACATCACGGGCGACTTCCAGTCCGAAAACGAGCGCGACATTTTACAGATGTTGGGAATTTCACTGAATGGAAAATACCGCGAGAATCTGCTGGATGCGGGGGTTTATAATTACATCGAGAAGTACACAAGGACGCGTGGGTCTGCGAAACCGGGGATATACTGTTACAATTTCTGCCTGAATTCGGACCCGTATGACCTACAACCTAGCGGTGCTATTAATATGAGTAAGTTTAACCAAATCGAGCTTGAATTGACGACGATATACCCGCCGTTGGACCCTGCTGCGGAAGTGAAAATGATTTGTAATCCGAATACGAAGGAAATCATCGGAATGAATAAACCGAATGTGAATATTTATCACTATTCATACGATTTTCATATTTTAGAAGAGCGGTATAATGTGTTGACGTTTGTGTCGGGGAATTGCGGATTGATGTACGCCCGTTAAGGGCCGCGGATTATTATATGTTAGTATTATAACTAATATTAGTATTTGAATACGGTGGAATGGCCGATGAAGAGGAAGACGTAAAAAAAGACGGTGAAGACGGTGAAGACGGTGAAGACGGCGGCGGCATCGGAGGCACATTTAGCAAAGTAGGCGGGATGCTTTCCGGAGGTGACAAAGACAAAGACGAAGGCAGCGGTAAAAAGAAGGCCTCACCCAAATCATTATTTGATATTGATGCTTTGAAGGATTTCGGATTAAACGTGCTTACCCTTTTTATTGAAACCGTTGTTATTTCAGTGATTTGTGTGAATATCCTTTTTTATACCGACCCAAAGAGTATCCGAACGAATAATCTGAATTTGCCGAAACTCTTCCCGACAGAGAGGCATGAATGGCCGTATTGTTATACAGATGAATATACCGCATGTGAAGCTGATTGTGAAGATAAATTCGGCGGGATAGCGGACGACCCTAAACTCTCGAGTGCGAAAAAGATATACCTGAAAATAGCACTCATGTTGGATACATATATTTTCAAATGGTTCTGTTTAACGAAAGAGGAGATAGATCTGGTGAATGAAAGCGTTGATGAAGGTGTAACGAAAGTAAATCTCCTGAATTGGGAATTCATCAAGGCGCGTTTTAAGCAGTGGATTAATAATGCGTTTATTTTCTCGTTTTCATCTAACCGTGCGATGTTACTATATATACTGAAATACGTCACACAATTGACAAACAGTATTCCGAGGGAGTTATATGATGTCGTGTCGCCGCTGATGATTTTATTTATGCCGTTTGTGTTTTTATTATTCGCGTTTTTTGCGTTCGGCGGCGGTCCATTATTCACCACAATAATCGGAATGATTATAAACTCTACCGAAAATCGTAAAGAATTTATCGGCGGTTCATTATGGTCGATATTTACTGGCTTCGGATTTCTTGGAATTTTACCTATTGTTGCATATGTCGTCCAAATCATCCAATTCATCGGAACTTTCTGTATATATCCATTTCTTCACTGGGACGAATATCGATTATTGTATTCGCATTATGTCCCGATTATATTCTTCTTCTTTAATTTGGTGCTCATGTTTTATGCGTTCGAAAGCTTGGATATTAATGTTGCAGCAATTGTTATTCTCGTTTTATTGACGCTATATTTAACGACATATTGGAAGGGAATTATGGAGTTTATCGATAAAATCAAAAACTGGGGTGCGTAATTCGCGCGTATAAACGACATAAACGATTATATTGTAATAAACTATATCTGTATTTTTTTACATTCCATGGGTGGTAAAAACAAAGCCAAAGCCAGTACCGGTACCGGTACCGGATCCGGAGCCGGAGCCGCAGCACCAGATAAGTCAACCCCCGAATATTTCAAAAAATACCCCTTTGTGAGTGTATGTACCCCCACATTTAATCGCCGCCCCTTTATTAACGCGATGATATCGTGTTTTAATAACCAGGATTATCCACAAGACCGAATGGAATGGATTATTATCGACGACGGAACCGACCCGGTTGAAGACATGATTGCGTCACATCCTCGTGTCAAATATTTTAAGTATGAGACGAAAATGACACTGGGGAAGAAGCGCAACCTGCTTCACGAGAAGTCGCGCGGTGAGATTCTGGTATATATGGACGACGATGATTATTATCCACCCCAGCGTGTATCTCACGCGGTAGAGATGCTTGTCAGTCACCCCGAGGCACTGTGTGCGGGTTCCAGTGAAATCTATATTTATTTCAAGCATATCGCACAAATGAAGCGTTTTGGACCATACGGCCCGAACCACGCGACGGCGGGGACATTTGCGTTTAAGCGCAAGCTCCTGAAGAACAACCGATACAATGACGACGCGTGTCTGGCGGAAGAGCGTGCGTTTCTGAAGGATTATACGGTCCCCTTCGTCCAATTGAACCCGATGAAGGTGATTCTCGTATTTTCACATGAGCATAATACATTTGATAAACGCAAACTCCTCGTGAATGCGAACCCGGATATCGTCCGTGATTCACCGAAGAAGGTGATGGATTTCATTAAGGACCATGAGCTTCGCCGGTTTTATATGGTCGAATTGGAGAAACTGTTGGAGAATTATGCGCCGGGACGACCTGAAATGAAACCAGATGTTATCGCACAGACACGTCAAATGGAACAGGACCGAGAGAAGATGACGGCGGATGCGGCCGCACGGGCCGGCGGCGGCGGCGGCGGCGGAGGAGGTCAAATCATAATTCAGCAACCAGGCAAGGACCCTGTCGCATTGACAAACGAACAAGTCATCCAAATCATTCAGAATCTACAGTCAGAAGTGGCATCTCGTGATAAACAGATTTGCGAGATGACGGAACAAATCAACGAATTGAAGCGAGATCGCGGAACGGCGAGCACAGACGGTACAATTGAAGCAACCGTTGTTGATAGAGACAACATTTTAGAACGATACGAACAATTATTAAACGAAAATCGTGATCTACGCCGAGAACTAGAACGCGTCGGAAGCGTTGACGATGTCGGAACTTTTGACGGCCCGCCTGAAGTTATAATGATGTAACTGTTCATAGCAATAGTATTATTATATGGAAACATACCACATAATAATAATAATAATAATAATAATAATAATAATATTCGTATCATTTGACGTACTTGATATTAGTCCTTGACGACTTCAACGCTATGAATATTCAATGAAAGAATGCTTGTTTTCGACTCGTGAATGATAAAATCGTGATGCTTGCTATACTCTTTAAATCTCTCGGTAATGATGGTTTCAATCTCTGAAACAGCCAACTCATCCTCTTTGGTTTTAAACCCATTGGGGTTCGCGTTCGCGTTCGCGTCGTCATTGCCATCACTATCGCCGTGACTACGACTACCTCCCTTCGATTTGTGTTTGCGACTACTCTTCTTAGCGACGGTGGGGGGTTGCTTTGTAACTGGAGATTCAATATATTCCCAAATACCAGACGCCTCTATCTTGTTATCATTGGCATTATAAATCACCGTCTGTGAATCAAATACGAGTGCTGACTCTGGACCATGACCGTATTCATTAAGTTCAATTTCAGTGATTGTATCCAGGATATCCAGGAAATCGTTGTCACGAACATATGCGCGAATATAACCGATAATTTCTGGAGTCAGCTTTACTGTAAATATCTTGGTCTCATCTTCACTGTCAGATCCCGATCCGGATGACTCGGTTCCTGACCCAGACTCGGATCCCGACTCGGACTCAGACCCCGACCCGGAATCGTTGGTGTGTGTGGTTTTATCAGATTTGCGCTTCTTTGAAGCACCAGCAGCAGCAGCAGCAGCACGCGCGGGTGCTGAAATACACTCTACTTCCGCATCAAGGATAATTTTATATTTTGTATCAAGTGAAATAGACGCACCCATTCTGAATATGTTTATAAATATTTCTTATATCTTTTTGATACATATCAAACGCATCCACGGCGGCGGATTATTCAAGTAAATCCGTATTATCCAATATATCATTCGCGACATTATCTGCTGTCGCCGCTGCCGCCGATGACGCCGACGCCGACGCCGATGACGCCGCCCCCCCTTGTTCCGGTTTCGCCATATATTTATCTAAATAACGGTAGATTCGGTTAACGTCCAGTTTAGAGATATCATACGTTTCAAGGATGCGCGGGATGTCTTCCTCCGGATACTGGTTCCGAAGTGTCAGGAAAAATGCGAACAGGTCCTTTTGGTCCATTGACAGCTGAATACACAAATTCTGTATAAAAAGCAGGTTATTGTATTCCGTGCTATATTTGGTGAGAACCTTCGTAAAACGCACCTCTGTCGGGTTAAACCGTGCTTTTTTCGGGAAGGATTGGTGGTATAAATGATGGTTATAAAACGTCTTAATGAGAGAACACAACTCGTTGAATAACCAAATCTGGTTCTGGAATGTGATACGGTCGAAATAATCCGCCATACAAATATTATCCAGTAACAGTTGGTAAAATGGGACCGAGACTGCCACTGGCATCTTCTCAAGCACGTCGATGACATTCTCATGCCATAAAAGCCCAATCGTGGTTCGGTCGGTCTCATTGATGAGCGTATTATGGTCGCAGATAGGATACGCGGTATTGAACAGTTTTTGCGTGACTTTCTTAATATCCTCGTTATACGTCTTCGGCTGAAATATCGCGTGGAGGATATTATTCGAGATAATGGTGTTCTGGGTTTTATTCATTTCCGCGACGGCGTTCAGTTTGCGTAAGTTCCCCTGAATGAATGCGATGATGCTTTTACGTAGGCCGATTTCCAGGTTCGGCATCGTCATATCCACCAACGTCGACATTTGTGCGGGTGTAGGCGTTTTCAGCTCATATACGTGACAGACCTTCATGAGTTCCTTGATTTTCTTGTCGATGTGGTAATTTCCGATACAAATAATGGGATTCATCGTGATCTCCTCCTGTTTCTGTTTTTTGGTCTTTTTAGGGCGAATCAGTTTAATCAGGGAGGTAATACCGCCCTTGTCGCCGTTATTCATTCCGTCGAGCTCGTCCATCACAATAACGATTTTCTGGATTTTACGCTGGAATATCGAGATTATATTTTTATCGGAAATATTGTGCTGGGTAATAGAGTCGATGATGGACTTATTCCGGATATCGCCCGCATCGTATTTAATAATGTCGTAGTTTAGTTCTTTTAGCAGACGGACGATGAACTCGGTTTTTCCCGCACCGGGTGCGCCGTAGATATAGACCCCGCGCTTAAATGTGAGGTCGCTCTTGTTTTTTTGAAAGGATGCGAGGAAGTCGCGGATGTTATTGTAGATGGTGTCGCGGCCGAGATATGTGTTATAATTGATGCTATTGTTCGCCATGGCAGGCGATGCGACGGAAGCGGCGGAGGACATTGACTAGATTGTTATTCTTGAGATAGTTATTTAACATATGTTTTTTCTTTTTATATATTATAACCAGCTTAACAGTTATTATTCAAGCAATGGATTCTATTCAAAGTTTCTTCGCGCCTCTCGATAAGGATTATTGTCTGCTTTTTTACTGGCTTACCGTTGTTAATTTCATATTTTTGGCGATTGCTGGTTTAGGATTCGTGTCCGCTCTTGTTATGTTGTTTAGGGGGAAGGTTACAATAATGAGCACGTTTTATTCCTTTTTGATGATTTTGGTCTATGCACTGATGTACGTCCAGAGTCGGTTGTTCTATTCCATGTGCATCACTGGAAATATGAAGGTTGGTACTTATGTTGCGGGTTCTGCAACTGACTCTCTTCCCGACGTTGCACAACAGGCATCGGGCGCTTCACCAGGGGCGTATCGGTTCTAATGCTTGCTCACCGTTCGCCGTTCGCCGTTCGCCGCTTCCTGACGTTCGCGGGGCTCGCGACTCGTTCATTGTAATGTAATTACATACCCATTACATTACATTATTCCATTCGGTTCACTTCAGCAGCCCTTCAACGATGCGCTTCTGGACGCCTTCCCATCCAAAATACCTTCCCACGGGATATATCCATCCGGCACATCATTTACACTTAATTTTTGACCAGTATACATCGTGCCAGTTTTAAAATTATTGTAATTCGTGCAATTATCAGGGAGTGGTGTATAATCGGTCGCACCTAATCCATATGGATCTTTACACGTCTTGCCATCACTGCTTAAGGTCATCCTATCCGGGCATTTCGCGGTTTCAGGCGGCCACTTCTGCGAACTCTTTGACTTCCATAACAAAATCGCGACTGTTCCCACCGAAATAACAAAGGCAATCATCGCTAATAACAGAACCATCTTTTGTAGAGATAAATTGGAAAAACCGCTAAACAATCCACCTCCTCCACTTCCGGAACCCGCATCAGACCCGGAACTCCCGATACCAGCCGATGAACCTATATTTTTACTACCTGAAATGAAATCCATGAGTTATCCACTAGTTTGTATACGACTATATACTATAAATATAAAAAGAATTGGTAATGGGTTCTTGGTATGGAGTATTTAGAGAAATAATAGTATAAGAATAGTATAAGAATACCCGAGACATGAACTATAACGCAGCTCCAGAAAATACCTTCATCGGCCAGCCCAAAAATGGACGTCTTGATATTGTAACGCCGCCTACACAAGATCAATTCGCACTTTATGATAAAAACCCGGTCCATCAGTGTGTGACATACCGCGATGCTTTGAATGGAATATGGGAGAATACTCCCCTCTCCAACGCATTTTTCAGTAAAGAAAATATGCAGATTATCCAGAACGGTATTCGCGCCGGCGTGTATCAGCGGTCCAACGGAAAATACGTTATTGGCGAACAGGATTGCGATACCTTGCGTATCATTATGCGCACGATTTTTCTCCAAAATGCGGCCAATGCCCCGACCGAAATCCGTGCTCAGATTATTGAGTTGAATGAATTAGTATTTGAATATTGTGTTCCTAGAATACATGGCGAGGCGGAGGGGTATATCCAGTATAAGCGCGATGTGAGTAATATGTATACGCCGATTGCGCGGCCGAATTTCTCGGATTACAAGCACAAGACGCTGGAGTTGAAGCCTTGGTTCTAGTTTCTCACTCGGGCTCCACTCGGCTACGCCTCCTTTCGCCCGAGCTCGCGGTCTTGCTCGATATTGGCTCCCGTAGATAGTCCGTATTAGGAACCGCTTCAGACAGGGCGAGGCGAGACGAATGGAGCAACGCGAGGCGAGGCGAATGGAGCAACGCGAAATGAGACGCAGCCGAGCAACGCGAAATGAGACGGAGCCGAGCAATAATAAAAAATGTGTTGTTTTTATTATTTTTATTATTTTTATTATTTTTATTATTTTTATTATTTTTATTTTTATTGTTTTTATTATTATCTATTACTGTATATGATATATCGTTATTGGTTACGCCTTCTTCACGACCATCTTCTTCTTGCTCGCTGCCGCGCCTCCACTACTCGCCGCACCTACCGTCATCGCCACCGACGCCGCCTCCGCAGCCGCCGCCCATTTTTTATACTCCCCTTCCAATTCATCCAAGTCCTTGGTCCATAACGCTTGAATCGATGTATCTGTAAGTTGCTGATGTTGTGTTCGCTTGGAGTCGCGTTCGCTGAGAAGGTGCCGGACATTCTCATCCGTGACGCTATCCATCGGCATCTTCAGCAGGTATTTATACTCGGTGTCCCCCTCGATGTGTTCATAACCGTGTGTGGTCATCTTTGCGTGAATCGCCTCCTTTGTCTGACGACGTAATTCCAATTTGTCGTCAAGCACTTCCTGAATATATCGCGCACGATTCGTGAGGACCCGCAGTTCATTCCCGAGTTGCGCCAACATCGCCGTCTTGCGTTTCGAATACAGGGCGATGCGCTCTGTGTAATAATCTTCAATGATGTCGTAGATGTTCGCGTATTTCCTGAGTTTTTCGCGCGGGTCGAAGAGATTCATGTTCGTCGTACTTTGCGTCGTGAATAACCCGAGGAGCTTCTCCAG
>Ga0214923_10006045_pt1 | contig 13783 bp, 12 predicted proteins | sample LL1510_MetaG_FD_177993 | JGI IMG/M metagenome (GOLD analysis project Ga0214923, IMG submission 177993) | Freshwater microbial communities from Lake Lanier, Atlanta, Georgia, United States - LL-1510 | ecosystem: Environmental > Aquatic > Freshwater > Lake | place: USA: Georgia | collected... | reverse complement strand
CCATTCGCGAATCAGTGCCTCTAAGTAGGGTCCACTTCTCGAATGGTCTTTAGTAATTTGAATATTACAACCACAGTAGTAACAAAGCGCTTCGCAAAAAGGGAGATGGACATAAAGAGCAATAGGTTCACTATTTCCTGTAAAGCTCTTTTTCAGTTGCTGGTGATAGGAGTCGATGCCTAAAGTCTCTACCCACTGAGGTGCAGTCGGGTAGGAAGTGTACCGGGGCCCTGAAGTCGAGTATTTCTTAATCAACTCATTTAAACCCATAAACTGATCGCCTCTTCTAGAAATGCCCTTGCATTCTCCACTGGAGTTCCTGGCAAAATACCGTGAGCTAAATTCATGACCACTTTCCGTTTTAAACCTGAAGCTTCCTTAACTAAAAGTCTCGTCGCCAATCGTACTTGAGGTTCAGTCCCTTTCAAAAGGAGAATAGGATCCAAATTACCCTGTAGAAAAGCAGTGCTCGGAAACCTCTTGTCTAATTCTGATAAAGATTGCAATTCATCTACACTAAACCCGGTCACAGGCAATTGTGACATCAGATCAGTCAAATGAGTTGAATGCTTAGTAAAATAGATTGCTGGAATCCCTTTGGCCTTTAGGCCCGAAAAGATCTTTTCAAGAACTTTTGAATAATATCTTTCAAAAAACCATCGCGGCATGTGGCCAATCCACGTATCGAACAACTGCACCATGTGAGCTCCAGATTGGTGCTGCCATTCTAAGTATCTCAGAGTGGCTTCGCCTAAAAGATCCAAACACTTAATCAATTGTTCGGGTGAGAGATGCATCCATGCTTTTAAGTGCTCGAAATTACGGTTGGCCTTCCCTTCGATCAAGTAAGCTCCCACCGTCCAAGGAGCTCCGGCAAAGCCAAGCAGAGCTTTTTCAGGTGGCAATTCTTTCTTAATGTTCTGAAGAGCTTGTCCCACAAACAAAGTATGCTGAGATGGATTAAAGTCCTTAAACACTTGAAAAGCCTCAAAGCTCCTCAAGGGATTTTCAGTGATGGGTCCCACGGACTCTTTCATTGTGATAGGCAACCCTAATCCGTAGGGCAGAGTTAAAATATCTGAGAAAAAGATAACGGCATCTACTGGGAGTTCCCTCAAGGGCAATAAACTCACCTCTGCAGCCACTTCTGGCTTTGAAGCCATCTCCCAAAATGAATGTTTCTCTCGGATAGCGCGATAACTTGGCAAGTACCTGCCTGCCTGCCTCATCATCCACACAGGAAAACGGCCAATAGGCTCTCCAGAAAGATATCGCATCATAAGAGGAGTCTGATTCGGTTTCATAAACTTCCCTTTTTTGTAAATTTATATCCGGCGCCCCTGATCGTGTGAAAATACTGAGGTTGCCCCGGGTTATCAAAATACTTTCTGAGTCTCAAAATAAAATTGTCGACCGTTCTTGAGGAGGGAAAAACATCATAGCCCCAAACTTGATTTAATATCTCATCCCGAGTGACAACTTGATTCTCTTTTTCGACAAATAATTTCATTAACATGCACTCTTTTTGGCTAAGAGTGAAAATATTTTTTCCTCTTCTTCCTTCGAACTTTACAAAATCAACTGCACAATCATCCCATTCAAAAACAGACAAATTAGATGGCAAAGCTGCATACCATGACCGTCTCTTAAGCATCCCTTCGACTCTAAGTAAGAGTTCCTCCATCTCAAACGGTTTGGTCAAATAATCATCAGCCCCCACTTTAAGCCCCTCAACTCGGTCGACAGGTTCGGAAAGAGCAGAGAGAATCAGTATCGGCAGAGTCGGTTGTCTCTCCTTGAGCCAACGACAAAGTTGCAAACCACTCAGCTCACCACCCAACATAATATCAACTATATAAAGATCGCAGAGGAGCTCTCCAAGCTGAACAACGCTCTCAGCCTCATCAAAAGCATCCACGGAGTAACCCTGCTGAGTAAGTTTTTTTGAAACCAACTCCCGAATCGTAGGATCATCTTCAATTAAACATATTCGATTACCCAAGTTTCTCTCCTCTACGGGGGAATAGAATCTCAAATTCGCTACCGCTTTCATTGGATCTCTTCAACTCAATTTTTCCTTGATGTAAATCGACAGTATGCTTAACTAAGTAGAGGCCAAGTCCAGTGCCAGGCACTCTCCGACTCGATTTTCCACGAAAAAACTTTTCGAAAACCTTACTCCTCTCGGCTTCGGAAATTCCCGGGCCGTTATCAGAAATTTTAAGAGTGACCCCTTCGAGACTTTCCTTTAAATCGATTCCTACTTCTCTCACGGCTTTATCATTATAAAGAACTGCATTTTCTAGCAAACTTTGAACTAAGTTTTGAAGGGCAAAGAGGTCCCCACTCACCCAGATATCCTGCGAAATAGTTGCACTTACGTTCACTTTTTTTTGTCTGAAAAGCGGGTCCATTCGACGGATCACTTCCTGGGTCAAATCCGAAAAAGAGATATTCTCAAATCGAAAACCAATATTTTCCATACGATTTAAATTTAGAGTCTTTTCAAAAACAGAGGCTAATCGTCTGACCTCTTCAAGAGACTGGTTCACTTCTTTCGATAACTCAGGCTGATTCTCACTTTTCTCTAAAATAGATTCCAATCTCAACTTTAGCGCTGTGAGAGGTGTCTTAGATTCGTGACTCACAGTCTCGATGAATTGCTTCTGAAGTTCGCGGGCCTTCTCTTGTAATCTGAGCGCTCGAAACAGCAGATACAAACCCAGAGCCGTTAGGGCTCCAAAAACAAAAGTTTCTGAGTAAAACATCAATTTTTTTCTAGCAGTAAAAATTTGGATTGATTCGATGACTCCCGGATTGTTTATTGTTTGCTGAAGAGTAGCGTTTTCTTTTCTCAGTTCTGCAATAGTGTTTACATTTCTAGAAAAGACATCAAGCCACCACGCCACTTGCGTGAGCATCAATACTGACACTGCAATAAAAAGTTTAGCCCATCTTTTTTGAACTATTGTCGACATTTTTTTAATCTATTTAGAGTCTCATCAAGCACATCATCAGTATGGGCTGTTGAGACAAATCCCACTTCAAAGGGCGACGGAGCAAAATAGACTCCAGCTTCTAAAGCCGCTCCAAAAAACTTGGCATAGGCCTTTTTATTTTCTTCGGAAATGACTGGTGGAAAAGCTCCGGTTAATTTGGAAGGGCTCATCCAGAAAATCGAACCCATCTGAGCAAAGTCCCAATCCGGTAGAACTTCCTCTTTCAATCTCCCCACAAATTTTTTCGTTCTTTTTTCTAATAATTCATAAGGTGGCTTTGAAAAAAGTTCAGTTAAAACAGCAATACCCGCCGCCGTAGCTAAAGGGTTCCCTGACAGAGTTCCTGCTTGATAGACAGGCCCTAAGGGGGCTACTTGCGCCATAACTCTTTCGGTACCCAAGCAAGCGGCTAGCGGAAGCCCTCCACCAATGATTTTTCCTAATGTCACAAGATCCGGTTTTAAATTAAAAATCCCAGCGGCACCGTTGAGCCCCACTCGAAAACCAGAAATCACTTCATCGAAAATGATGAGTGAACCGTGGAGTCTTGCCAACATGCAAATTTCTTCAAGATGAGCTTGCAGTGGAACCCACAATCCGTCATTTGCGGGTATAGGTTCAAGAATAACAGCCGCAATCTCCTTGCCATACTGTTTAAACGCCTTTTCAATACTCTCTATTGAATCAAATCTAACGACAAGGGTCTCACTCACAATACTATTAGGAACCCCCTGGGATGAGCTCTCTGCTAGCTCGGCTACTCCACTCCCCGACTTTGCTAAGAGACCGTCACTGTGACCGTGATAACAGCCTTCAAATTTCAAAATTTTAGGCCTTTGAGTGGCTCCTCGAGCGATCCGAATAGCGGTCATAACAGCTTCGGTTCCACTGTTGAGTAATCGTACGTGACTTAAAAAGGGATAGGCCTTCAAAATCAGTTCCGCTAGCTTGACCTCTTTTTCATGGCAGGCCCCAAAAGTTGTGGCTTTGGCCGCCTGTTCAGTCAAAGCAGAAACTATCGCCGGGTGAGAATGTCCTAAAATTAGCGGACCAAATGAAGCACAAAAATCTACATAAGAATTTCCATCCACATCATAGAGTAAAGGCCCTTGGCCTCGCTCAAAATAGATAGGATCGCGGCCGACATGTTTAAAAGCTCTCACTGGAGAATTAACTCCCCCGGGAATTATCTTTTTTGCCTTGTCAAAAAGAGCTTGTGATTTTGAAGTGTTCATTTAAGCCAACCTCCAGCAGCGATGAACTCGGCAAAGTAAGTGATCACGATATCTGCACCGGCTCTTCGTATCGCCAAAAGATTTTCCAAAGCCATTTTCTTTTCGTCGACCAGACCTTTTTCGGCCATCAATTTAACCATCTGATACTCAGCACTTACACTGTAAGCAGCAACAGGAACAGAACTACGTTCTTTAAAAGCTTTGATAATATCAAGATAGGCCAGCGCAGGCTTCACCATCACCATATCTGCCCCTTCAGAGATATCGAGCTCTAATTCTCGCATCGCATCGGTCCGATTTCTAAAATCCATCTGATAGGTAGCTCGATCAGTGCCTTTGGGTGCAGAGCCCAGAGCCTCACGAAAGGGGCCATAATAACTAGACGCATATTTGGCGGTATAAGCCATAATCGAGGTCTGATCAAAACCCTCCCGATCGAGCAAATTACGAATATACCCCACTCTAAAATCCATCATGTCTGAGGGGGCCACCATATCCACTCCACTTCTTGCGTGAACTAGAGCCATTTGCCCCAAAGAAACTAAAGAGGAATCATTTTTAATCTCTTTTCCTTCCACCAAACCACAATGACCATGAGAAGTATAAGGGCACAAACAAACATCCGAGATAAGAATAAGGCTATCGGAGAAACGCTCTTTTAAAACTCTAATCGCCGTCGGCAACAAACCATTCTCTTCATAAGCTTCAGAGCCCTGGTCATTTTTTTTATCCGATGAAGCAGCCCCAAACAGCAGTATGTTTTTTAACCCGTTTTTTAGATCGGTCTCAATCTTTTTCGAGAGAAGCTCAATGCCCCAACGATAGACTCCCGTAAATCCAGAGATAGGCTCCTTACCGTTCTTATCTTGGGATAAAAAATAGGGCTGTATTAAACGAGCGAGATGTAGATCGGTTTCATGCACTAGTTCTCGCATCAAACCACTTTGCCTTAACCGTCTAGGACGTTGCCGGTGGTCAATCATAAAACCTCTCCAATTCTCTCGAAACTGGAACCAGGCAAAAGCTGGCTTTCAAAACCCCGTTTTTTCAATTGGTCTTGAGTAAAAGAGCCAATCGCAATAACTTTAGCCGAAGTTGGAATGCTCACAGCACTTAAGACAGCCTCTACTGATGAAGGACTTGTAAAAACAACGGCTGAAATATCATTTAAGGTCCCACCAGGGACTGTCGATGATAATCCCGATTTAGTTTGTGTCTTGTAGAGAGGAACCACAGTCACTTGGCAACCCAACTCAGCTAATCGCTCAGCAATTTTCAATCTTCCACCTTCTGCCATCGGTATTAAAACAGTGGGTTTTTGGGTGTTGTTACTAATAAGATCTTCAAACTCCTCAAGGAATTTTTCACTTCCCGGCTCTGTGGGGTAAAAATCTGGAGTGTAACCGTCTCCCGAGGCGACTTCAGAGGTGCTTTCTCCAATACAAGCGACTTGTGTCTCAAGGGGAAAATCTAACGCTGCCTCAACCATAGTTTGAGTCCAAAAGTGCACGGCTCTTGGGCTAGTAAAAATAATCCACTCGAAGGGATGTTCCACTACTTTAGTTAAAACATCCTTAGCAACTTCCAATTTCTTGAACTCAAGAACTGGCCATTGCACCCATTGAATCGAAACATCCGCGTCCAAATGGCCCAGAGGAATATTTTCCTCGAGATCGCGATTTTCGCCCGTCACCAAAACTTTTAATGTTTTACCCATTTAAGAACCCTCTAGTTTTTTCAATCACACTATCGACGAGAGTCTCTTCGTCTTGACTAGAAATGTCAAAATGATGAAATCCAAGCCAATCTCGATTCAGTGATTTTCGATCTTTTAGAACCCCAATAAAAACCTTAGTTTTTAACAAGTTGCCCTCTTTGTAGCAACGAATCCCCAACGGCAGAGTGCATCCCCCAAAAAGCCCCTTAAGAACTCGTCTCTCAATTCTGGTTTCTATTTCACTATCAAGGTCATGAATCTTTCTAAGCCCCTGAAGCAACTCCTCAGGACTGTTTTCCCTCACCTCTACGGCAAGTGCTCCTTGCCCTGGAGCGGGAGGAAACTCTCTTTCTGATAGTTTCAAAACATGAACTCCATCTAGATTAAGTTGCAATCGTTCCAGTCCAGCTGCCGCTAGTAAAGTCGCATCAAATTTCCCTTGTCGAACCGCTTCAAGTCGAGTCGGAACATTGCCCCGAATAGGAGTAACTTTTAAGTCAGGACGAGCACTTAAAAGCTGTGCCTCTCTTCTAAGCGAACTGGTTCCCACTCTGGCATTTAATGCTAGAAAGAGCGGTTGTTTCCCATCGAAGGCTTGGGGGTGAATCAAAAGACAATCCTCTGTTGAGGCCCGCACCGGAATCGCTCCGACTCTAAGGCCTCTGGGCTGCTCGGTCGGCAAATCTTTCAAAGAATGGACTGCGATATCAATTTGTTGGGCTAATAGAGCATCCTCGAGCTGCTTAGTGAAAAGGCCTGGAACGGTATTCTCGATCTGATAGAGAGGATCTTTAGTGTTTTGATCTCCTTTGCTCTCGACCAACACCAGTTCACACTCTAACCCTACTTTTTTTAGGGCTTCAAGAACGTGACCCGCTTGAGTTCTTGCAAGATCACTTTTGCGAGTTCCTAAACGATACTTCATGCGCCACTAATCAGATCTGTTTCAGTAGAAGCTACTCGCCGAAGAATTTCTCTCAGATGTTCACGAGAAAGATGAAGATTCTTCCTAACAAGTTTTTCTGCAATTTTTTTTACCCGACCTTGAAACTCTAAAGGGACTTCTTTTTCGATCATGAGAATAGCCGATTCGAGCTCTTTCAAAAACTCTGGCTCAATGTTGTTAAAATCTCGAAGAATCGGTTTCTCTTTTTGATCTAAAAAGTAAGCTCGCATAGCCTCTTCAATCATCTTTTCGGCGACTGCAACACTTTCAGCCCTCTCAAGGCTGTTGGTGCGAGCTTCATCCATTAAGTCTTCCATGTGAATGATTCGAACTGGCTCTAAAACGAAATGCTCAACATCGGGGGGTTCAGCGAAATCAAAGACCAATTTTTTACCGCGACCTAGTTTCTCAAAAAAACTCTTTTTAAAAATGGGGTCAATACTGGCAGTGGAAGTAAAGAGATGAGAAAATTGCGTTTGTCCCTTCAGAAAATCGGCCAAAGATTGGAGTTCGATTCCCTGAAATTCAGGATAACTTTTTAAAACATCAACCGAACGGTTCACCCAAATCACAGGAATATCTGTCCGGTTTTTCTTAAGCCACTGCAAAACCATGAGGCTTATCGGGCTTCGACCGACAACTACCGCTTTTTCCAAAGGATATTCCGACTCCATGGAAACAAGATATTTAAGTCCCAGAGAGGCCACCGAAACGGGCTTCTCGGCGATCGCAGTTTCGGTTCGTACTTTTTTAGCCGTTTCAAAACAGAGATGAAAACACTGTTCTAGATGCTTATCGATCGGTAAGTTATTTTCCTTGTTAAAGGCAATCGCCCCTTTTAATTGCCCTAAAATTTGCGGTTCCCCTACTACCATAGATTCTAAAGAGGATGCGACTCTCATCAAGTGACGAAGAGCAGACTTACCTTCAAAATGGTAACCTCGGTAATAGTCATCTTCATCAAGTCCAAACTGTTTCAAAACAGAGAGCCAAAGAGGTCGGGTATCTGAGAAATAGTCCTCGGCAGTTGTGTAGAACTCAACTCGATTGCAGGTCCAAAGATAGATAATGTCTTTAAACCCTAAGTCTATGAGATTTTTAAGTTTTCCCTGTCTTTCGGGCAGACCTATGGCCAACTTTTTCCGCATTTCGGCTGAACTTCGCCTAAAATCTGTTCCCCACAAATGAATCTTCATAATACCTAGCTCTAGTTTATAACTTCTGGCTATGGGAAATTGTCACAGAACTGTCATCAAAAGGACTGGCGATTTAGACGACAATAGCGTAAACCCTTTAATCATTTTGTGCGAGGAATTTGCTAATGAAACTTACCTTAGGGATCGCTCTCTTGTTGTCTACAACTTCTCTTTGGGCTTCTGAACTCAAAGCAGTTGGAAGAAACTATACTTTTTCCTGTGGCCATTTTACTTCGGTCCAGGGGGACCTAGTGCTTTCATTCACCGATACGACCTTGCCCTGGGGCAGTTCAGTCTCTTTCATAACGGGATGGGAAGGTCGGCAGGGATTTCCTGAAAAGAGATTCGACTGGAAAGACAGACAGGAATGGACCGCATCGGCCACCGCTCCCTATACATGGACATTAAAAATAACCAAAGTTCTCCATGAAAGAAGTCACGCGAGTTTTCTAGACACACTCAACTTTGTCGTTAAACTCCATCCTCCAGGGGGCCCCGACTCCTTTATTCACGGAAACAGTCCTTGGGGATTTTTTAAAGTACGTTTGGTAGAAAAAGAGCCAGGACGATGCATTTCAAATGAATGGGATCTGCCAGAGTTCTCTTCGTTACCTATAGAAACCGTAGATCGGTATTAAAAAACTTAGATGGGTTCAATCACAAAACTCTTAAACCCCACACTCGAAAATATCAAAATAGCTGTAGCAGCTTTACTCTCAAGTGATGTCATTGGACTTCCCACAGAGACCGTTTATGGACTCGCAGGAAATGCATTCGATGATGAAGCGATTGCAAAAATCTTTTTTTACAAAAGCCGTCCTTCATTTGACCCCCTGATTGTTCACGTTTCGGAAAATCTCAACAGCTGTGAAGCTCTTGCCAAAGCTGAACTCATTAATATCTCAGCAATGACCCCTCAACAGATTAAAGTCAGTAACCAACTAATGGAGCTTTATTGGCCCGGACCTTTAACAATTATTTTTCCGAAGCATTCAAGAATTTCTGATCTTGTGACCAGTTCGCTTGACACTGTAGGATTACGTTCTCCGGCTCATCCTGTAGCTCAACAAATCCTCAAACTCAGCTCGCTCCCTTTAGCAGCTCCGAGTGCTAACCAGTTTGGTAGAATTAGTCCCACAAAAGCCGAGCATGTGTTGGCAGAGCTGGGTAATCGGCTTAATTACTGCTTAGAAGGTGGAGAGTGTGACATTGGATTAGAATCGACCATTTGTTCGGTGGATACTGTAGGCAATGTGACTGTTCTTCGCCCAGGTGGAATTTCACAAGGATCTTTGCAGAGTGCCTTGGGCTATTTGTTTCAAGGTATGCATTCTGAATTGGGGCTACCAGCTATCATCTCGCACTCTCCAATGGCTCCAGGTCTATTAGAATCTCATTATGCTCCAAGAAAGCCTATGTTTCGTATTGAGCAAAGTCCCTCAGTAGAGTCATTAGAAAAAATAAAAAACCGATTAAAAAGCGATAAGGTCCCTCACGAAAAAATAAATATTCTCACTCCCTATATTCTGAGCAGTGAGATTCGTAGTAAGTTTTTAAAGGCTTTTAAAGAAATTACTTTTCACCATTTAGCGGAAAGCGAGAGTGACAGTCTCTCTGGAGCTCATCACCTTTTCACTAAGCTCAGAGAGTTGGACCAAAATAATGCTGACATTATTCTTTGCTCCCTACCTTTATCGACTCAAGGCTTATGGCCGGCGATCAGGGACAGATTAACAAGAGCTAGCCGCTCCATCAGTTAAGAACTATTTGGCAGCAGGTAATCCTTTTTCTTTTTTCAATTTAGAGTACCAATTTTTCCAGCTCACTACATCGTTTGAGGGATATTCTTTTCCTGATATTTTTTTCAGAGTATTGTGCGCCAAATCTTTTTGATCGGGTATTTTAGCTTCCAATAACAAAAGCAAATTTGGCACTCCTTCGCGAAGGATTTCCTCGCGCGCAGAACTAGAATTGGCAGCTAGTGAATAAATAGCAAAAATCGACTTCGATCTATCGGTACTCCTTGGGTAGTTAAGAGCCGCGATCAATGGTTTAACCGGAATAACAAATTCCGGATGTAATTCAGCAATGTCACCTAACACTCTCAGAGCGTTGTTTCTCACAATTTGATCGGGATCTCGAATGCGCTCCACGAGTGAGGGAATGATTTTTTTTCCATCAGGGAAATAGGCTAAAAGGAAAGCTGCACTCGCCCGATAGTCTGCTCTTTTGTCTTTCGAAATGATTTCAATCAAACGGTCGACGTTTTTCTTAACCCCGTTCGTAAAAACTGGTGCAAATTTTTTCAATTTCGGATGCTCATGTCCAAAGGGGCAATGTAAGGCTTCGCACTTGGCTCCATCAGGAGAGATCTGCCCCGTTTCGACCAAATCCATGCCAAGGTTTTCATACTCTAACCAAGACTGAATCAACGAGTCGGGGTCTGGAAATTGTCCCGTAGGTTCTGGATAAAAATTACTGCGGTTCTCCAAATCACTTTTCTCAACGACATCTAAAACGATGTGAACGGCTAGGTTATCCGGTTCAAAGAACTGAACCACGCTAAATTCAGCAAACGGGAAATTAAACCTTTGCTGGATCTTTTGGATAAGTTTTTTTTCCATTTCAAGACTGGAAGAATCTCCAGCCAGCCCCTTTTTAACCCACTCATTAAATTCTGTTCCTAGCAACTCTTTCAATGTGACTTCGTTGAGTTTTTTTGTGCCAAACACACTGACTGACCCCAAAAAGGGTTTGGGCATACCCTCCTCTGGAGTCGGTGAAGAATAAGTTTCTTTTCCGCTGCCCGTTTTTAATTGTTTAGTGACCTCGGCAGAGTCACTCTCCTTGATGACTTTAGTTTTTTTATTGAGAGGTAAAGTATCGTTGTCTGCAAAAACTGGAACCGCAAACAAGAAAAGCGTTAAAATAAAAAAAGGTACAATAGGAAGTTTCATCTTTCTATTGTACCAAGAATTCTAAAAGATGGGGTCGTAAACGGCTAGAATACGACTATAGATTGATGCCCCACACCAACTGGGCAACTCCATTCTTAAATCCATTGGATAAGTTAAGGCCGGAACCATACTCCGAAATTAAGTTATCTGTGTAATAAGCTATACCGACTGTATGCATGGGATTGATGTCGTAATCAATCTCAGGCCAGAAAGTAATAAACTTTTTCCAACCAGATGAGTTTGAGGCGCCCGCCATTTGCTTAAAGTGAGTCAATTGATAAACCACGGGTAGCAACAAAGTTAAATTATTCATCGGATGAAACACAGGTTGCAACACGACCTGATGATCAAAAGCTGGATTGGCCTGTAGGAGACCTTTTGAATTTAAGATACCCGCTTTGCTGTAAGCATGAAGGATTGGGTGATAACTGAGATCAAGACTAACAAGCTCATTAAACTTGTAAGTCAAAAGAAACTGATTTCTGACACTCGTAATAAACCCTGCGTTGAATTTGTTACTGTCCGTAGGAGTCAGTAATCTTAATTGATATGAAGCTGAAAGGTGCTTATCAGGAGTTTGCCAAACCTCTTTGGCCTTGAAATAGAGAAATCCATCATTAGCGCTTAAGTTCAGACCTTGAGTCGCAGACATATTGCTCATGAGATTGGATGAAAAATACTGTACGTAACCGGTCTTAAGTGTCGGAGCGATTTTATATCCAACTTCGGCAGTATTTTCAGTATGCGCTTCGCCTAGAACAGAAGTGTAAGAAGGGCGAAACTCTAAAAAACCATAAAGTGATTCAACTCCGGAAGTCCCTACGACAGCCGATGTAGAGCCCGCATTTTTAGATTTCAAACTATTAAACCGAACGTTGGCTGAAGTTGAAGCTTTGGATTGAGAAGTGGCTCTTTGGGAAGTTTTGTTTTTGTCTGCGCTAAAAACGGGATGCGCTATGGCTAAGATCGCTAATACCGAAAACAGTTGAAATTTCATTTCCCCCCCCAAGCCCCTCTTTGCGCTCTCCGAAAGCGCTGTTAATTGTTTCATGTCCCAGGAAAGATAGACTTCTCAAGGACGAGGAGTTTTATCATATGCGCAGTGTCAAATCAATAGCCATTATAAAAACTTGTTTAATTTCAATTGCTTACATTAATGCATCGAGCCATAAAACAGTCTTTCTGTACGTGACTTACCCAAGCTCCCAAACTAGAGTCGGTTCACTATGACTCAAACCTCTTTTACCAACCGTTTGGCTTCAGAAACTAGCCCTTACCTGCTTCAACACGCCCATAATCCCGTGGATTGGTACCCTTGGGGAGAAGATGCCATTAAAAAGGCCAAACGAGAGAATAAGCCCATTTTTTTATCCATAGGCTATTCGGCTTGCCATTGGTGCCACGTCATGGAGAGAGAAAGTTTCGAGGATATCGCGACAGCCAAGATTCTGAATGAACATTTCATCAGCATCAAAGTGGATCGAGAAGAGAGACCTGACCTAGACAATATCTATATGAACGCGGTGCAGATCATGACTCATCGTGGAGGCTGGCCGATGACCGTATTTTTAACTCCGGAACTGCAGCCTTTCTACGGAGGAACTTATTTTCCTCCGGAAGATCGCATGGGACTTCCGGGATTTAAAAAGATTTTGATGGGAGTTGCGAATACTTGGAAAAATAGAGAAGCGGAAGTCAAAAAATCGGCGGAAGAATTACTGATTGCCCTTAAAGACCTCGGCAGAATTGAAACTAAAAACGAAAACTCTCTCTCTTTTCGTGCTTTAACTGAGGCCGCTTTTCATAAAATCAAAAACTCTTTTGATCCCATTTATGGAGGACTGGGTAGAGCACCTAAGTTTTTTCACACTGGGGATTTTCGTTTAGCTTTACGTCACTGGAGAACAACGCACGACCAGGATGCACTCACTCTCATTAGAACCACTTTGGAATTATGGTCGCGTGGAGGTATCTATGACCAGCTAGGGGGCGGATTTCATCGATATTCTACTGATGACCAGTGGCTAGTGCCTCATTTTGAAAAGATGCTTTATGACAATGCACTTTTGATCGAGCTTTATTTAGAAGCTTATCAAGCCACTCATGAGCTATCACTGGCGCGAACAGCTCGAGAGACAATTGATTATGTGTTTCGTACGCTTCAATCTCCAGAAGGTCTCTATTACAGCACTGAAGATGCAGACAGCGAGGGAATCGAAGGAAAGTTTTATGTCTGGTCCAAAAAAGAGATGGATGAAACACTAGGTCCCGATATCGCCGCTGTCTTTAATAAAGTTTATAATGTTTCCCAAGAAGGAAATTGGGAACACAAAAACATCTTACATCGAACCGAAAGCTGGGAAGAACTGGCAGCTCAAATTAATCTTACCGAAGCAGAACTCGAGGAAACTTTAGCTCTCGCAAAACGTAAGCTATTTAGTTTGCGATCGAAAAGAATCCCACCAGGACTCGACACTAAATGTTTGACCTCATGGAATGGGATGATGATTCACTCTATCGCCCTCGCACATCAAGTGCTTAACGAGCCAAGCTATCTTGAAAAAGCCGAAAAGGCGGTTGAGTTTATTATAGAAAATCTCTGGGATGGAAAAAACTTGCAGCATGTTTATGCAAAAGGGGAAGCTAAAATTGATGGTTTCCTCGAAGATTATGCCCACCTGGTCCAAGCCTTAATCTCTGTCTATGAATCTAACTTCAACATCAAGTATCTCC
>Ga0214923_10006044_pt1 | contig 13783 bp, 6 predicted proteins | sample LL1510_MetaG_FD_177993 | JGI IMG/M metagenome (GOLD analysis project Ga0214923, IMG submission 177993) | Freshwater microbial communities from Lake Lanier, Atlanta, Georgia, United States - LL-1510 | ecosystem: Environmental > Aquatic > Freshwater > Lake | place: USA: Georgia | collected 2015-10-15 | reverse complement strand
TATCAGATAATACTCAGCCGGGCAACTATTCATCTAGAGAAGGATTAGTTCCTTTTGATCTAGCAAATGATGTATTTAATACAAAAGAACTTTACTTCAAATATGTATTAGAAAGAGAGCGTTTATTTTCCCTAGGTCTTAGAGGTGATGAACTAAATCAAATGGCTTTAATAAATGCTTTTAATCCTAATGTATTATTGGGGAATAATAAATACTCATATACAGATCTATTATTAAGCACAATAGATAAGCATAGAAAATCTCTTTCAAAGAATTATGACATTATAGATCAGATAAGAAAAGCTGTTGAGCTTAAGAATGTAAATGTTCTTACTCTATCTAACAAAAGAACATTAACAGGAAGTGAGCAATCTAGATATGCTACAGAATTAAAAGCACTTGGTAATCCAAGAATTCAAAAGGTGGATGATCCAGAAGAGAATACAAGAATCAGTAGATTATTTAGATTACTTCCGCAGATTGCCATCTATCAGCATGGTGTAGGTAAAACCTTATATGGTTTTGATTTTGCATTACCACAGGATGATTACTTAGAAACTATGACTGCTGCAGGAAATCTTTTTAAGAATAATTATGATAACGCAAAAACTTTTGACTTAATATTTAAAAAACTTACTGTAAGTAAAGCAAAAGTTAAAAACCTTGTTGTATCTCCTGAAGAATATAATAGTTATGTTCCATTAAAAGCTGAGTATGCAGAGCCATTAGACCTTGATGAAGATCAAGTATTTGAAGCACAGAAGCCAGTGTTTACTGCGCCATCTACTCAACCTACAGTATCTAATAATCCTGCAGAGTTTACTAATTATCACGGAGGAGCTAAAAAATATGATACTTATTGGGAACAAGAAGGTAGATCTTTTGGAGTAACTAAACATACAGTATATACAACAGACTCTTATGATAAACTAGATCAAACTACAAAAGATAAACTTGAAGCTAGATATGATGCCTCACGTACATGGCTTGGTAGAAATAGTATACCTAAAGATTCATATGCAGGTAAATTAGTTAGAAGAGATATGATGCAAGCAGCTAAAGCAGATGCTATATTTGCTGTTTCTGAGATTGTTGCTCCTAATATTAAAGGTAGAAAAGGTTATGTAAATAAAACAAACCACCCTATTATTGAAGGAGGTACAGGATATGCTGTAGCAAGTGCAATATTACTAGGCAAACCTGTTTATGTATTTAATCAAGATTCTAGTTATGGTTATGAAACTGGTTGGTATAAATGGAATTCTTCAACAAATGACTTTGTAAAAACAGATATTCCTGTATTGACTAAAAACTATGCAGGTATAGGAAGTAGTACAAATGAAACTGAGATAGGCAAACAAGCTATTAGAGATGTATATGTTAAAACATTTGCAACACCAACTACTCAATCTACTGAAATAAAACCAGGAGTACAAGAATTATTTGATAGTAATCCTGAATTAGCTAATAAAGTATATGAAGCTTTAGGGTTTGGTATAAATAAATTAACTAGTAAAATTAAACATCCTTCTTTTAATACTCAAAAAGAATATTATCTTGCAAAAAATATAAGTTCTTTATTGATTGATATTGTAAAATTTACTACTGATGATGATACTAAAGTATTAGCTAAATCTATTTTAGAAATTCCTAATATAGATAAAATTAAATTAAATGTAACTAAATATAATAAAGAAACAAAAGGAATTATAATATCAGCACCAGATGCATTAGGTACTTATAATTCATTCTCTAATTTAATAAATGTAATAGGAACATTAGATAAAGAAAGTTTTGAAAGAGTTTTCTTACATGAAGTTATTCATGGAATAACTGTTAATGAGTATTATTCGAATAAAGAATTTTCAAATAAAATAAATAAATTATATAATTATACTTTAAAATTTAAAGATTATAGAACTTCTAAAGGGGTAACTTTAGGAGAAATGTACGGAATGTTGAATGCTGAAGAGTTTATGTCTGAAGCAATGACTAATCCAGATTTTATTTATGAACTATCTAAGTATTATTCTCCTAGCCAAGAAAAGTTAAAAGAAAAAAGTATATTTCAAGAATTTATAGACTTAATAGTTGATTTAATTAAAACTAAAATTGAAAGCAGAGGAAAAAAATATATAGAAAATAATTTAGGAACAACAGTATTAAATACTATTTCAAATTACTCAAAAGTAAATTTTAATAAATTTAATAGTATTTTTAAAAGTGAATTTATAACCCCACAACAAAAACAACAAGCTTTACAACTATACTCTCAATATGTAGCGCAGACAGGTAAACAAGATATAGAAGGATTTAAAGAATTTGTATCTAACAAACCAACTATTCAACCTTCTACTCAACCTACTGCAGCTCCTATTAATTATAACAATGTTCCAATAGTACAAGTACAACCAACACTTGAACCAGGTAGATATGTAAACTTTGATAACAATATTTGGATAGTTACTAAACAAAATACTAATGGTACTTGGCAGATATACAATCCAAACTTAGAAGGAGTAAATGCTAAAAAATCAGTTGCTGAAAAGAACTTGGGTATTAGACCTGAGATAGCTAAAATAGTTAATTATAGAGGTCAAGATTATCTAGTAACACCAAATAACACTATCATATCTTTAGTTTCTAATAAGAAAATGAACTGGGCAAGTAATGATGGTAACAGAATTGGTATCTTACAACTTGCTAATAATACTATTAGTCCAACGCAACCTACTGTTCCTGTATCTGAAACAACTGATGACTACACCTTTACATTTGCAGATGGTACTCCAATACCTGTTCCATTTAAATTAAATGAACAACAGCAAGCAGCATTACTCGGTCTTGAAAAATTTTATAATAATCCTGAACAATACAATAATGAAATTGCACTCATAGGTTATGCAGGTACAGGGAAGACTACTATCATGTCTTTATTTGATAAGTACTTATCGGCCAATGGTATAATGCCTAAATATTCTGCACCAACTCACAGAGCTAATGCTGTGACTAAATTAAACAATCCAACAGCCGATGTAATTACATTACATAAAGCATTTGGATTAAATCCAATTGTAGATTTAACTAATGGTCAATTAACAGTTGAAAACTTACAATCAGAACAAACTGGTAAACCTATTGTAGAATATGGAGATTATTTAATTATTGATGAATCATCAATGATAACAGATCAATTGTATGAGTTTATTGAAAAATTTAAGAAAGAGTTTAAAATTAAAGTAATCTACATGGGTGATCCAGCTCAGCTTGCACCTGTTGATCCCACAAAAAAACAAACTGCTTTATCTGTCGCTTTAGAAAGACCAACAAAACTTCAACTTACAAAAGTTGAAAGAACAGGTGACAATCCTATTTTAGCTGAGTCAACTAATCTAAGAGAGGGTAAGCCACTATCAGGCATCTCTGATGAGGTAGATGGAAGAGGTGTAGAGTATATATCTGATTCAGCAAGAACAAACCAAGTTATCGGACAGTCTCTACAAGAGATGCAAGAAACTGGTGACTTCTTACATTTTAGAATGCTTTCTGCTAAAAATAATGGCATCAAAATATTAAATGATTTGGCTAGAAAAAATCTTTATAATGTAGATGACAGTACTCAACTTGTTAATGGTGAAATCTTAATGGGCTATGATAACTTTGGTGGAAACACAGAATCATATGACATATATAATTCAGGTGATTATAAAGTAGTAAGTACATCAGGAGAAACTAAAAAAACAATAGACACTGGTACATCTTCAGGAAAACTAGAATTTATAGGTTATGATGTAGTTTTAGAAGATTTATTACAAAAAGACTCAAAACCGGTTTTTGTATTTGTTGCAAAAAAAGGACCTGTAAATGAAAAGGCATCAAAAAAACTAATAGCTGCACTAAGTGAACTAGCAAAAAAAGGTAAAAACGCTACAGATAAAAGAACAAGAGGAATGTACTTTGGAATGATGTACCAATTAAAAAAAGAAGTTGGTTTTATGGAAGACCAATATAATGATTATGGCGGAGTTGCAATAAAGAAAACAATAGATTATGGATATGCTCACACAATACATAAATCTCAAGGTGGAACATATAATAAAGTATTAATTCTCTTAGACACTATTGATAACTCTAAGTTTGATAGTATAGTAAAACAACAACTAAGATATGTTGCTGTATCAAGAGCAAAAGACTATGTTTATATTGTTAAAAACTCGGGACCACTTTCTCAGACTACAGAAGAAGTATCTAAACCAGTAAGAACTCCTGATGATAATGTCATGTCATCAATTACTCTTGAGCAATTAACTAAAGGTAAACCAACTGTTGCATCAAAAGCTGCAGCTGAACTACCAATGGATGATAGCAATGTTGCCAAAATTATGAATGGCACAAAGGTTATAACAAATAGAACAGCGCTGTTTACAGATGGAGTCTATACTATTGGTGGTATTCAACAAGTAAAACTTAAATATTTAGGTAAAGGTGTTGTAGTGGGTAACAATGTTATTATCACAGATGAAAAAACAAAGCAATCACTTGTAAGATCTAAAGATGATTTTGCAAAGGCAGAAGGATTTAAAAACTGGTCTGACTTTCAATTAAATAATAAGTTCTCTCAAAAATTTATTTCTGGTGAAGCAGGTAGATACATTTACTCTGTTAAACCAATGGGAGAAATTAAAGATGAAATTGGTGCTGCGCAAAAATTAAATCCAGAAAACAATCCAGTTATTGCTGCTTTCAACCAAAAGCTTGTTGAAACTAAAGGAGCATTACCTAAAGAATTTATATATAATAGTGGAACCTTTACTAGCAAGTATGTATTAAATCCAAATAATTTATACAATCTTGTTGATGTTGAGACAGGAACTCTTTATCTTCGTAATATAAACTTACAAACTGGAGATATAGTTTCAATAGATGAACCACTAATTCCTGTAAGTGATAAAAGAGTTGCTGAAATTATTAATAATCTTAGATCACAAATTAAAGCTTATAGGTTAGATGAGATACTTGCAGAAAAAGGTATTGACATCAATGAAGAAATAGACAAACTAGAAAATGTTAACTTTGAATCTGAGTTAAATGAAATCATGGTAAGAATCAATAAAAATATGTGCTAATGAGCTGTCCAAATTATAATAGTAAAGAGTGGAAAGATATTCTTGCAGAAGCAAATGGTAACAAAGATCTAGCAATGGAACTTTGGACCAAAAGATTTGATTCAGGTGCAGAGTATTCAAACACTAGAGAAAAGGGAGAGGGTTTTGAAACTGAAGAAGAAGCTAGTGCAAATAACTTTACCACACTAACTAATAGACTTAGGATATATGTTGAAAATAAAATACAGTATCTAGAAAGAACTGAAATTAGTGCTAAGTCAGATAAAATAGCTGAGCTTAAAAATCTTCAAAGTCTTATGGAGACTCTTGATGAGATGGACTCTATAAATGAATTTGTTAAGTATGCTTATGATGAGGCCATTACTGCTGAGGAGTTTATGAAAAAAACTCTTGCTTCAATTAAAACTCTTGAACCAAGAGAAGCAATTAAAAGGCTTACTATTTTACAAGATTATGCAAATAACTTTAATATTCTTGATGATATAAGTAAGGCAGATGTTGCTGAGTACTTTTCTAAACCCATATCAGGTGTAACAGAAAGACCAGAGAGTGATGTTACTGCACAAGAGATGATTACCTATGCAATAACCACTAGGAATGAAATAAAAAATAAAATACTTAGTAAGGGTATTCCATTAATGGCAGATTTGTTACTTGAGTATGCACCATCTTCTGTTAAAGATAAAGTACAAGATCAATTAGATGCACTTCAAAGAAGGATTGATAATATTTCAGCTAGTACAAAACTAAGTGATGAACGCAAAGCTGAAAAAATACAAGAGTTAAGAAATCAAATGGATGAATATAGAAACTTTACTCTTGATAAGCAAAAGCTTGTAAATACTTTAAGAACTGTTTCATCTGATCAGAATCTGGCAGATTTTTTAATGTCTCCACTTATTAGTTCTCCTGACAGTGCATTAAGCTTATTTGCAGTAGCATTAAAAACAGAATTAGAAGATGCAAGAATTAAAGACATTGCTATTCAAAGAAAATTATTTAAAGCCTTTGATGAGTATGTAAAAAGCGCACCAGCTATGAGAGATAACCCCGCAGCTTTTAATGCAGGTATCTATGAAATAATAAATGTACCTATAGAAAAAACAAATGGAGAATATAAAAGAGATGTAAATGGTGATATAGTTTATATGAAAAGAGCAGCCTTTGTTCAAAAATATGACATATCAAGATTTAAAACATCTGAAAGCACATTTTGGAAATCTTTAGGTCCAAAGCCTACTGAAGGAAAAGCATTAGATGCGTGGTATAAAAAAGTATCTGAATGGTATTCAAAAAATAAAAAACCACTAAGTGCAGAGGAAAGACAAGAAATAATAGATCAAAAAAAGAAAGAGCTCAGAAAAAGATTAATTACACAAGAAGAATATGATGCCTGGGTAGAAAGTGTTGTTACTACAGATGCACAAGGTAATCAGATCTTCATGAGAGAACTTACTCAGCCATCTGATGATTATATATCAGATAAATGGAAAGAAATGTATGATGAAAATGACCAGCCTAAAAATCCAAAAGGTAAATATCATCAAGCTCTTACAGAACTTTATTTTGCACAACAAGAACTAATTCCAGAAACACAGAGGCAAGGATATTTTTTACCATCAGTATTAAAAACTAAAGGTGAAAGATTAATAGCTAATGCAATTAAAGCAGGTAAGACTGAAGTAAGAGAATTTTTTAAATTTACAGCTAATGATTATGAATATCTTAATTCATCTATTGCTGGTGATGATGCTCTAAAAACTATTCCTGTAAGATATTCAGAACCAATGGATGCATCTGAGATCAGTTTAAACTTAATCAGATCAGTATTAATGTTTAGTCAATCTGCAAATAGTTTTAATGCACTTAATAAAATGCACGGTGAGATTAAACTATTTAAAACTATTATAGGAGATAGAAAAATAGCAATGACTAATTCAAAGGGTAAACCTATAATGGATGCTGTTGCTAGAAAACTTGGTATAACAGAGTATATTAAGCAAAATGGTATGGACTACTCTGAGATGCACTTAAATGCATTTATAGATATGGTAGTATATGGAGAGATGAGAAAGAGAGAAGAAATCTTTGGTCTCAATCTAGCAAAAATAACAGATAACATTATGACTTTTTCTGCTGTAACAACTCTTGCTCTATCTATTATAAAGGGTGTAGCAAATAATTTACAGGGTAATATACAATTAGCAATTGAAGCTTCTTCCTCTGAATTTTTTAATTTTAAAAATCTTGCAGCAGGTAAAGCATATTATTTAAAATCAATGCTTGGATTTTTATCTGACTTTGGAAAACCAATTCCTGAAAGTCTTGGTGGAAGACTTATAGAAGAATATGATCCAATGCAGGGAGAGTTTAAAGATGAATATGGAAAAAAAATAAGTGCTACTGTTGCAAATAAACTTTTTAGTCAGAGTACTCTATTTCTTAATTTGCACCTTGGAGAACATGAAATACAAGTATCAACAATGTATGCTCTAATGGATAGAGAAACAGTTATAGACAATGAGACCGGGGAAGAAATTACTTTGATAAAAGCTTATGAAAAATATGGTGTAGATGAAATATATGATAAAACTAATTTCACCAAGAAACAGAAAATTGAATTACAAAACAGATTACATGCATTAAATAAAAGACTACATGGTGTTTATAATAGTTTTGATCAATCTGTTTTACAAAGATATGCTCTTGGTAGACTTGTAGTAATGTATAGAAAGTATCTTGTTCCTGCATACAAAAGAAGGTTTAAGAAAAGAGGAATGGATCAAGAACTTGGTAGTCCTACAGAGGGTTATTATAGGACATTCTGGAACACAGTAATAAAAGACTTGAAAAACTATGAGTTTAATATAATAAAGAACTGGGCTAACTATTCTGCATTTGAAAAAGCACAGATAAGAAGATTCCTTGCTGAGATGGCATTTATTATTTCTTTTACAGTTCTTGTTATGGTACTTAAATCAATGGCAGATGATGATGATGAAGAGGAAATGAAAAAAAATGCTATATACAATCATCTTCTTTATCAAGCAATTAGAATGCAATCAGAAACTAAACAGTATCTCCCTTTGTATGGTGCAAGAGATATGTGGAGAATTGTTAAATCTCCTATAGCTGTAATAACTTCAATAGATAAAACAACTAAGTTTATTAACCAAGCATTCATTTCTATATATGATGCTGATGCAAGATACTATAAGAGAGCAACTGGGCGATGGGAAAAAGGTGATAACAAAACTTGGGCCTATTTTTTAAAGATGATGGGTTCTAATGGTTATGACTTTAACCCAGCAGAAGCAGTCAAAGGATTTGAATCTACATTTAGATAAAAAAAAACGGGAACAGCAAAAGCCATTCCCGTTTTAATTTGATTATTAATCCTATTTATTATAGGTTCTTAGAAAAAGTCTGGCTCATTATCACCATTGTCTTTTTCAATATTAAAAATAAGATCATCAAAATTAGCAAAATTATCTGCTTCATTTTGTTTCTCTTCATTATTTATTATATCTAATTCTGCTTGTTCTATTTCTTCTGGAGAAACTTGTAGACTCATGTAAGAAGCATTTTCTCCTGTATATTCTTGATTCTCATCAGGAATATATAAAGGTTTTTCATCTTTGTCTTCTTCTAATGGCATATTCATCCAGTCATTTAAATCTTCTTCTTCATCTTCTGGATCATATTTTATGGCCGCAGCTTGTTCTGCTTCTGCAATAGCAATAAGATCTTCTAAATCTACTTGATTAGGATTAACAACAGTTGTGTTAGCTGTAATATCTGTTGGAACAGGTACAACTATCTGTGCAGGTGTGCTGCACTGCTGAAAATTATTCATAGTAGAAATAAAATAATGTAACACACGTTGATCTTCCATCCAAGTCTTAGGATGTGAATGTTGTAATGCTATGGTCACATAGTTATAGAATGCCCATAAGCTATTGCTATCAGCATAAACATGACTTGGTCTATCCATTTGTTGTCTTACAAGACTAGCTTGTTCTGTAGTAAGAATCTGATACTCCGCAAATAGGATACCTAGTAGTTGAGCTTGTTTTCTTTTATTCAGAGTAATTCCCTTCATAGAATCTTTATCAGAACAAAGCTGATTATAATACATATGTGCATTAGCTATTTGCTCTTGTATGGTTTTAATTGTTTCTTCATCAGCAGTGCCGGTATGTTTTCTGGCCCAGCTTCCCATATCTCCACATACCATGGTAGTACCTGTTAGGTTAATATAACCACCTACACCACACTTAAATCTTACTTGTTTGTTATAACTGTTTGTCCATGCAAACATCATAGATAGCTCAGGATCACTATTATAATTTAATTTATAAATTCCATGAGCAATATTCCCGTCAGCAGTACATCTATACTCCTCACTAATAACACTGAAGCCTGCATTTGCAAGCTCAGTATATACATAATCAATAACAGATTGGTGGCTAATTACTGTATAAGTAGCCGCATGATTTGGTAATGGCACACTAACTAAGTGCGCCTTTGTACATTCAGCAATTTTCTTTGGCATAATTAAAATAAACTAAGTTGTGTTACAATAGGTTCAAGATCTCTTATTTCTTTATAGATCTTTTCTAAATAATAATCATAATTAATATCATATTCTGTAAATGGTTTTTCCTCATAGTTTATCATTAGAGTCTGCAGCCATTTACCAGCCTCAATTTGTATTTCTCTATTATCAGTATTATTTTTCTTAATCACTTTACTACCTGTGTTAGATATAAAGTATCTGATGGTATGTTGTACTTTTTCAATTAAATACTCTCCACTAACCACCTTGTGTTCATAAAATGACCAGTCTCCTTTAATTTTTACACCTCCACAAAAGTCAAATATATTTGTGTTAGATTTAATAAAGTCTTCGGGTTTAATACCATTTACAAAATAAGCATATATACCTTTAGGAATTACTTGGAAACTTTTGTTTTTATGTAAAGCAAGATCTGCAAATTCAAATCTACCTTTACACTTTGTTTTACCAGCATCATTAATTGCAATATAGTTATTTACATCAGCAAGAATAATCTTAGAATACTTATCATGTTCTAATCTAAGATTGGTTATTTCTTCCCATCTTTTGCATATGTCCATATATATTTCAATATGATTTTTTGGTATCATAGTTTCTAAACCATCAGTATTTTGCAATAAAGGAAATGAATCAGGAATTTCTTCACAGATCATTTCTTGCAACATCATCAGACTAAGTTGACCATTGATAGTAATTCTCATTGTAAATTCTGGATCATACAAGAAGCTATTCTCATCATTAGATAAGCCATAAGTAGAATTTAAAATAATCTTATACACATAGTTTTTAGGATCAGATTTTGGAATCTTTTTCCTTTCCTCAAAAAACCATTCATACAGATTGCAAAATTCTTGTTGTGGCAAATGTGCTGGAGCCCATTTATTTCTAATAGCTAGATTAGGATAAAAACTTGTAACATCAGAAGACATAATTATCATATCATCATTAGAAGTATATATCTTGCTTGCTCTTGCACCATGAACACCACCAAGACCAAAGTCTGTTTGTACACCTTTATACCTTACAGAATATTTAAAACCACCTTTTGTTTGTCCAGGGTAGATAACTACATCCTTAAACTTATTTAATAAATTTTGAAAAGTAGCTGTCTTAAATTCAATATAAGGTAGTATAATATCACGGACTGTGATCTTAGACCTATTAGTTCTCATTTTCTTAAGAACATGTTTAGGTATATTAGTTTTTCTACTTAAGAAATATAAAAACAATTCTTTAGATATTCTTGGTTCAGAAGCAGAATATAAATCTATGCCATAATCATCTGTTAATTGTCTACGCAAATCTATTTGATTTTTGCATAAATGCATGATTTGTTTAGTAGACTTAACATCATTAATGCAGTATTTTATTATTTCTGGTATTTGATATTCACTAACTTCAGTAGTATGGTGAATAGGCATATCAATAATATTATGCCAGTCCATAGTATACTGAATCCACTTTAAGCTAGATCTTTTTGCGTGATTGTCCCAATGGTTTAATTTATATACATCTAGTTGTTGTATACTTATTTCTTTTGGAGAATACTCCTGAAACTCACCATTATTACTTCTTTCTATTATATCCTGAGCTTTATTATATAAATACTTTGCAACAAAATCTCCATCTTGTTTTAGTAAATATTCTTTGTTTCTTAAGATGTGCTCAGTAATTTGACTATCAAAGCTTAGTCCATTAAAGCTTACATGCCATTCATCATAAGCAATGTTTTTTTCTAGAAATGTTATTAGTTCTAGAATTTCATTCTTAGATTCATGGATAATAAATATTGCAGATTCTTCAGATTTTATTTCTTCAAAAACACCAATAAAACAATTAGCTAGTGTTTCATAATCCATTACATAGTGTTGTCTCATAATAATTCAGTTAAGCTGTTTCCCCGTATAAAATCACATGGGGCAACCTAAGCCACCCCATAGTGACTTAAATTACTTATTCTTCAGTTTTAGACATATACTTTTCAGTATCAAAGCTTGCTGAGTTAATAGCAAAGTACTCTATTAATTCCTTAATAGCAGTAATGTCTTCAATATAAAACTCTTGAAAAACTTCAATCTTATGTCTATCTTGTTTAGTACCTTTTGTACCAGTAACTACTTGTCCATAATCATCTAATTTAGGGAGCATGTGTAAACTTTGCTTAGTTGTTTTAGAAATAATTACAAACACCTTTGTCCCGGGATCAAAGATACATTCTACATAAGGACATGATTCCATTATAGGAATCATTCTAAAGGTTTGGCTTTCTTGCCAGCTAGAACTTACTAGCATCATTGATTTTTCACTCATTTTTGGTTTTTTAAATTTAGTACAAATTAATTAAGAATTGTTATATTTTCCAAATCTGCTACTTGAATTAATAAATTTTCTTTTTCTAAATCAGGAATATTGCAAAGTTCACCCACATCCTCTAAAAATGACTTTTCTACAGCTAAAAGTTCTGCATATCTTTCAAACCAATTCTCAGGATGCAAATAACTAGAAATATAAATATAATTACCACTGTATCGCTCAAAAAAATCTAGTATTTTTGTTTTAGTAGATTGTTTCATTTTGCTGTATTTACCATTTATAAAATTATTCCAATCATCTTTCATATCACTAAAATCAAATACAAATATGCTCTGGGTATCAAATATAGTATAATCATGTAGTCTATTATGTTTTAATAATATATTAGCTTCAAATATTTTATACTCTGAATCTTCTCTTGTACTATAAGCACAAATTAGTTTTGCATCCTCAGGGGAGTATTTACCTTCCCAACTAATATAAGTTTCAGTAGGAACAACACTACTACCCCTTTTAATGCCCAAGAGCGGATACAAAAATATCTTGGACTTTTGAAAGTATTTTACATACAGTGTATTAATTACCATAGTTTACAATTTTACATTACCCATAACTAAATCATATGGTAGTGTAAAGTCTTTGCTTTCATAATGATATTTAGCAATATCCATTACTTCATCAAAGTCCTGCTGCCATATAGCCATAGTCTCTCTTGAGACTTGGAATGGATAAGCTTGGTTGTACTTGTCTATTACAATAAATGTAAAGTACAATGTCCACTCATCTAGGTCAGGCAGTTCTTTTAAAAATTTATGAAAAACAAGTTTTTCATACATCACAGCTTGTATCCAGTACTTGTAATACTGAACAGACTCCGGGAATTCTAAAAGAGACTTACCCGTAGTTTTAAGGTCATTAATAAAAACTGTTTTAGAATCTCTATCTATAACAAGATTATCTATTACTCCCCTAAAACCATACGTCAGATATTCTACATCTACACTTACATCCAACTCACTGTAAACTTCAATGTGTGTATCTTCCGCGCTTCTGTCAAGTTGTAGTAGTTGTCTAATTTCTGGATTAGATTTTAGAACAGTAACACCTTCTCTACAGCCATTTAGAGTAGGTTCATCAACCACTAGTTTTTCTTGACTTTCTTTTAAAAACTTAAAGTAATTTTTGTTTTCCTCTGTAAGTATCTTATCAAGTCTCTGTTGATCTGTCTTAAGTGTCTGATAAAGATTAGCTGTGAGTAGCTCTGTGAGTATATCCTGTGAATAGTCCTCCAAAGATAATGTATTATTTTCTAATGACAAGTGTTTTTTGAAAATATTATCAATAATTTTTTTCTGACTATCTGTAGGTATCTTTCCAGGCATGCTTATAAAATAATCATCATACTTGTCTTGTTCAAATAAAAGACAGTGCAGAACCCTACCTGAAACCAGGTGGGGTCCTACAACATCTTCCCTCTTTCTTAAGACATAATGATTATAGAATGCTGCTGGAGAATATAAAAGTTTACTTAAGCTACTGAAGCTAAAATAAAACTTTTCTTTATAAAACTTCTCTAGTTCCTCAGAACCATTCAAAATCATCTCCGCCATTTGTTTCTTCTGTTTGATTGTTATTTAATTCTTCCTCAGGAGTTTCCTGTTCTTGAGTTAACTCTTTTTCTATTGTTATTAACTCTGACTTAAGTTCATTACGGTTAATGTTAGTTAATGCAGCTTCTATAAGCTCATCTGTAACTATTTCATCT
>Ga0214923_10006043_pt1 | contig 13783 bp, 10 predicted proteins | sample LL1510_MetaG_FD_177993 | JGI IMG/M metagenome (GOLD analysis project Ga0214923, IMG submission 177993) | Freshwater microbial communities from Lake Lanier, Atlanta, Georgia, United States - LL-1510 | ecosystem: Environmental > Aquatic > Freshwater > Lake | place: USA: Georgia | collected... | reverse complement strand
ACTGCTAGTGGTACTGGTGTATTGCCAATTGGTGGGCAGTTTTATGTTGCTCAACAAGGACAAATATTTGATAAAACTAATGCGGCTTTTACCGCTGCAAATTCTGGTTCAGGTGCTGCATCTGCTGGGTCTTATGCAAACGCTGGATACTCAACTGCTAATTCCGCAGCATCGTATGCTAATGCAGCTTTTGCAGCTGCAAATAACTCAACTGACCTTTGGGTAAGAACACAAGCGAACTCCGCATTTAGTCAAGCTAATGCGGCTTTTCTACAAGCTAATACTCCAAGTAATGTTTCTAATAGTGCTGCTAGTTATGCTAATGCAGCCTTTGCTACTGCAAATACAGTATCATCTGTAAGTTCATATGCTAATGCGGCTTTCTTATCTGCCAATACGCCAAGCAATGTAGCTAACTCAGCAGCTGCATATGCTAATGGTGCTTTTGCTGCAGCTAACACAAAATTCAATTCATCTGGTGGTACAATCACTGGTGATACAATCGTTTCTGGTAACCTAACTGTTACTGGTAATACAACATACGCAAACACTCAGACTGTATTAATCTCTGATAATATCATCACACTTAATGCAGCTATTAGTCAATCTGGACAACCAATAGTTGATGCTGGCATTGAGATTGACCGAGGCGCACAACCAAATGCACAGTTCATTTGGGTAGAATCTGCTGGCAAATGGTCTGCAAACAACGGCAACGGTTCAATTTATATTGGTGCCGAATCTGATGGTGTTTATGCTAACGCAGCTTTCGCAGCAGCTAATGCGGCTACAGCAACAGATGCAACACAAAATACTAATATTACAAATGTTGGTGCATATGCTAATGCAGCTTTTCAAGCTGCAAACAATGCTGGTGGTACAGTTGTTGCAAATACAGTTACACTAGGTACACCAACTGACGGCAGTTTAACTAATGTGGGTGCATACACAGCATGGACAACAGCAACAAAAGTTACTGATGCTATTGATGACTTAAATGAAATGGTGGATAATGTCCGTGCTAATACTTTTGTTAAGAGTGTTACATTTACTGCAAGTCCAGCTGCAGCAGGTTCTGGTTCTACTATAACATTAACTCTTGCACCAGTTACAGCTAATGGAACAATAAGATATGATATTGATTGGGGTGATGCTTCGTTCTCAAACAATGCAACTGGTACATCACAAACTCATGTGTATACCGCACAAGGTTCTAAAACAATTACTGTTCGTGCCTATAATACTGCTGGTGCAGGAACAGGTAGTGAAGCATCAAACACTTCAGCAGGAATTGTAGTTATCTATACTGCTGACCCAACAATGGGTTACAGTTTCTTCAGAACATTAACTGGTGGTACTGCTCTTGTTGCAGGTAGCACAATGTATGTTACAGAAGGCGAAACTTTCTATTTGCAGAATGATACTACAAATACAACTGGCTCTGCCGTAACTTATATTGCTAACTTTGGTGATAATGTAGCTAACACTACAATTGCAAGTGATACTGCCGCAGGTGGTGTCTTTGGTGCAAGATTGCCATACTCATATGCATTTACCAAATCTTCTGGCACAGGTGCAAATACAATTAACCTTGTGATGACTAGTTCTAATACTGCAAACCCATCTTCAATTCCAAGGTCAATATCAACAGTATCAATGAAAATCTATGATGCTAATATTGCAACACCACAACAGTTAAGCAGCAAAACAATTACATTTGCAAACACAGTAGGAACAAGTCCATTATTAGCGGCACAGTTTGCAAATAATACTGGCGGTGCAACAACATATACTGTTGGTACTTCTGTCAATAGGACAACTGCTACTGCATCAAATACTTCTACTGTAACATTAACAAGTATTGCTTACAATGCAAATAGTGGAACATTAACTGCCAACTTTAATGGTGCAAATAGTGGTGCAAGAACTCTTACATCAGCCGCAGATATAGGCAGTTATAATTCATTAACAATTGATAGTAAAAAAGATTATCAATTATTTGATGCTACAGGAACTGCAACTACATTTGCATTATCAATTTATGCACCAAGCACATTTGCAGGATTTACTGCAACGGCAACTAAAGCGGCTTCAGCTGTTCCAGTTGGTGTTAATAATTTCCAATTGTTACATAGTGCAAACGGTAGTACAAATATTGTTGAATTTGTCAAAGACGATTTAACTACTGTTCCTACAACAACAGCTGGCTCTGTGGCAACTGTTACTGCTGGAACATACAGATACATTTCTGGTATTCCATATTTTAATAGTGGCAGTCCAACAGTTAAATTATCTGGTGCCACAATCGTTAACTGGATTGGTCAAACATACACAAGTTGTACCGCACCTGTTTTAATTACAGTTGGCACAAACGCTGAAAGCACAACGGCAGCTGCAATTACACCAACAACATTTACTTACTCTGGTATTGATAATAGTGCAAACACATATCTAAGTGCAACTTATCCAAAAGCAAATACTGGCATAGGCACTCCTTATACTCTTGGTGATTTAACTGTTTCAGTTGCCAATAGCGTAAGAACAATTCAACAAATTGGTATTAGAGCAAACAATGTAAACGGTTTAGGTGCTCTAACTCAAAATACGACCACAAAATTGGCAGTTCATTCTACTGCACAAAGTGGTATTAGTGAAATTGCAATTGCTGCCAACTCAACTTTAGGTGCAACTTATACTGATAGTGCAATTCGTTCTTCATGGTTTAAATCTAACACATCTAATACACCAATTTACACAACAACAACTAACTTTTATTTAACACAAGTTTATTCTGAATCATCTGATCCAGGTGTTGCAGGCACAAAAGAAGCCACAATTAGATTGGGTGTTTTAAAATACGACATAACAGATTACAGCACAGGTTACTTACCTGCTGGTCCAAATCGTAGTGGTGATGCAGGAGTTCAATATCTTACTTTTGCATTTAGACGAGCATCAGTATCAAACTTTGATATCAACATAACGGCACCAAGTGGTGTTCTTGGTGTTTGGATTGCGATGCCAGGTTCTCGTATTGATAGTCTTAATAGTGGCACGGGACCAACATCTGGACTTAATGGTTGGTTAGATTGTTCAACTACAAAATTATCAGGAACACCAGGTAGTGTAACAGCATCTGGCGGTAACGGCAGTGATGGGTGTGCATTATTAGTTGGTGATAAAATTGCATCTAATACTGCATTATCTGGAGGCTATACAATGAGTTTTGGTGGTGCTAACTCATCTGAAACAACATACAATGTTATTCTTGTTAGAGTTGCATTGGTTGCTGGTCAAACTGTAACTTATCTTGGTGTAGGAGCTGCAGCGTAATGGCCATTTCAGATACACAAAAAATTGACTACCTTTGGAAGAAGGTTGGTTTTGCTGAAGCTAAAACCGAAACTGCAAATAATAAAATTGCTGGTAGTGGTAATGAAACCATACCTAGTCCTTTGCAAATAAGGGCAGATAAAGTTTTAGCACAATCATCTAGTATTCCGAATGCTTTACCAGCAAGTTCCACTAGTATTGTTAATGTTTATCCAACAACATTACCACTTGAATTGCCTTATACAAAAGTAGTTGAATCTTCAACATCAGTTGGTCAAGGTTATCGTGGTAGAGATAATACAACTACATCTCTTGGTAAAACTTGGTTAACAGGTTTTACTGACTGGATATCAACAGAATTTGGATCAACTTATGCAGTTCGTGTTTTTGCATATACCTCTGGTTCAGCAGCTTCATTTTCTGGTTTTACTGCTCCACAATTAGCAGCTATAGAATTAACTTCAGGTGGTACTAATGAGGACCAATGGTTCTTTGACTATCAAGCTGGAGTATTACATTTCATTGGCGCAAACATACCATCAGATGCTGCTAACGCAGCTAAGAGCCTTTATATCGTGGGTGGAAGATATATTGGTGATTTTGGATTAGTTCCAGTATCAATCGTTGGCGGCACTTTCTAATTACCGTAAAACATAAATAGAACATAAAACGAATAGAAGCCTTATAAATTAAAAGGACAAAAAATGGCAAATACAGTAATTCAACTAAAATGGTCTGACGTAACCTCAGCACCAACCAGTTTAAATGTCGGCGAGGCGGCATATTCAAATACCTCAAATAAATTATTTATTGGTGATACTGCTGGTAATGTTCTTACTATTGGCGGTAAATTTTATGTAGACCAACAAGGTCAGATATTTACAAAAACTAACGTAGCATTTGATACTGCAAATAGTGCTGGTTCATATGCTAATGCAGCTTTCAATTACGCAAATACCAATTCAGCTGGTGCAGCTGCAGGTGCTTATGCTAATGCGGCCTTTAGTACAGCTAACTCAGCATCTACTTACGCCAACTCTGCGTTTCTATCTGCTAATACTCCATCTAATGTTGCTAATAGTGCAGCCAGTTATGCTAATTCTGGTTTTGCCGTAGCCAACAGTTCTGCTTCTTATGCAAATAGTGGTTTCTCAACTGCTAACTCTGCTGGTTCATATGCTAACTCTGCGTTTAGTATAGGTAATTCTGCATTTGCAGTATCTAACTCTGCTGCTAGTTACGCTAATTCTGGTTTTGCAGTTGCTAATGCCGCTTCTTCTTATGCCAACTCTGCATATACTCGTGCTAATAATAGTATCAATGCAAATACTGGCGGTACAATTACTGCTGACTTGGTTATTACTGGTAACTTGACAGTTCAGGGTAATACAACTTATGTTGATACACGAACAATTACAACAGGTGATTCATTAATTCACCTTGCCAATAACAATACTGCTGGTGATACAGTTGATATTGGTTTCTACGGAACATATAACTCAGGTGGTCAGAAATATACCGGTCTTGTAAGACAAGCTGGTGCAAACTACTTCTTGTTTCAAAATTTAACTAGTGACCCAACTGCAAATGTATTAGCTCCAGGATCATTAACTGCTGCTAACACAGGCACATTGACTGCTAATTTAACATCATACTCTGTTACAATTAATGGTCAAGACATCAACCTGTATACAACAAATGCTTATACACAGGCAAATACTGCTGTAACTAATGCAGCTGCGGCAAGTTTATATGCTAATGCGGCCTTTAGTGCTGCTAATACTGCTAGTTCATCAGGCACTTCTGCTGGTGCATACGCTAACTCTGGATTTGCAGTTGCTAATAGTTCAGCATCATATGCTAATTCTGGTTTTGCAGTTGCCAATAGTGCAGCTACATATGCAAATAGTGGTTTTGCAGTTGCCAATTCAGCTGCAATTTATGCTAACTCAGCATTTGCTGCTGCTAACAATACTGCTGGTGTAAATCTTACACAAAATAATAGTATTAGTTCAGCTGCAAGTTATGCGAATTCTGCTTTCTCAACTGCTAACACCGATGTTACTGGTATAAGTATTACTGCTGCTGACCATGGTTCGGCTAGTGCTGTTGCTGCTTTCCGTGTTGAAGCAAATGGTCGTATTAGTTCTGCAAACTCAACTGCCATTGCAATTGCGGCTTCTGCAATTACTTCAGGCACACTAGGTGTTCCAAGAGGTGGTACAGGTGCTGGTACATTTACAAATAACGGTGTTCTGTTAGGTCAAGGCACTTCAGCATTCACAACTGCATCATCGTCAACTGAAGGTCATGTGTTAACTATCAATGCTTCTGGTGTTCCAACATTCTCACACTTACAGGGTGGAACATTCTAAATATTATGAAAAGGAATTGTTATGAGTGTAGAATTTTCAAATGCGTATCAAGAGGTTTTGCTTGAGAACTTAGATGTAATACTCAAGCAGAACTTTATGATGCAAGCAAGATTAAAATTGTTTGAAAAAGAAGCAAATCTTCGTGCAGAAATGCAGGCAAAAATTGATGACCTTACAGTAAAAAATCAAGAAGTGTTACAACAAGTTGAGCAAACACAACATTATAAGGTGCAAGCGGAAAGTAATGATGCTATAGTTCAAGAGAAATCTAGGATTCAATCTGCTTTAAATGATACCATGCGAGAGCTTGGTACAACAAAAAATTCATTAAATTCAATTACACAACAATTGAATTTAAAAAATATAGAAGTAGAAGAAATGAAATCTCGTATTTCTGAATTAGAAAAATTAATTCCTCTTGCACCCAAAGTTGTTAAAAAACTTACTGTAAAGACCGAAGAAAAGCCTGTTGAAATTTCTGCTACTGAAACCAAAAAAGAAGAGGTTGAGGTTGGCGGTACATTTTAATGGCAAATACAACAATACAACTTAAACACTCCACCTTAACTGGCAATGTTCCATCATCGCTAGCTAATGGTGAAATTTCTATCAACAGTCGTGATGGAAAGTTTTTCTATTCCACACCAGCAGGTGTAGTTACTACTCATTATCCATATCTTGGTCCCGCAGGATTAAATCAAGAAGTCCAATTCAATGATTCTGGTGTTCTTGGGTCTGATTCCGGTCTAACATACAATAAAACTACTGATGTTCTTACAATAGTTGGTGGTGCAATTGTTGGTGGAGTTAATGTTACTCCACAAATACAACTTGCTTTTACTCAAGCTAATACTCCAAGTCATGTTGCTAACTCAGCATCATCGTATGCTAACTCTGCATTTGTTACTGCAAACTCCGCTGGCATTTATGCTAATTCTGCTTTTCTAAAAGCAAATACACCTGACTATGTTGCCAATAGTGCAGCCAGTTATGCTAACTCCGCATTTGCTCGTGCAAACAATTCATTAGATGCTAATAATGGTGGTACTGTTACTGGTACAATTACTGCAAATTCGTTTATTACAACAGGTAGTTTTGGTAATATTCAAGGCGCAAACGCCATATACGCAAATACATTTGTAGCTAACACAGGCGGTTACATTCAATTTGCGGATGGTTCAAAACAATTTACTGCAAATGCAGGTTCTGGCGGTGGTGGTACTACTGACTTTGGCTTTGGTATTATATACACCGCAAACAATAATACTTTTGCAAATGCGGCCGCTGCCAATTCACAAGTTAATTTTGTAGGTGAAAGCGGTGTTGTTGTCTTTGCAAATTCAGTAACAAAAACAATTACAGTTGCTGGTACTCCAGGCGCACAAGGATTAACGGTAGACTATGGATTTGTTGCGGATCCTTTATATTATGCCATTGATTACGGGACACTATAAATACAAATATGTCAACACAAGTCCAAATACGAAGAGGTAATACAGCACAAACATCAACCTTTACAGGTGTTGTTGCTGAACTTACTGTAGATACAGATAAAAAAACAATAGTTGTCCATGACGGGTCAACTGCTGGTGGTATTCCTTTAGCTAGAGAAAATGCAAGTAATACAGCTGGTTCATATGCTAACTCTGCATATGCAACTGCCAATTCGGCACAGTCATATGCTAATGCAGCTTTTGCAACCGCAAATACTACAGCAGCTGCTGGCACTTATGGTAACTCTGCATTTGGTGTTGCTAACTCAGCCGCTAGTTATGCCAATTCAGGATTTGCTGTTGCCAATTCTGCTGGTTCATATGCTAACTCCGCTTTTGCTTTAGCAAATAACGGTGTTGGTATTGATACAACTCAAAATACTAATATTACAAACGCTGGTTCATATGCTAACTCCGCTTTTGCTTTAGCAAATAACGGTGTTGGTATTGATACAACTCAAAATACTAATATTACAAACGCTGGTACATATGCTAATGCGGCTTTCTTAGTTGCTAATACTCCAACTCATGTAGCCAACTCAGCCGCAACATATGCTAACGGTGCTTTCACTCGTGCTAATAATGCAATTAATGCCAACACAGGTGGTACAATTACTGGTGATTTAAGTATTACAGGTAACTTAACTGTTAGTGGTAACACAAGTTATATTGATACAAGAACAATCACAACACAAGATTCGTTAATTAGACTTGCTAATAATAATATTGTTGGTGATGTAATTGATATTGGTTTTTACGGTGTTGCAAATACAAATACAGCTTCACCTAGTGGTACCACATATCACGGATTAATAAGACAAGCTGCTGGTAATTTTGTATTATTTAAAAATATTAACCAAGATCCAAGTAGTAATGTAGTTAATACTGCGTATATTACTGTTACAAATACTGCAACTTTAATTGCCAATGTTCAAGCATATAGTATTACAAGTAATGGGGTTGATGTATTTGTTTACACTACTAATGCTTATACACAAGCAAATACAGCTGCAACAAATGCAACTAATGCTGGCACATATGCTAACGCTGCTTTCTTAGCGGCTAATACTCCATCTTATGTTGCTAATAGCGCTGCTAGTTATGCTAATAGTGGATTTGCTGTAGCTAATAGTGGAAGTTCTTATGCTAACTCAGCTTTTGCTTTAGCAAATAACGGTGTTGGTATTGATACAACTCAAAATACTAATATTACATCAGCTGCATCTTACGCTAACTCCGCTTTCTTATCAGCAAATACTCCTAGTAATGTAGCAAACTCTGCGGCTTTGTATGCTAACTCCGCTTTCGCAGCAGCAAACAATTCATCGTCTGCCGGTTCTTACGGTAACTCTGCATTTGCTGTTGCTAATTCAGCAGCATCTTATGCAAATAGTGGATTTGCTGTTGCTAACTCGGCTGCAACTTATGCTAATGGTGCTTTTACCAAAGCAAATACTGATTTTACTAACATAATAATAACAGATGGTACATATGGTAACTCAGCATATTATCCAATCATTACTGTTTCTGCAAATGGTAGAATTAATGTTGTAACAACTCAAGTAGTAACTGATCCAAGTGCTATCGCATTTGCAATCGCTTTAGGATAAAATATGGCAAAACCAGCAACAAGAGCACAATACAAAACATACTGTTTAAGAGAACTTGGTTTTCCCGTTATTGAAATTAACGTGGATGATGACCAAGTTGATGACCGTATTGATGAAGCATTATCATTTTGGAATGACTATCATTTTGAAGGCCAACAAAAAATGTATATGAAGCATAAAATTACGGCCGAAGATATTAATCGCCGTTGGATTTATGCACCTGATTCTATATCATTTGTAACTGGCATATTTCCATTTGATAATTCTAATGCATCTATCAATATGTTTGATATGCGTTATCAATTACGTTTAAATGATTTATATGACTTTACATCTGTATCGTATGTGTCATATGAAATTACCATGCAACATATTCGGACATTAAATTTATTGTTCTCTGGTACACCACAATTTAGATTTAATCGTCATCAAAATAAAGTGTTTCTTGATATAGATTGGACAAGAGATATTAATGTTGGAGATTATGTGATTGTTGAATGTTATCGTAAACTTTTACCTGATACAGTAACGCTAACAGGCACCATGACTTATAGTGCAGCTTCAAATACAATTACTGGTTATGGTACAACATTTGACCAAGAAGTTTTAGAAAATGATTTTATAACCTTAAATGGTGTTGATACAATTCAGATAGCTACAATTAATTCACCAACAACTATTACTGTTCGTGGTCCTTTTGCTAATAGTGCCGCTAACACAACAGCAACTATTGCTGGTAACTCTGATGTTTGGAATGATAGATACCTAAAGAAATATGGTACTGCATTAATCAAAAGGCAATGGGGTTCTAATTTGAAAAAGTTTGGTGGCATACAAATGCCAGGTGGTGTAACATTAAATGGCCAACAAATATATGATGAAGCTATTGCCGAAATAAAAGAGCTTGAAGAAGAAATGTATGTTGTTAATGCATTACCAACCGAAATAATGATGGGTTGATAATGCATGGCGACAAACCTATATTTCAATAATTTCCCAGCAAATCAAATCACCAGTGAGCAATTACTGGTGGAAGACCTTGTCATTGAGGCTATGCAAATTCATGGCATGGATGTATATTATATGCCTAGGTCATCAGGTGATGTAGTTGATATGATTTATGGTGAAGACCCATTAAAAGAATATACATCTGCATATCCACTTGAGATGTACCTTGAAGATGTTACAGGTATGGAAGGTGAAGGCGATTTTATGTCCAAATTTGGACTTGAAATTCGTGATGAGCTAACTTTGTTAGTGTCTCGCCGTAGATTTGCATTTACAGTAAATCAAACTCGGCCAAATGAAGGTGATTTAATTTATGTTCCATTGATACAAAATTTCTTTGAAATTACTTTTGTAGAGCATGAAAATAATCAAGCGATGTATTACACATTAGGCCGTGGTCGTGGCGGTAATGTTTATGTGTATGCATTGAAACTGAAACAATGGGTATTCTCTAATGAACTTGTACTCACAGGTAATGCAGAAATTGATGGTCAAATTAGAGATGCTTATCCAAGAACAAGACTTACTCTGGCTGCTGGTGGTTCAGGAGTATTCTTACCTGATGAAATAGTTTATCAAGGTGCTAATTTAGCATACGCAACAGCAACATCAACTGTTCACAACTATGTTACTGGTTCTCAATTGTTTATCTATCGCACCACAGGAACATTTGCAACTTCTACTACAGTTAAAGGCAATACAAGTAACGCAATATGGACTGTTAGTGCAACTTCTGATACTGCTACAATGGACAATGCATTTGAAGATATTGTTGATAATAATAGAATTGAAGGTGAAGCCGATAATGTTATTGACTTTACAGAATCCAACCCTTTTGGTGAAGCATAATGCTAGGTAACGCACATTTTTATAATCGCACCATTCGCAAAATTGTTGTTGGGTTTGGTTCCATGTTTAACGACATATTACTAACTCGTTATTCAAAAGATGGAGCTACTGCACATGAAATAACAAAAGTGCCATTAAACTATGGTGCAAAAGAAAAGTATTTGGTTCGTATTAATAGTGATCCATCTTTAACCAAATCAATCGCTACAACTGTACCACGTATGAGTTTTAACTTAGATGGTATGTCATATGATAGTGGCAGAAAACAACAAACCACAATGCAGAATTTTGGTTTTAGTTCTGGTTCTTTTAAAACACAATATGCACCTATACCATACAATTTTGATTTTAGTCTTTCAATATATGTCCGTAATACAGAAGATGGTACACAAATACTAGAACAAATTTTACCGTTCTTTACACCAGATTTTACAATTACCATGGACTTTATTGCATCTATGGATCAAACATATGATATGCCTGTAATCTTAAATTCAGTTACACCTGAAGTAGATTATGAAGGTGATTTTATGAATACAAGGTTAATCATTTGGAATCTTTCGTTTACCGCAAAGGCATATATTTGGCCACCAGTTAAAGTACCAACTGGTAAAATGATTACACAAGCTAATGTTAACATATATACCGATTCAACTAATTTAGATTCACAAAAAGTTTATGTAAACTTTGCTACAGGTAGAGGAGTTTATACAACAGGAGAAGATGTTTTTGTTGAAGCTCGTGAAGTTACTGGTAAAGTTTTATACTTTAGTAACACTTCAACTGGTGTGTTAGTTTTAACAGATTTGAATAAATTACTTCAAGCGAATGACAAAGTAACGGGTGTATATTCAAATTCAACATTTACAATTTCTAGCATTGATACTTCACCAACAAAAGCGGTTGCGATTGTTATAACACCTAATCCACCAACAGCCAACGGAAATGGTCCTTATGGATTTGAAGAAACATTTACAAATTGGCCACAAACTTTATTATGAACAAGACAAACAAAAAATTATCAGAATTATTTGATGTGGATCCTATTGCAACCAATGTTGAGATTGTATCTTCTACTGAAGTTTTGCCAGTTAAATTTGAAGACGTTGTTGAAACAGATACCGAATATGCTCGTAGAAACATTAGAGACTTGATAGATAAAGGTAGTGTCGCTGTAGATAATCTATTACAGGTATCTAAAGAATCAGAACATCCAAGGGCATATGAAGTTGTTGCTGGACTTATGAAAACAATGGCTGACTTAAATAAAGATTTGTTGGAAATTCAAAAAAGAAAAAGAGATTTACAACCACAGTTAGATAGTGCATCTAATCGTGGAAACATTACAGTAGAAAAAGCCGTGTTTGTTGGTTCAACCGCAGAATTACTTAAACAAATTAGAGATAATAAATAGATTACTATGGAACAACTAATACAACAACTTAAAGTAATTTTAGGTACAAACTTTGCGTTGTATCTGAAGTCGCACAACTATCATTGGAATATTGAAGGACCTAATTTCCCACAATACCATGATTTCTTAAATGGTTTTTATACTGAAGTATTCGCACAAACTGATTTAATTGCGGAACACATAAGATACTTAGATTCATATGCACCTGGATCATTAGAAAGATTTCTTGAATTAGCTGATATTAAAGAAGCAGTAGACATTATTCCAACCGCAATGGAAATGATGCAGAATTTAAAAGCTGATAATGACCGATATATTGTTCATCTTCGTGCGGGTATTGTTGCAGCTAATCAAGCAGATGAACCGGCTGTTGGTAATTTTTTACAAGATATTCTTGGCGCTCATCAGAAGAAGGCATGGATGCTTCGTAGTATTGTGAAATAATAAACAATGGCTAATCATGGTTATTTGGGTAATAGCTCATTAAAAAGAATTGAAGTAGAACATTCTTATACTGAAGAAGAAGTATTAGAACTCGCCAGGTGTGCAGGAGACCCTACCTATTTCATTGATAACTACTGTTACATAGTAACACTAGACCACGGGCTACAACCGTTTAAATTATACGATTGCCAAAAAGAAAAAATACAAGTCATTCATAATAACCGAAAAGTTATTATTATGGAAGGCCGTCAACAAGGCAAAACTTCCACATCGGCAGCTTACATTCTTTGGTATACTTTATTCCAAGATTCAAAGACTGTTGCAATTCTTGCCAACAAAGCAACCACAGCTCGTGAGATTATTTCACGGTATCAATTGATGTATGAAAATCTACCAATGTGGATGCAACAAGGTATTAAAACTTGGAACAAAGGTGATGTGGAACTAGAGAATGGTTCAATCGTATTTACAGCTGCAACAACTGGTGCAGGTATTCGTGGTAAGTCTGTGAATTTATTGTATATTGATGAGGCCGCAATTATTCCAAACACGATTGCAGAAGCATTCTTTACTGCTGTGTATCCTGTTATTTCTGCTGGTCAAACAACTAAAATTCTTATCACATCTACGCCGTTAGGTTACAACCATTTTTGGAAGTTTTGGAATGATGCAATGAATAAGAACAATGACTTTGTGCCATTGTTTATTCCTTATAATAGAATTCCTGGTCGTGATGAGAAGTGGGCTCTTGAACAAAAGCGCCAACTTGGAGAATTGAAATATAACCAAGAGGTACTGTGTAAGTTCCTTGGTTCATCTTTAACTTTGATTGATTCGGCCACTATTGAATATATGTCAACATTACCGACTGTATATTCTAAAGATGGTTTGGACTTGTATGAGTTTCCTGTTAAAGGAGAAAGAGATGATAATGAAGTCTTGGTTAAAAAACCACACACTTATGTGATTGTTGCTGACACCGCACAAGGTGTTGGCGGCGATTACTCGGCATTTGTAATTATAGATATTGCAGAAGTTCCGTATAAACTAGTAGGTAAATTTAGAGATAACTCAATTGCGCCTATGTTATATCCTTCTGTTATACATAAGGTGGCAAAGGATTTTAATAATGCATATGTTTTACTTGAGGTTAACACAAGTGAGCAAGTCGCATATATTTTACAATCCGAATTAGAATATGAAAATATTCTGTATGTAACCAAAACAGGTAAAGGCCAGAAAGTAACTGGTGGTTTT
>Ga0214923_10006042_pt1 | contig 13784 bp, 14 predicted proteins | sample LL1510_MetaG_FD_177993 | JGI IMG/M metagenome (GOLD analysis project Ga0214923, IMG submission 177993) | Freshwater microbial communities from Lake Lanier, Atlanta, Georgia, United States - LL-1510 | ecosystem: Environmental > Aquatic > Freshwater > Lake | place: USA: Georgia | collected... | reverse complement strand
TTTCATCCGTTTTTCATATTGTCGAAAATGTTGAGCACAAAATAATACATTTTCAGCTTCATAATATAGCGCGTTTTTATCACATTTTGTGTGATTGTCATCATTGTCGTGATTGTCATCATTGTCATTATTACCTTCACACGTATGCTTGTGCCTGAAAACGTGCGTGCATTTCATAGCAGGAATACACATATAGTCAGGCGAATTTACATATTTGATCTGTTTTACAGATGGGTAAGGGATGTATGGGATAAGCTTAGGCGTAATCTGTCGACAATAAGGGCATTTTATTTCTGTGGACGATAGTTTAGTAATTTCATATGAATTATTGGTTTTATTTTTCTGATATGAAATTTCTTTATAAATAGGTATATAGTTAAATTTATGTTTACAAGATAATGTGATATGATTGGGATGAAGTTTTTCCTTTGATATGAGACAAATATCTTCATTTTCTACTCCACCATTTGACAAGGAAGAACTTGAAGAGATAATAATATTTTTATGTGAATCTTCATTCGTATTTATAGATGTAGGGGTATATACAGACTCTTTAGCATTATTCATAATTTTAGCCAATTCTGAAAAGAAAAATTGTTTAGAAGAAGACGAATCAATATTATCGGTCATACTAAAAATTATATATAATTATTAAAATAAAAAGTCTTTATATTATTATATTATAATATGGCAACTAAAAAAGAATGGGGAAATGCCACGTGGTATTTATTTCACACGCTTGCTTACAAAATGAAGGACCAATATTTTGACGAATTGAAGAATGATTTTTTGAACATATGTGGTAGAATATGCGCTAATTTGCCTTGCCCAGAATGTTCTGAACACGCTTTTGCTATAATGGCAAATGTAAAAAGGGATAATATTAAAACAAAAAAGGACTTGCAGATGTTCTTTTTTGATTTTCATAATAGTGTAAATAAAAGGACGAATAAGCCAATTTTCCAGGAAAGTCAGATGTTTAAATATCAGACGGCTATAACACGTAATATTGTGTATAACTTTATTTCTATATTGTCGCGAAAGTATAACAATATTAAATTATTGACAAATAGTTTTCATAGAGATGCAGCGATGAATGATTTTAAAAAATGGATAGCCCATAACTCTTCAAAATTCAATGCGTAAGTCGTATAAAACGAGTAGTGAAAGTAGCATTATTCATTTTACATTGTGTGAATAATCTCACCATTTTTGTAAACCTTACATTTAAATGTTTGGTTATTCGGACGAGAACAAATAGGGCTCGAATTTGTATTATTAAAATAGATAAGATTATTATTTGCTCCAGAAACGATAAGATACCATAAGTATCCGACTATCCAACCTATAGCCATACCCATAATAACGCCGATGATGGGTGTGCAGCCATTCATAACTTTAGTAACACCGTCGATAAAGAACAGCACCATAATTACAGATAGAAGAACAAGATTGTAGCTCTCGAATTGAACCATAGGCAAATAGATATAGGCGAAAATGAAAGACAAAGCAGTGCTGTTAAAGTTCGGGATAGTATAATCTGATAAATTAAATGGAAAACTAACAAAGTTACATTCGCGCTTAAAAAATGCAGAGCCTGGTGATTTATCAAACTTGGCATCTGTGGTCAAAGCAGCGAGAGAGAATATAAATACTAGAAAAATCATTCCTGCTAAAAACATTGTCCATTTAAGATCTCCGTTACTAATACTGGATAATATGAAAAAAACCGATAGATATAGTGGCGATAAAGATGATATTAATTGAAGAATACTTCCACCAGATAGTTGAATAGCAGGATTTAAATTACCAATAATATTTTTAAATAATCCTGGATTGGGTTTAAGCTTATCTTTTTGTCTGTCCAACATAGGATTTGATTTAGCAGCGGAAGCAGAGCCGCCATTACCACCGCCTGCTCCTGATGTTGATGGTGATACTGGATTCATATTATATATATTATATACTGTATTATATTATATATATAATACAATATATTATTCATTAAGCTAGAATATATAGAATATAATATACAGAATAGAATATATACATATTTAAAATACATAGAAACATAAATATATATATAATTATTAACATATATCGTTGTTCCGTAGACCACACACTACATACACCACATACACAAAACAAACCACACATCACATATCATAGATCACAATGGGAGTCCCGAGTTATTTCAGTCATATTGTTCGTGACTATGGTCAAATAATAAAGAAACTACTATCGCTTCCACATATTGATAATTTATATATGGATTGTAATTCGCTTATATATGATGCCGTAAAAAACAGCCCTACATATGATAAAACAAAAAATAGAGAATATGAGAAAGAATTGATAAGTATGGTATGTAAAAAAATAGATTATTATGTTGAATCGCTAAAACCTCAAAAGCGCGTATTTATAGCCTTCGACGGAGTTGCACCTGTTGCTAAACTTAGTCAACAGCGCGACAGAAGGTATAAGTCGTGGTATACGGCAGAGCTCCAGCGCGAATTCGAAGGTAGAGCATATAAAGAGACGTGGAATACATCATCAATTACACCAGGAACTAATTTTATGAAGGAGTTAAATGAAACAGTTATGAATTATTATATGGCTAAAAATTGTGACACATCTATAATGCCAGAGTTTATCGTCTCTGGTAGTTCAGAAGTAGGTGAAGGTGAACACAAGATATTCGAGTATATGCGTAAATATCCTGAATATCATAATTCGCCTGATACTATTACACTGGTGTATGGTTTGGATGCGGATCTTATTATGCTTACTTTAAATCATTTACATATTACGCCAAATTTGTATCTTTTTAGGGAAACGCCTGAATTTATTAAATCGATTGATTCGACACTTGATGCGAATACTGACTACTTGCTTGATATACCAGAGCTTGCTGCTGCAATCGTGAAGTATATTCATAATTACGGAGAGACAACTATCAAAACACGTCAAACGCCAATGACGGGAGAATATAATAAATTCAACGATAATCACGTTGTTAATGACGATGATAAATCGAAAGATGTTATTACTAGCGTGACAACTACAAATCGTATAAAAGATTATATATTTATGTGCTTCTTGTTAGGAAATGATTTCTTGCCTCATTTTCCGGCATTAAATATTAGAACAACTGGTATCGACGTTATGCTAAATGTGTATAGAGAGACGATCGGTAAGACAGATACATTTCTTATTAACGGGTCAACGATACAATGGAGTAATTTCTATAAAATGATAAAACACATTGCAGATAAAGAGGATGAACTCATTATAGATGAACATAAAAAACGAGATAAGTTTGCTAAAAGGTTTGGGAGTGTAGGCAATGCGGCAGCATTAGATTATGGGAGGTCTAGAAACACGATGAACGCTTTCAACGGGAGAAATGGCAAAAATAATTTCGCAGCGCCTAAAAATGAAATATCATTATCAAAAAAAAGCGACGATATTTTAGGAGCAGATATTCAATGTATGGATGATCTATTATTGCTTCCTATGAAAGAGCGGAGTATTGAAAAATATATTAATCCTTTTGAACGAGATTGGGAGTATAGATATTATAAGGCATTATTTGACGTGGAGATCAATGATGAACGTAAGAAGCAAATATGCGTGAATTATCTCGAAGGACTCGAATGGACATTTAATTATTATATTAAGGGGTGTATCGACTGGCGTTGGTGTTATAATTATCATTATGCGCCTCTATTTAAGGATTTGGTAAAATATATTCCCCAAATGAGTAGTCAGTTTATTGTGCCGAAACAGCAGCAAACAATCCAAGATATCGTCCAATTATGTTATGTGCTACCAAGAGATAACTTGAATTTGTTACCGATGAATGTAAACATATTATTGCTTCAAAATTTGTCACACTTATATGGAGATGATTATGAATTTAAATGGGCATACTGTAGATACTTTTGGGAGAGTCACGCGGATCTTCCGAGACTATCTATTTCTACACTGGAGGATATAGTTCGACAAGCGGATAAAATAACATCTTTTGCGACATCGAAGCCTATATCGATATCAATGCGGCGAAGTCATTAAGCACTCGTTAAACGGGAGAGATATGAGAAATCAAAAAATTCTTCAAAATAGAAAATCGTTTACAAAATGAAGTAGAACAAGCACCGATACCGAGACAAGAGCTTTTCATTTGATTCGTTTGATTCGTTTGATTCATTTTTTTCGAAAAGGAGAAAAATATTTCAAATACCTTTTCTATTAGTTTGTAAATGATGTAGTATATAATGACCCACGCCACATTGCGTAGTAATATAAATGTGTTAGATATAGGATTATCGCCATTTACGATCTTATCTTCAATGAGGGGGAATTTTTTAGCATATTCCTCTGTTTTTTTAACAGCGTCTTCATATGTCATACCTTTCTCCATATAACTATCAATCCGGTATTTATCCATTTTTTTCCATATTTTACACCATTGCTTGTATACGTCTTCATAATAATCGTCCTTAGTATAATCCTTTTTGTATTTCTTTTCATACCGCGCTTTTAATTTTTGCGGGTCAATTTTAGGACCATAATACGTAAAAGTATTTATACCTTCATTATATGTAACCTTCTCATCATCTATAACATACTCTTTATTTGTAGTATGAATAATTTGTAAAGGTAGATTGTGCTCGAAAGAATGATAGATAAATCCCTTTTTTAAGATCGTGGATGGGTTGGGTCTATGCGGGCGCCTTAATCCTTCTGGGTAAACTAAAATATTTCGCTTAGTATCTGCCTTTCTTAGTGCCTCAATATTATTCATTGATTGGATGATTTCATTTTTGTCTTTCATATTGTTTATGAATATTACTGTATTGACTTGACTAGTTAACAATGAAACTAAAGGTAATAAGAATTTAACTTTGCTTAAAGAAATAAATTTTCCATTATAATTAACAATATAAGGGTCTATAAAAGAATCTCCTGACGTTAAATGATTAGACAAATACATTATATTCTTGTCTATAATAAGTCCTTTTTTTGAAACCTTGTGTAAATAACATTTAAAAAAAGCCATATTGGTCATTATCATTGAACGTAATACTTCCTTTTCTGTTTTTATACCATAGTTTAGAATTGAACATAAAGGATTGATAAATGCTAAATATAAGAAAATCAAAATATTATAAATAGTATGTAAGCCAAAAGTAGAATGTTTATATTCTAACATAGGTTCAATGTCGACCATAGTAAATGTAATTATATTTAATGTAATCTAAAATATTATAATACTATTGAATAAGAATATTAAATGAGAGATAAAACGTAAACCATTATAAATCAAAAATAATATAAATCAAAAATAATATAAATCAAAAATAATATAAATCAAAAATAATATAAACCAAAAACTAACTTAAAATAATTTTCGATAGTATTATTATATTTCATATAGTATAATAAAGACCTATATCATAAAGGATGGAAGGCGTTTTAAGCAGGATTGACAACAGATATAAAATTATCAAATTTTCAGGAACAAGGGTCGATTTCGCAACACTTATGACAAATAACCCAGGAATTCTTATATTTAAGTTTACAGCAGACTGGTGTGGACCGTGTAAGAAAATCAAGGAATATTCATACGCAAAGTCAAACGAATTACCGGATCATATAACGATGTTCGAGGTTGACGTGGATGAATGCTTCGACTTTTACGCCTTTCTGAAACATAAGAAAATGGTAAACGGGATTCCTGTATTTTTGGCTTATGCTCGTGGTATGAATGAGGGACCAATTGCTTCTATAACGGGCGCAAGTGTTCCTGATTTAGATGTATTTTTTAATACGTGCATAAACTACAAATTTACACGGTAATCATAATTATTATTAACGTTGGTATTAACGTTAGTATTAACGTTGGTATTAATGTTGGTATAAAATTGATACATATTATCATATATAATCATATATCATAATAAGCAATCCCTCGTGCGACACACGCACCAACATCACACCCCCATCGATTGACAAATGGCGTCACAACAAATTGTAATTTCAACTATAAAATTTAATACCACGTTTGTTCATACAATTCAAAATGTCGCGTTTGGTAATTTACCATTGGAAGTATGTGTAAGTATATTAAAAGACGGGAGAGCTTTTTCGCATTTCATAGAACCGTGGTTAGAAAAAAATTATCCACCATTAAAACATATAAAAGGATGTAAAGATCACGATTTCGAAGTCGATGGCGTCGATGGTGGTGAAAATTTACAATTCGACCAAAAAACATTCACAGCAGGAGGATGTAATTTTATGCCATCAAATATGATAGGTCAAGGGAGAAAATTTGACCAAAAAGCATTCGATGAAAAAACGAACAAACTATTATATATTATCATCAGCAATATTAACTTCCCAGAAATAAAAATTAAGTTCGTAAGAGGCATCGATCTAGTTATCGATTATCCAAAGGGGAAAATACCTTTCAAAGATTTCGATAAATTCTTTGGCTCCACTACAAACTCAAACTCAAGTTCAAACCCCCAAGAATATCATTGATAACCAAATTTATTTCCGTTTTCGACAGACTGCGTGGACCTACAGTATTGCTGGGGAACTTATGGCCATTTATTCTTTCAACAATCAGGTCAATCTTTTTTTCATACTTTTCATCAAATTTCAGGAAATGGTGTGACTGAGGACTGTATTCTATTCCATCATCCACGGTATTAATGTAGCACTTTCCAGCATAAACACCTACACGCCTAAAAGCGACGTCATATAGATCTGTTGCTTTTACATAATGAAACCCATTTTCAGCAGTCTTTTCTTCAATAGGACGTGGATAGGTTCGTTTCACCCATATTTGAAAGACACAAGGAACATTATGCTTCGTGGTGGAGTCCACCAAAACGAAAGCATCTTCGCCAATGTTACTAGAATGAATACAATGAAACAAAGGGTCAAATGCGCGATACATACTCGGTTTTACAAACGATTTCGGAAGAATAAATGCGATAATAGTGGCAAAACTACAGCTCCGTGTTATAAATGCTTTAGCGAGGGTGGACTGACTACCAAATGGGGGATTTCCAAATATGAGAATCGGTTTAGTATTATCCTGTGGCGGAGTCCATTGAAGGAAATCGTGGCACACAACATCGGGGGATTTAGGATCAATATCTAAACCAATTTTAGTATATGTATTGGGGATGTTATGTAGGAACGAACCATTACCAGCTGATGGCTCAATCCACAAATAAGAAGATGGATCGAGGGCGCCGGCGCCGACACCGGCACCACCAATAGTTTGTAGAGAGGATGTAATTTGCGTAATACACTTCTTTGCTACACTGACGTCGGTATAAAATTGGTCTTTGGTATTCGTTCTAAATTTGCCGGTATCTTGTATGGAAGAAGATGACAAACTCATACAATAATTATGTGATATGTGATATGTGATATATGATATGTGATGTGTTTTATTGATGTCAGATGATATATAATATAAAATGATATATTTTATATTATTTAGATTCAATTTTATATATTATAATATCCATCTCCATATCCATCTCCATATACATCTCCATCTCCATCTCCATCTCCATCTCCATCTCCATCACGCCTTAACAAACACCTCGGTATTCATAAGATTGGTGCTTAAGGTTTGCTTATCTTTAGTGTCAACTTGTAAACCATCGGCTAAGAATTCATCAGGAGCGCAGTCATATGGCGATATGCGCTGTGCCTTGTTGTTACAAATGAATGTTTCCCCATCGATATAAAAATGAGTCCCTTCTTTAATAGATGGTGAACGCGTAGTAAGCCAGTTTACGAATTTCTTTTTTTTTGGAAAAATACCGGCATCACCATTAGGAATAAATTTCATCCGGGAGTATGTATTATCGGCATTGCCTGCCGCCTTGGTCCAGGCATTTCGCGCCGGCCATTTGGAACCATATTCGCGCGTATATAAAATCACAGGTTTATTTATATGTTTCGCTGCATAGTCGACAGTAAACTTCCTAAAACCATTTAAAATTGCTTTATCGGAAGATGTAGCAACCCATTTATTCTTGATGTATACACGACCATCCTTGCTAATCATTCCCTCAGTGGGTGACTTAATATCTGCCGATTTCATCCAAGCATCCGCACCATCATCATCACCGTCACCATCTCCCATATAACCTTTACGTTTCGCATCATATTCTTTCATATCTAGAACAATAATCTTATTTTTGGGGCCAGATTTAGAACCGGATTTTCGTTTTATAGTTTTATTTTTAGGGGACCCAACTACGGAACCAACGCCCTTTACCCAGCGGTATATTCCACGTTTATCAGGCTTTGATACATATGTCGCGCCATCGTTTCCCTTCTTCATTAAATCTTTACAATCCATTGCCGAATAAGGAGGTGAGCCACGTGAACGATATTTTTTGGTTTTTTGTTCTATACAAGCAGGCATATAAATATAGGATAGTATATATTATAAGTAGTATATAATATATATACAAAATATATATACAAAATAAAAATATAATTCTAATAATACCCGTAAAAAGGAGCATAATTAGTTTTCATAGACAACCCATAAGTTTTATATTTTTTACATTCAACATCATAGCAATAGTATTGTTTACACACATCTTTCGTTATGTCAAACTCGCCAATAGGAGCATATTTTTTGTCATTTAATAAATAAACATATTTGTCACCTATCGCATATGGAAATGAATCATAGTTTCCACCAATCGGTGAATAAAATTTGCGAATCGTGTCTCCATTCTTAGTTGAAAACGATAGAATGCCTTTACCTATGAACATATATTTGTCTTTGCTTGTTTGTAAAAGAATTGTATTACCCTTTGCCACTCCACGTTTAAAAGCCCAATAAGGATCATTTAATTCATTATCTCCAATAAAAATTTGTTCATATTTTACGTCCATTAGTTTATCCTTTAATTCGCCTTTATTACTTGCCTCGTTAAAATGATTATTATAAATATCAACGCGTCCGCCATAATCAAAGACAACAAATGGGAAAGCAGCATTATCATTTATTTCATATATGTTTTTAGGCTTACCACTAATCTCTAGCTGTTTTTTAAGTGTGTCGTTTTTGATACACTTTATGAATCTAGAAACATTTACTGTTCCGTAAATATTTTTTTTGTATATACATTTAGCGGTGCCGACCTTACTAGTTTTATTTTTAGGGGTCCCAGCAGCGGCACCAACACCGCCTACGCTCTTTACCCAGCGGTATATTCCACGTTTATCAGGCTTTGATACATATGTCGCGCCATCGTTTCCCTTCTTCATTAAATCTTTACAGTCCATTGCCGAATAAGGAGGCGAGCCACGCGAACGATACTTTTTGGTTTTTTGTTCTATACAAGCAGGCATTGTAATATGTATGTTATACTATATATAACTAAAAATTATTAAAGTTTTTCAGTAAAAATATACATATCTGGATAAGAACGTTTTGTAAAGACATACTGCGAAAGTTGTATATTTTTGACTTCAAACATTACCATAGAAGACAATAAATAGAACTCCCACATTTTATAGAATTTTTCTGTAAAAAATGAAGGATTTGATTTTTTTATGGTATCCCAGTTTTTTACAAAATTATTATACCATTGTTGTAATGTTTTTGCATAACTAATGGATAAATTTTGTATATGATGATACATTAATTTTCCTTTTATAGCAGACGATAATACTGTTTCCGCAGTTGGAATAAAAGCGCCTGGGAATATATATTTTTCAGTCCATTTATCAGTAGATATATTTTCACAACCAGTTACATACTTCATTTTTTCTGATTTTGTTATTGTATGTAACACGATTATACCATCATCAGCAATAACATCATTACAAATCCTGAAAAATTCATCATAATTTTTTAACCCTACGTGCTCAAACATTCCAACACTAACTATTCTATCATATTTTATATTTTGTTTTGGTAAGTCTCTATAATCGCAAAAAACATATTTAAGTTTATCGCTACCATATGTGTCGTTTGCATATTTTATTTGTTCCTTTGATATGTTAATACCCACGACATTACATTTAGGATATCGTTTAGATATTGCATTCGTTAATCCACCCCATCCACAGCCAATATCTAATATGGACATTTCAGTGTCATCAGGAATTTGTAATTTATTAATTAATAAATCGATTTTATTTTGTTGTGCTTCGTCAAGTGTAGTAGTTCCAGGTTTCCAATATGCACACGTATACTGTTTTTGTTTATCTAACATGTGATTATATAAAATATCAGGAATATCGTAATGTTGTTCAGCTACACGTTTTGATAACTTAATAGATTGTCCATTATACAGATAGTCCATTATTTGTGTTTTAATATCATTAAAACATATGATAATAATAAGCACAATTGTATATAAAAGCGTTTTTATAGGAACGCCTTTTATTGCTGTAAAAAATAGGTCATTGTAATTATCTAAAATGTTTACTTTTCGTAAAAATGATACTAAGTCATTACTAACCCATTCACCTTCCATATAAGATTCTCCAATAATTAATGTAAGAGCATCCCCACTTACAAGCCTTTTATAAAAATTTTTATTAACAATATTAAACTCGTCTTTTGTTATACCTAAATTTTTCATTATATGTTCAAAAACATCTTCCATTTTATGAATATAATTAAATCTAATATAAAGTAAATATAAATAATATTTTACTAAGTATAACGCAAATATTATAATGAAAATGTATGTTACTTACATTTTTCAGTTTTATTTACATTATTACATAATTCATTCCTTAGCCTTTGTCGCACCTTCATAAGTTCAATACAGAGCAAAGGGGGCTTACCTCGCCTAAAATGAACTAATTTTGCGTCTAATGTATTCAAAAGCATATTTCTTAAATAAATATTTTGACTAAATTTCGCATATAACCCGCGTTCTAATTCAATCGTTTTACGCTCTTCATAGTTATCATCACATTTTATATGTTTATACATTTTTTTTGCCAATATAGGACTTTTCGATAATTGTGAATTTGAATCTAGCGAGAATTGGAGGTAATATTTATGATTTTCATCAATGTATCTAATTCCCTGTAAATAATTTTGTAATGTTCGCCATTTATGGCCTCCTAAAGAAAACAATGCTTTCGTCTTACTTTCATTACCAGGAGGTTCCCAAAAATTAGACAACATTTTACGCCAATTCGGTATGGTAGATAACTCCGAATATTTGGAAATACACGATTGTGTAATTTTTTCACCGGATGATTTACCAGGTAGTTCGTTATCTTTGCTCTTACTATAAAACTGAAATACTACCGAGTTGGTATATAATCTTGATTTTTTTTTTGAATATGAACATACTGAATCTCTTATTTTTTTTGTAGTTGTAAATGATTTTTGTCTTTTAGAATATTTTGATGTTTTATTAAATTTCATTTTAAAATAAATTAGTTATATACACACACAATAAATAAATTAATATAATATAGTATTAACAATAATTTATTATATATAATAACCAATGTCAACCGCATTAGAAACCATAGACTTAGAAATAAACAATTATGAGTTAGCGGATATACTAAATCTATTCAAACTTCCAGTGATGTTTGACGAAAAGCATCTTAAACAGGCGAAGATGATTGTGTTACAGATGCATCCAGACAAGTCAAAGTTACCCAAGGACTATTTTCTATTTTTCACCAAAGCGTATAAGATATTATATGAAATATATAAAGTTCGTTTCCCAGGTGAGAAAGGTTATAAGGAAGACAAATTTTCGTATACTGCCATTATCGAGAGAGAATTAAACCAGAATAAAACGAAGACAGCTCATAATGCTTATGATCGCGAATATCATAAAACACACGAGGAAGCATATAAAAAGATTCAAAAAATGGATGCAAGCAATTTCAGCAAATGGTTTAATGAAAAGTTCGAGAAATTCCGGCTTCACGACGAGGAGCAGGATAACGGGTATGAAGAATGGTTTAGGGGGACTAAATCAGGAACTGAAGAAGATGACGATGAATACGGGTATGAGCCACAAGAGTTAGGTGGGACGTGGTCAGAAAGGAATGAAAGAATCGAACGCAAAAAGGCAGCATTGCGTAACAAGATGGCGCTTATACAACGCAGCGAGATACAGACGGCGAATAGTAGCGGTGGAGGCGGATATTATGGACTGGGGCGCGAAGCACCACAAGAATATTCGAGTGGGTTATTTAGCTCATTGCAATATGAGGATCTGAAAAAGGCGCATACAGAGACAGTAATACCTGTAACAGCAGAAGATTTCGAGAGTAGAAGAAAATACACGTCAACAAATGAGATGCAGATATTTAGAGATATTGAAAGACTGAATTATAACTATTCGAAGGAGGCGCATACTACGAAGTTAGATCGGGAGACAGCAATCCAAGTGGAACAAGATATGCAACGTGCGTATCGACTAGCAAAACAAGATGAAATCGTGAGAGAAATAAACAAAAGATTTAATTCGGAGTTTTATCAACTTACGAATTGATGAAAGTGTCGAAATGGAAAAATTAAATATCTAAATACGAATCATACTGAATAAATTATATTCTAGGTAATTATTATACATATAAATTATTATACATATAATATATATTATTCAATATGATTTCAGGAAAACAGATAATACTTCTTGCACTACTTTTAATAATTGGGTATATGTATTCAAAATACAACAATAAGATTTCGAAAGATGTAGAGAAAGAAGAATATGATTTAATACATAAATTTTTAGCAAATGATGACAATAAAATGGATAGAAATAAGCCATTTATGTGGGTTCATGTAGAATATGACGTCAATGAACGGTGGTGGAAGAATTTTGGTTCGAGGAATACCACGAATTTGAATCAACCATACTTATATTTAACAATAAGGAGCATTATAGAGAAATGCGGTGGTTCATTTAATATTTGTATTATTGACGACAAAGTATTCAATAAAATATTACCTGGATGGAGCATAAATGTTGATCAGTTAGCGTCACCACTTCGCCCTCATATGCGTGAGCTGGCAATGGCACAACTGCTTAATAAGTATGGAGGTATGAGATTGCCGCCATCATTTATATGTTTCCAGAATTTGAAGACTCTTTATGAGCTAGGTATAAGTAAAGGAACCGGTGCTGATGGTGTATTTGTAACAGAGATGGTTTCTAGGAGCATCGCATCATCTGCGATAACATTTGCGCCATCTACGAAGATAATGGGATGTAAGAAGGATAATACCATAATGAAGAAGTATATAGAGTATTTAGAAATATTGATTTCGCAAGACTATACTAACGAAATGGATTTCGACGGTAAGACAAGCAAATGGTTCTTTGACCAGATATCGACCGGAACGGTAAACGTGATCAAGCCTGACCTTATAGGCGCAAAGAAGGTGGATGAGTCGCCGGTAATTTTGGACGATTTAATGAGTGATACGATTGATTTAGATTTGTGCCACGAGTCTTTTGGTCTGTATGTGCCAGCGTGTGAGTTAATACAGCGCCGTAATTTTGGATGGTTTGTGAGAATGTCGCCGAAACAGGTTCTGGCGTCGAATACACAGATAGCAAAATATTTGCTAGCTACGAATTAGGTCATAAAAGGATAAAAATATAAAATATAAAATATAAAATATAAAATATAAAATATAAAATATAAAATATAAAATATAAAATATAAAATATAAAATATAAAATATAAAATATAAAATATAAAATATAAAATATAAAATATAAAATATA
>Ga0214923_10006041_pt1 | contig 13785 bp, 10 predicted proteins | sample LL1510_MetaG_FD_177993 | JGI IMG/M metagenome (GOLD analysis project Ga0214923, IMG submission 177993) | Freshwater microbial communities from Lake Lanier, Atlanta, Georgia, United States - LL-1510 | ecosystem: Environmental > Aquatic > Freshwater > Lake | place: USA: Georgia | collected... | reverse complement strand
CCAAGAACGTTCAAGGAAAAAAGAATTGGTATAATTAGTCGCACCTGCTTTTGCAGGAAATGGGTCGCCATCACTAATAACCACTAAATAATTGGTGTCGCCATCCGTTGTTTTGGTAAAAATTGTTTTGCTACCATAATATACTGAACCTCCTATGGCTGCACTAGTTTTATAATAATTTGAACTAGTAGTTAAAGTTACTCCGTATTTCACCGAACCACTAATTTTACTTTCTGAAATTACTCCATAATTAAGCATTGGTATTTTAGTTAAATATAATTGTAATGTTGCATCGCGGGTTACATTTTGTTCAGCATAACCCGAACCGGTGCCATCTCCAGGAGGTCTAGAAACATCTAATAATCTGTTGGGCTTGTCAGAAATTGAATAACTCGCCATACACATAAATGGATGATATTGGCCACTATCATCTTTTTCACAAGTGAAATACACATAAGGTGTGGTATTCATTCCAATATCACCATTGGCAATGCTTGCAGATTTTAAAACAATATTTAATGCACCCTCTCTGAAAGCTTTATAAACACTCGTAGGATATCGTAGTGTTTTATATGTAGTATTTTTAGAAACCTTACTAGATATTTCAGTAAGCATTAGATTTGCGTAATAATTTGTACCATAACTTGTTGCATCATACCCTTTATTTGTTAATTGATTTGCATAATAATAACCGGCGTCACTCGCCTTTTTACTACCGTCATTGTTATAAAAATATGGAATAAACTTGCAATCAGAACTAGTCAATGAAGTCCCTTCAATATTTGTTCTAGTATTAGATACATAATTTTTGATGGCGACACGGTCATTTGAAACATATGTAGTTGGTATTGGATTAAAATCACTAGGCATAGAAACGTCCATTTTTGAATTATATATTGTAAATGTAGAACCGTTACTAGAATTGGAAACTAATGTGAGACCACTAGAGGAATATTTTACATAATAATTTGAATATGTAATTGAAGTATCTTGAGAATGAGTATAATCAGTATTACTATACGAATATCTTTTTATAACCTGTAATTTTTTGTCGGTTGTATACTTGAAGCATAAATAACCATTCCCACTTGACAAAGTAGAGGTTCCGCCATTACCCCAATTATTGGTGAATACTAGTTTACTAGTAGAACTACTATAATCTAATGAATATAGACAATGTAATTCAGAGTCGATTCTATAACATGTTGAATCACTTTCATCTTGAACAAACTGAACAACTTTTGTTAAAAAATCTTTGTATGTGGATAATACGGTTGAAAAACTAACCTCATAAGCGTCGCTAATGTTGATGTAGGTATTGTTTGTTTTAATCATGTATCTATTGCGATTTGTTAAACTAGTTACAGAAACTGTGGGTGTTGAAATACTAGTTGGAATGCTGCTTGATAATATGGTATTGAATGTTTTTGGTGCATAAACATCTAGAGTTACAGTTGCAGCACGAGTGTTTAAATCCGCTATAGTTAGTTGTTTTGTTGTTAAAAACCCGTTTTGGACTACTTTCGTTTGCTTTATGTTTTTTATCTTTTTTATCTTTTTTGGAAAAAACCCCATTGAAAAAACTGAATTGCTAGACATATACATATAATTATATAAAAATCAGGTATATAATAATTATAATTATAAATAAATTAGAATTATTAGTAAAACACCTACATTTTACCTATATTTTACGATGGAATCTATATAGTTTTTATCATAAATAGCAATACGAGTAGTTCTATCCCAAGTACTATAATTCATCAATACTTGTTCGTCCTCAACTACAATACTAAGACAATATTCAATACAATCGCCTTCAAATTTGAACGGCGCAGAGTAGCGCAATAAATTCATATTAGCATCAAACACCATTATAGTATGATAATAATGTCGTGGTTGTTCATACGAAACAATATGTCCAACAAACCATAACTCATCTTCTACAATGTCAATGGAAATATTACCATTATTACTTTGTCCGATTTTTTTTGAATATTTAAACCCACAAGTAGATCCTCTAATTCTAGAAAAAATTTTAGGAGTTTCTCTTTTATCTACAATAAACAATTCGTTTTTTGAATTATCAATTTTACCAATTCGTAATGGATGCCAATCATAAATAACGTGGGTAGAATTGTTGTAATCAATAAATACCCAATTTTTTTCACATCCACTATCATTAAATTTTTGTGTTATTTCCGAACTTTTTAAACCGCCTGTTTCTGTATTATAATCACCTGAAACAATACCAATTTTATCATTTTTATGATAACCTGTACCTATAAATAATTTCTTACCAGTTTCAACATCGTCGAAAATTCGTATATCTTCAATACCAATATATCTTCTGTTTTCAAATACAAAATCCATCCATTTTTCGCTTTTAACCTTAAAGTCTTTATCAAATTCAACATATTTATTAATAGTTATAATATGTTTATCACAATTTAAATACCAACCACCATCGTTTATATAATAATTTACATACCGAATATTCATACCATAACCATCTCCATCTCCATTTGTATTTGGAACCAAACAACTGGAAGAAGAATAAAATGTGATGTCTTCATTATTAATATTCGATACAAATTTATCATCTACAATGATTTTAGTTTTTGGTATTAAAATATCTTTGTAAAATTTCATATTTTGGAGCAAATTATTAACTTCGGTGCCATTTAAGGAATTATTTAAAACTTTAACAATTTCGTCGTTTATATTTTTAATACCAATATATGCAGCTATAATTGTAAATTCGTAGTATAATTTGGAAGTATACACATCATCGTGCAAAAATAGATATCCAGTTCTATCATAATTTTTATCTAAAATTTGTTTTGCTTCTTTATATAACATATAAGCTAATTTGTGTTTAGCATCATAACGATAATGTTTAATGATTTCATATAATCCTTCTAATCTATCCGGATAGAAGTCGTATCCTTTTAACCAAAAATAAATTGCGTCTGATATTTTGTCTAGACACTTAAAACACATTCCAATTCTATAATAACTATACCATACTTCTTCTTTCCAACCTCCTAGTTCAATACGTTTCTTATATGCAGCAATAGCTTCGCAAAATCGTCCGGAATCGTGATAACTATTTGCCAAGTAAAAATGATACCGTTCGTTATTAGGGTCCTCGCGCAACCCTTCTAATAATAAACGGATATCTCTTTCAAACTTATCGTGTTTAGCTCCGCCATCACCAATGTCTTTAATAAATAATTCATTTTTGGCAAAACTATGGGTATGTGAATTTGGCGGAGTATTGATATATTCGTGCGTAACTCCACTATAACTATACAAACCATTATTTCTAACGATTCTCATATTTTGGTAATAAAATGCATCACAACCTTGAAGAATATGGAATTGGTCTGCCATATTTAGCATATTTTTATTGAAATTCTTAACATCAAGTATCATATCTGCATCTAACAACAGTACAAAATCAGACATACCAACACATGATGTCAGTGCAAAATTTCTATTATGACAAAAGTTTTTAAATGGTTCTACTACCACTTTACCTGGAATGTTTTTGTTTTTAAAATAGTCGGTAATAAGCTCTACAGTGTTATCTGTCGAACCTGTATCACAAATACAATAACTATCAATAATAGGTACAACAGAATCAAATAACCTAGTAATAATTTTACTCTCATTTTTAACAATCATATTTAAACATAATGTAGGAGAGGACTGTGTTGTTATACTCATTTTCTTTAAATATTTGATTAGCTTTATATTATTTTATGTTGTATTTTTATATTTGTTTTTTTGTTTTTTTGTTCTTTTGTTTTTTTGTTTTTATATTTTCATAATATAATTATGCAGAAAAGTAGAGGAAAACGCAGTAGTTGTAATTATAGAAATAGGACGTCTAGACGTAAATATAACCCACAATTAGCTACTGTATATGAAGGCAGTAATGAATCAAATAGTACTAAAAGTGATGATTATATTTTTGCCAAAAGAAATGAACGCCCAACTTTCATTAAAAAAACGATTAGTCCAAAAACAAAAAAAGATAAGAGTAAATCTAGACAAAAATCTTTTATAGATAAGGTTAGTGCTATATTTAGTTTTTGAAAACAAATAAATATTTTATATATATTTTAAATATTTATAAAATATAAATGGCCTTTACTAGATTTAAATATGATGATTCACGAACAAAAAAAGAATTACAACAATCAACAGACCCAGGACGATGGATTTTAAATGTTCCTGGAAATGGTGCGAGCCCTTGTTATATGGAAGACCCTCAAATTATTGTACAAAAATGGGGTGCGAATTTAAGAACCAATACTATCAATTTAGAAAGTGACCTAAAAGGTGTGAATAGACAAATAGGCAGAGATTGTTTAGGAAAAGATAATTACAAAAATTATAATGTTCCAAATGAAGCTATTCAATATCCTAGTTGTAATAATTTATTTACTGAACAATCTAGAGCAACGAATCCAGCTTGGTGGTATCGAGATTTAGAACAGGTAGACTGGCAATATCCTCCACTAAATCCTCAAGCCAACACTTGTTTACCTTTTCAAAATAATTTAAGTACTAGAGTTTTAGAAAAGGATTATTACACACCAAAGAGGGATTGCTTTACAAATGAAACAAAGAATTATTTACCGTCCAGTTATAATTTGATTAGGGGAAATTATGTAGGAGGTCCTACAACTTGCCAACAAACAAATTCTTGTCAGTCATTGTAATTAGTAAATTATTTAAATTATTATGTATGAATAAAAATATAATACTTTATATATATAAATATGGAATTAGCAATACCTTTAATAGCATTAGGTGGTATATATGTGGTATCAAATCAATCAAATGAAAATTGTACTAAAAAAGAAATAAGACAACAAAGACAAGAAAATTTTACTAATATGGGAATTAGAACTAATTTGGCAGTTAAAACCGATAATTATTTACCAAATACAAATATTCCTCCTCAAAATTTTCCAGTATCAAATATAAATCAATTAGTAGATACTGTACAGGAATATCCAAACCCTAATGTAGCAACTGATAAATATTTTAATCAAAATTTATATGAAAAAAAGGTAAGAAATCACGTTCCTGTAGGACAAAACATTCAAGACATTTATTCGATGTCGGGAAATTATTTAAATTCAGAGCAATTTAAACATAATAATATGGTTCCGTTTAACGGTGGAAAGGTCAAAGGACGTACCTATGATATGAATATAAATGAATCTGTATTAGATAATATGGTTGGCTCCGGTTCGCAAGTAATTAAGAAGATAGAGCAGGCACCATTATTCAAACCTGAAGATAATATGCAGTGGGCTTACGGTATGCCTAACCAAAGTGACTTTTATCAATCACGCGTTGTTCCTGGTATGAAAAACAACAATGTAAAACCATTTGATACGGTAATGGTAGGACCAGGTCTAGACCAAGGCTATGGAATGAATGGCAGCAATGGCTACAATTCAGGTATGGAAGCCCGTGATAAATGGTTACCAAAAACAGTTGACCAGTTAAGAGTAGACACGAACCCAAAATTAGAATACGAATTAATTAATCACGAAGGTCCTGCAAACTCTTTTATTAAAACCGCACCAACAACACAATTGCTGGGACGTGTTGAAAAACAACGGCCTGACACCTTTTTTATTAATACTCAAGACCGTTGGTTAACTACTACTGGTGCTGAGAAAGGCGAAACTTTACGACCAATGCAGGAAATGGGTATAATTCGACGTAACGATGTTGTTACTGATTATATGGGACCTGCCGGCGCAATTGATGTAAAAGCGACAACTGCACCTCAAAATTTTGAGCCATCTAAAAGACACGAAGCTTTTTCAGGTGGAGTAAACCATTCGCGTGCAGTAGGAAAAGGCGACCATACAGATAAAGATAATTTTTTAAGAAGTCATACAAATTATGAAAACCACCGTTCCACTGTGAAACAACCGGACACCTTAAGAAGTGGTTTTGGTGGTGCAATTGGTGCCGTTATTGCCCCTTTAATGGATATCTTGAAACCAACTCGTAAAGACGAAACCATCAACAATGTTAGAATTTATGGTGAAGCGACTTCTGCCGTACCAAAAGGTTATGTCTATAATCCACAAGACACTACTCCTACTACTGTGAAGGAAACCACCTTATATGAACAAAATTTCAATATTAATAACCAAAAGGAAAGTATTTATGTGAATAACTACACAGCACCTGATAATACACAGAGAGATACAACGAGCTGCGAATATTATACCGCGGCAGGTGGTTATGCAACTGGATATGGAGATATGAGTTATGAAGCCGCTTATAAACAACATAACAACGATATTAAGTCGCAAACTATTATGAATAGACCAAATCAAGGAGGGACACAAATATTTAACCAACAAATGCACTTAACTACTATTAAGGCGGACACAGACCGTTTAGATGGGCGCGTGAACCCTGCTTTTTCCAAGTTATCCGGACTACCACCTTCGGCACAAACTTATGGTGCAATTAGAGCTCCACAATATTACAATGAGTGCGCTGGTTGCGATCGTATTCAACCGGATATTCTTAGTGCACTAAAATCGAACCCCTACGTATTTTCCTTCACAGATTCAGTGTAATATTATGTATTATGTATCACTAAATTTTACTAGCTAAGTTTTTTACGTTGTTATTTATTACATTTGCAAAATATATTAAAGCTTTAAACAAATAAATAAGTAGTATTTATTTATATGTTAACAAAATATATGTATCCAAAATGCGCACATACTTTTAGAAATTGGTGTTTATCCAATCTTAAATACGAAAAATTGTATTATGGATTAGGAGAACCACAACCGTTTGATGTAACATTAAGAGATGGTCTACAATCTCTACCAAAAGATATACAAAAAAATTATATAACAAATGATAAATTAAAAATGTACCATAACATTATATTTAACTATAAACCAATAAATATAGAAATAGGATCTATGGTTTCTGAAAAAGTATTGCCTATATTTAAGGACACTCTTGATATATTTAATACATTGAATACTTTTGAAATCAAACATAATGAGACAACAAGCAATCCATTAGATAGTATAAATAAATACATATTAGTAGGAAATAAAGAACACCTGAAAAATGTTATAAATAATCCCACAATAAATCATTTCTCACTTATAACTTCTGTTTCTAACAGTTTTCAACAAAAAAATACCAAAATGACATTAGAAGAATCGGACAAAGATATAAAGGCAATGTTACATGAATTAGATAATAATAAAAATAGAAAGGTTGAACCTGTAGTTAAATTATATGTTTCTTGTATAAATGAATGTCCGATAGAGGGTAAAATTGATAATGATTTTATAATCAATAGACTTCTCAATTTAAATAATAATATGAAAATAGATACTTTTTGCTTGTCGGATACGTGTGGCAGTTTATTAGTAGATGATTTTGAATATATAGTAGATACTTGCAAATTTTTTGGTCTTGTACCTATAAATAAATTATCCCTACATTTACACGTTAAAAAAGGTAAAGAAGATGAGGCAGAAAAAATAATTCACAAAGCACTAGATTATAAAATAAGAAATTTTGATGTTTCTACTTTGGATAGCGGAGGGTGTTCTGTTACGATGAATAAAGATAGACTAGTTGCGAATTTATCTTATGAATTATATTACAAATCATTATGTAATTACATAATGAAAAAAACATAAATAAGTAGTACATCCCTTACACTACATAATATATTTTAATAATACGTTGTATTAAAATATAAAAAGACGTAACCTTAATATAGTAAGTTAAAATGACATTACAAATTCATCAATCTATTAAAAAAAAATTAAATTACTTTCACGAAATACATAAAATACCAAATATTTTGTTTCATGGACCATCGGGAAGTGGAAAAAGAACAATTGTAAGCGACTTTATTCATAAAATTTATGACTACGATAGAGAAAAGATTAAAACGTTTGTAATGTATGTCAACTGTTCACACGGTAAAGGCATAAAATTTATTCGAGAAGAGTTGAAGTTTTTTGCAAAAACCCATATAAACTCAAATAGTGGTAATATTTTTAAAAGTATTGTTCTCTTGAATGCAGATAAGTTAACAATGGATGCCCAATCGGCTCTGCGTAGATGTATAGAGTTATTTAGTCATAATACACGTTTTTTTATAATAGCAGAAGACAAATATAATTTAATGAAACCAATATTGTCTCGATTTTGTGAAATATATGTCTCTGAACCAATAATAAACGGGAATATTATTAATTTGTACCAACATAACCTGAATGAATTATTTAAAATGAAGGACATCAAAACACAGCGACTTGAATGGTTAAAAAAAGAACTATACAAATTAACAAATAAAACAATTACAGTTGACGATTTAATGTTAGTATGTGTGAAATTATATGAAAAGGCCTATAGCGCATTAGATATAATGCATTTATTGGAGACACCCAAATTTTTAGAAAATAATATACCCACCGAAAAAAGATATGAACTCCTTGTATGCTTTAATCGTGTAAGAAAGGAGTTTAGAAATGAGAAATTGTTGATGTTATTTATATTAAATTTTATATTTTTAAGTTCAGAACTATCTTTAGAAAATATTAGTTTTATGTAAAATGGATGATTTTAATGTTAGTGCTCTTCACGAATCAAAGAATGAATGGGGGTCTCGTTTAGTTACATTATTAACACCTCTCATTATAGACGGATATAAATCAATTTTAGACGAATCTATTAAGCTTTGCCGAGAGAACGGAGAAAATGATAAATATTTAATGACATTTCAAAACTTAATATCTAGAATACCAAAATGGAATTCACAAATAATAGAAACAGAAAGAAAAAGAATATGCGAAAAATCAGGATGTAATTATTTAGAAGATTTGGTTACTTGTGTTCATATTATACAATTAAAAATTCTCACTGCAATGCGTGTAGGACAAAAACAGAAAAAGATTGATATAAATATACCAAAGCTAGACGATTTTATTCATAAAACGTACATAAATGTCGCTAGAAAAGTTTATAAAAATGTTTATTTGTTTGAAGTAAATCTTCAACCATTACAAATCCAAAAGAACCATAGAGAATTAGAAATAATTATTCAAGAATGCATATTAAATACATTAAGAGAAAGTATCCCTGTAGAGGCGATTTTAAAGGCGTATATGGATGAAACAGTAGAAGATGATGTAATAGAAGAGGTGAATGAACAAATTATAGAAGAACCTATAAAGGAAACAATAACATCTCCTACAGATGTTGTTTTGCAAAACCAACAACAGCAACAGCAAGAGCAACAGCAAGAGCAACAGCAACAAAAACACCCAGGTCTAAGTTTTAATGAAATAGATTATGTGAAAAATGATGAAGGAATTGTATCAAACGTAATTGCACCTAAATCTATTTCTCATTTAGAGACGATAAGTGAAATACGCTCACAACAAAGAAAGATGGAAAATAACGATGATGATGATGACAATTCAAAATTGAATATTTCAGACCAACCATTTAATTTGGATATTTTAGACATTCATAATATTGAAGAGCCTCAACCACAAATGGAGCTATTTCCGGATTTACTAATGGATGAACTGGATGTCGAAGTTTTAGATTAAATCGCATACCATAGTTTATTCGTTAAAAACCAAATAAGAAACTGCTTAATTAATTTAATGGATAACATCTTCATCAATGCGGCTATTATTTCTGTAATATTCTTGATTGCAAAATTTATAGAAATGAGATTTATTGACAAAGAAAGCAAACCCTTGAAATTATTAATTAGAGATGCATTGTTAGTTTATTTTAGTGTTGTTTTTGGACATTTTATAAAAGGACAAATAAATCCACTACTAAAGGGTGGGTCTACTGGTTCTGTAGTGACGCCCGTATTTACAGATCCTCCAGGATTTTAGAATAATTTTGTGGAATTCCTTTCATTACAATGATAATGAAAAGAATTAAAATGTAAAACACGTATAAATGATTTGTTATTGGTTTATTATTTTTTACCGTATTTTTTAGATATAAAATCTTGCATTATGTGTATTATTTCTTCTACAATTTGTTTGCTTGGTATTTTTGTAATCCCGTTCAAATAATTTTCTTTTTCAGTTTTTACATTATATACAATTTTGGATATTTGCCGATTGCTAACGTTAATATTATTACAATTTAGTAATTGTCCTAAAGATCTAATAATTTTTGGAATAAAAAAAACCGCATTATCGTTCACTGTATAATTTTTTAGTATGACATATTTAATGTAAAAATAAATTTTTTCTTCTATCATTTGTTCTATAGATTGTGAGATAAAACACATTTGATATGTTATTAATAATGGTTGACCATTTAAAAAATATGTAAATGGTAAATTGTATACATTACTAATAAACAAATTCGATATTTCAAAATATGAGCGTACTTCTTCTTTTGGTATATGATATCCGATGTCAACTAGCGCCTGATAACCATATTCTGTTATCATACTAATTTTTATTAGTGATTCTAATTTATCGACCTCTACCATAGAAAGTTGTTTAATTTTATTTTGTTTTGATACAATCCATACTAACAACTTACTGATTTCTATTGCTAATTCCTTTTTATTTACTGTATCATATTGTGATACAATTAATATATCAATATCATTACTTTCATAACCTTTTGAACAATTCATTTGTATTGCCTTACCTCCTTTGAGTATTAAAAAACATCGATCGTAAGGATTATAATGATATAATAATATATTACTTATTATTCCAATATATAATAATATAAAATTTATACTGGTTTTTAAATTGTTTTCGTAAATTTGTTTATAATAATCCTTGTCATCCAATGATATTTTTTTATCACTCATTAAAGCAGATATATATTTATCGTCTTGTTTATTTATACGTAAGGCTGGAAAATATGATTTAATAATCTCACCTAAATTTACTGGGTTATCTAACATGGATAACATACAATCGCGGAATGCATATAACATATCGTGTGGGAAATATTTTAGCCAGTATTGTGGAAGTGTATTTATCTCATACGGTTCATGTTTTATGATAGTAATTGTTTGTACTAAATTTGGTTCCTCTACATCTATAGATTCATTGTCTTTTTGAGGATCATTGTCTTTTTGAGGTTCTGACGGCGCGTCTTGAATTACAATGGTGTTTGCATTTTGCTCATCAGCCATTAATAGTTTAAAATTCTCATCATTATCTTCTGCTTCCTTTATTTCAGCTATATTTTGTTCTACCTCGTTTATTTCTTTGCTAGTAGGCTCATCTGGTCTTACTATTGTAGCCTCTCTTTTTGGTAAAATTTCATTTTGTTGTCTTAATAATTGTTCTTGTTTAATAGCTTCTATATTAGCTTTTTCTATCTCTTTTCGTTTTATTTTTTCATTTTCTTCTGCTATTTTTCGCTCATTTATTCTATTTTCCATATCTTGTTTTATCCTTTTTTGTTGTTCATCAAATAAACGTTTTTCTTCAATTTCCCTAGCTTTTTTATCTTTTAAGATATTTTCTAGTTGTACAGTATTGTTTGGTTTCATTGCTGTAATAATTTGTGTTTGTGTTTTTGTAACAGGTTTTATATTTTTAATAGTTTCTTGTTTTTGCGAAGGTTTTATTTGAACATCAATATTTCTACGCTCTTCTGCTTGGTTCACTTCATCATTGAGTACTGTTTCATTAAAACTAAATCCTTTATTTTTTAAACTGTTTATTAAGTTATCCCTGTATGTTTTTTTCTCTATAAAACGTCCTACTATATAAATTGGTAGCCCGCTAATAGCTGACTCATCATTCGTTATGCTGATATTTTTATCCACATTATTTGAAATATTATGTATATAGTTTATAGTTTCATTCACCTTTTCATATAATTGTTGTTGTTGTTTTTTTGGTTGTTGTTTTTTTGATTGTTGTAGTCTTATGATATCGTTAATATACATAGTAAATCTATTTACAAATTCATTTGTTTCTTCTTGTGATGGTCCTGTTTTAAAAAATCTAGAAAATAGGCCACCCTTTTTAGTACGATTATTCTTTTGTCTAATATGTACAATTTTTATATTCCTTAACGTTTTTTTATTTTTAAGCATTTTTTTGTTTCTTAACGTTTTTTTGTATTTTTTGTTTTTTGTATTTTTTCTTGTCATTTCTTATAATATTTAAATATTAAAATTTTTATTACATATGTTATATTTTTACAATAATATAAAATACATAAAATTTACTATAATAATATCTATTCAATAACGTATGTCATATTAGCGGCCGGTCCAAACTTTTACCGCGGTGTGTGGCACGGTGCCTTTTTTTAAGTGCATTGTATATTTGTCAAATGTATAAGTTCTCCAGTCGTGATGCTTTGCGATATTTCCAAATAAAGATTTAATTTTTAGGATCGCAGGATATTCATTGTAAAAAATGCAACCCATTATTCTTTCTAAACAGCATCTATCTGCTCTATATAAAACAGAGTGTACCATATTGGTTATTTTATATTTTTTTTCAATATGTAGCAGAAAATTGTGGTTTATATAGGATTGTACCCCAAAACAGCCATACCAATTGTCTTCAGGCATCCCAATTTTAATATCATTTTTTAATTTTTCGTCTAAAATATATGGGTTCATAAGCGTTTTTGTAATTCTTTGCGAATTTATTATATTTTCCTTGTCGGAGTTAAAATGCCACAACGGTAATACTTTGGTTCCATTTAAAGCCTTAAAGTTTATTCTTTTATGAAGAAATACACTGTCGTGCAATATTATAGCATTTTCAAAAAATTTGTGTTTAATATAATAATAATAAGGCAGCAATTCTCCTCTGCCAGGAAATTCAGATTTTATAATTTCTATATTCTTATAGTTAAAATGAGCTTTTACAAAGGTTTGGTTACTGTTATCATCAATAATTATTATTTTTGTATTGGGATATAATGTTCTAAGGATTTTAACAGAGTGGTTCCAATATTTGTTCGTACTTTTAGAATTGACGTGTCTTGTAATAATAAAACCAAATGAATTCATTGTAGTATTATAATATATATGGTATTACTAAAATATTATTATTACACAAATATAATTTATATTAATATAAATATAAATATAAATTATATAGATAAGCATAAATGTCTGCATATCTGAATGAAAATCTAGAAGATAATAGTGAAGGACAACAAAATATGGAAGAAATAATAAGTGAATCTGAATCAATGTGCATTAGTAATACAGTTACTCCGGATTGCACACTAACTACTGCTTGTTTTGATTTAACTAGATTTAATAATAAATCAAGAAATTTAAACGAATCAATCAATAATATGAAAACATTATTATCCGTTCCGTGTTATTTAGTTATATACACTGATAATATTTGCATTGATTTAATAAAAGAAATAAGAAATTCTTTTAATTTGGACCACTTGACGCATTATATAATTACAAATATTGAAGATTTATCCAATTACAAATATTTGGATACAATAAAATCTAACAGAGAAAAACACTGGCCTACACGAGACGAGCGAACTTGTGCTGAAAGTCATTTTATATGCTGTAGTAAGTTTGAGTTTGTTTTGCAAACTATGGAAAAAAATCCGTTTAATACAACAAGGTTTGGTTGGATAGACGCAAATTTAAATAATAATTTTTCTAAAATTTGCGAAGATTTTAATATAGATATGCTAATGAATATATTACATAATTCAAGTGATAAATTTCACAAAAAAAATATACAA
>Ga0214923_10006040_pt1 | contig 13787 bp, 7 predicted proteins | sample LL1510_MetaG_FD_177993 | JGI IMG/M metagenome (GOLD analysis project Ga0214923, IMG submission 177993) | Freshwater microbial communities from Lake Lanier, Atlanta, Georgia, United States - LL-1510 | ecosystem: Environmental > Aquatic > Freshwater > Lake | place: USA: Georgia | collected 2015-10-15 | reverse complement strand
CATCCACTTGAATGTCCTCAACGACCTCTTCCGCGTCTTCAGCTAGATCATCATCCTCAAAAGGGTCTGAGGCGGGACTATCTGAGTCATCGCTTTGCATAAGCCCTTCTGTGGTGATCTTTTCAACAGATTTTTTTCTTGATTCGGTTTTTGTGGGGGTGAACCCCTGAAAATCTTCCTGGCTCATCACATGCTTACATTTCGGACATTCAATTTCCTGTTTATTAAAGTCATAAAATTTAGCATGGCACTTTTTGCAAGTTCGCTTGTTACCTAGGCTAACTGGTTCAGATGGTTTTGAAGCTGCCTTTTTCATGTTTATCCTTACCTCAACGACTTTCCTCTTTAAGGAAGCCAAATTCACTAATTCGGCCTGTTTAGCGATAAAGAACTAACACGTCAAGGGCCAACAAAACTAACCTAAATTGAAGGCGGTTAGTTCTACAAAACGATGATATCTTTCATTAATCATTTCTTTTGTCAGGGGGAGTAGGTTTTTAAATCCAAAGTCTTGAACAATAAATGAGGCCATTACGCTTCCGTAGACGATGGCTTTTCTTAGGGTATATCTAGAAAGGTTAAAGGAGGGTTGAGAAGCAATATATCCCATAAAACCCCCAGCGAAGGTATCCCCGGCTCCGGTTGGATCTTTGACCTCAGCTAAAGGGAGTCCGGGCACACTGAATACGTCACCATCATTAAAAAGGACGGCACCATACTCCCCTCGTTTAATAACCAGTAATTTGGGACCCCAATTTCGAACCATTTTAGCCGCAGTCAAAATGTTGAAGCTCTTAGTTAGCTGTCGAAGTTCTCCCTCATTAATAATAAGGCAATGGCATTTTGAAATAACTTTAATCAATTCTTCTCGGTGCCCCTCGATCCAAAAATTCATGGTGTCTATAGCTACAAATTTGGGATGACTTACTTGAGACAACACCTTGTCCTGAAGAGCCGGAACAATGTTTCCCAGAAACACAAATTCAGAGTTTTTATAGGCGGGAGGTACTTCAGGAGAAAAGTGCTCAAATACATTCAAGTGGGTAGCTAGCGTTTGGGCTTCATGAAGCTCATAACCATATTTTCCGGACCAGTGGAAAGTATTACCTTTATCTACCTTGACACCTAGAGTGTCGATTCCACGCTTTTTAAGCAACTCCAAATGGTCTTGAGGGAAATCCTGACCTACGACACTGATACAGTTGACTTTCGAGAAGTAAGAGGCAGACAAGGAGAAGTGGTTGACCGAGCCTCCTAAAACTTTTTCCTGAATTCCAAAGGGGGTTTCAATGGTATCAAACGCCAAAGAGCCCACAGCTAAAATAGACGACATCGGAGAACCTATCCCTTTCTGATTCTTCTAATTAATCGGGTAAAACAAACTGAAAGAATAGGGTTCGCCCTTTTCTTTTTATTTCTAAATAAATTCGTTTTGAGGAGCCTAGAGCCTTCTTGTAACTAGCTATCGAGTTCACATTTTGGCGATTCAGGCGGACAATCACATCCCCAACTTCTAGGCCCAACATTTGTTCAGCGATAGAACCGGGTTGAATACCTTCAATCACGACACCTTCTTTTTTCTTATCTGGAGCGACAACTAAACCTAGTTTGTCCGGCTCTTGATCTTTCGGAGAAACTCTTTCTACTTCTTTTTCGTTCTCTGGTAGCTCTCCTATTTTTACGCTAACGGTTCTTGCTTTTTTATCGTGGTAGGACAGGAGCTTTAGCTTTGTGGTTTCACCTGGCTTATAATTTCCTATCTTTCTTTGGAGTTCATTGACATCTTTTACGGCTTTTCCATCAACTTCAATGACAACGTCACCCGCATTGATGCCTGCTTTGGCTGCCGGGCTATTTTCAAGAACCTCGTGAATTCCGACCCCTTCTTTAATACCGAGTTCCTTAGCTAATTCCGGATCTAAAGGTTGTATGAAAACACCAAGCCATCCCCTTATAACTTTGCCTCCCGAAATGAGTTTCTGAGCGATATCTTTAGCTAAATTTGAAGGAATTGCGAAACCGATTCCCATGTACCCACCGCTTCTAGTGTAGATCGCAGTGTTGACGCCCATAACCCGTCCATCTAGGTCACACAGTGGACCCCCAGAATTTCCCGGGTTAATGGCCGCATCAGTTTGAATCAGATCTCCCCCCATTTCTGTTAGACCCGTGGAGTTACGGCCCTTGGCACTCACAATCCCGACTGTAACCGATTGGTCTAGAGCGAAGGGGCTACCGATCGCAATTGCCCAGTCTCCTGTTTCAATTTGATCAGAGTCCGCCCAATCAGCAGCTATCAAATTATTTTGGCCCTCAACCTTGATCACAGCTAAGTCGGTCTTAGGGTCGGTTCCGATGATTTTGGCCTTAAGTTCAGCTTTGTCCGATGACAACCTGACCAAAATTTCATTGGCCTCTTCGACTACGTGGTTATTTGTGACAATAAACCCCTTTTTATCAATGATAAACCCTGAACCTACGCTGGTCTGAGGAGTTTCTTGCTGGAAAGGGAAGGGGGCTCCAAATCTTTCAAAAAAGTCAAAGAAAGGGTCTCGCGGCATTCCCTCCTCTTCATCCGGTGAAGGCATACCCCTTCGTCCTTTGGGATGCATTTTCATTCGACTCTTTTTGGGAGCACCTTTGGTGGCTTTGATGTTCACCACGGAGGGCCCCACTTTCTTTGCGACAGCTCTAAAACTTTCTGAAGTTTTTCTTAATTGGGAAGTTCCAGCTTCTCCATTGTTAATGGAGGGCTTGGTATCGGCAGCAGCAGGATTGTCTAAAATATGGCCAGAATCTGATTTTTTTACGAGGTTTTGAAAGACGTATTGTCCTCCGGCGTAAAGGCCTACACTTGATAGTGCTGCCGCCAAAGCAATCCCTAAATAAACAGCATAAACTTTAATCTTGGGTCCTCTTGAGTTGTCAGTCATTCCTGCTCCTTAATAAGTTTATCTTCGTGCCATTTTGGCTAAGGTTGAGGCTTCTTTTTGAAACTCGATCTCCCCTTGCCGATTGCTCAGAGCAATAATCGAATCTCCTGACTTAAAGTCCCCTGCCAGTATCTTTTCAGATAACGGATTGAGGAGCATTTCTGTGATAAGCCTCTTCAGAGGGCGGGCACCGTAAATTGGGTCATACCCCCGCTCAGCCAATATCTCCTTGGCCGATTGGTCCACAACCATACTGAGGTTTTTCGCTTCGAGCAACTGTTTTACCGACTCAAGCTGAATGTCGACTATATGCGTTATCTCAGATTTTGTGAGGGGGTGAAACAAAATGATGTCATCCAGCCGATTTAAAAACTCGGGTCTAAAGTGGCCCCTAACTTCTTGCATTACTCTTTCTCTAGTTTTCTCAGAAATCTTGTCTTCAGCTTGTAAATGTTGAGTTCCAAGATTTGAGGTCAGAATAATGATGGTATTTTTGAAATTAACTTGGGTCCCCTGACCTGAAGTTAAAATCCCGTCATCCAGAACTTGAAGTAAAATATTGAAAACATCAGGGTGAGCCTTTTCTACTTCATCGAATAAAACGACTGAATAGGGGCGTCTTCTAACTGCTTCTGTCAGAACTCCACCTTCTTCGTAACCCACGTATCCTGGAGGGGCGCCTACCAAACGTGAAACCGAGTGTTTTTCCATAAATTCACTCATGTCGATGCGAACCATGTTGCTTTCATCGTCGAAGAGAAACTGAGCAAGGGCTTTTGCGGTTTCTGTCTTACCAACCCCGGTGGGGCCTAAGAACATGAAAGCTCCGATCGGTTTTTTGGGATCATGAAGACCCGCTTGGCTTCGCTTGACTGCATTGCAGACAGCAGTCACTGCTTCTCCTTGACCAACCACTCTTTTTCTGAGCTCCTGTTCCATCCGAAGAATTTTTTGCTTCTCAGACTCCAGCATTTTGGAAACGGGAATGCCCGTCCATTTTGCGACGACTTCAGCAATATCCTCCTCCGTCACCTCTTCTTTCAACATTCGCTTATCAGAAGATTTTTCGGCTGAAGCAGCGTTGGCTTTTTCGAGTTTCTTCTCTAAATCGGTGAGCGTTCCATATTTAAGCTCAGCAGCTTTACCTAAGTTCCCTTCGCGTTCAGCTCGCTCGATGAGTGATTTTGTCTTTTCAATTTCCTCTTTAATGCGAGAGGATTTTAAAATGAGCTCTTTCTCATTTTTCCACTGAACTTTCATGGTATCGCATTTGGTTTTCAATTCCTGCATTTGAGCTTCAATATCCGATTTTCGCTTCAAAGCAGAGGGATCAGTATCTTTTTTGAGAGCTTCTTTTTCTACTCCTAACTGAATCAAACTTCTCTCCAGTTCGTCTATCTCGGTTGGCAAGCTATCAATTTCAATTTTTAATTTTGATGCTGCTTCATCGATAAGATCAATAGCTTTGTCAGGAAGCTGGCGGTTAGTAATATAGCGATGGCTCAACTTAGCTGCTGCAACCAAAGCAGAATCTTGAATTCGGATTTTATGATGAACTTCGTATTTTTCTTTTAATCCTCTGAGAATGGAAATTGTATTCTCAACCGACGGTTCCCCCACATAGACTTGTTGGAACCTGCGCTCTAAGGCGGAATCTTTCTCGATATACATTCGATACTCATCAAGGGTAGTGGCCCCGATACAACGAAGTTCACCGCGAGCGAGCTGAGGCTTAAGCATATTGGACGCATCTAAACTTCCTTCAGCTTTTCCAGCCCCTACTACCGTGTGCAGTTCATCGATAAAGAGAATGACTCGTCCTTGTGCCGCACTGATCTCTTTGAGCACAGCTTTCAAGCGATCTTCAAATTCTCCTCTGAATTTGGCACCAGCGACTAAGGCTCCCAAATCGAGCGAGAGCAACTGTTTATCTTTGAGACTATCGGGAACATCTTTAGCCACAATACGCTGGGCGAGGCCCTCAACGATCGCAGTCTTACCCACCCCCGGTTCACCGATTAGCACAGGGTTGTTTTTGGTTCGTCTCGAAAGAACTTGAATCACTCGTCTAATTTCACTGTCTCTTCCAATTACTGGGTCCAATCGGCCATGACTAGCAGCCTTTGTGAGATCTCGAGTGTACCGCTCTAGAGCATTATATTTCTCCTCGGGATTTTGGTCGGTCACTCTCTGGGACCCACGAACTTTTGACAGGGCTTCTAAGAAGTTATTTCGCGCTAAATTCCAAGATTTAAAAAGATTAGAGATTGCCCCATCTTTCATTGAGAAAAGTGCTAAAAAGAGATGTTCAGTGCTAATAAAGTCGTCTTTTAGAGCTTTCGATTCCTCTTCCGATTGCACAAATAGCTTTTGAAGGAGAGGCGAAGTGTAGGTCTGTACATTACCGTGAACTTGAGTTTTTTTACCGAGTTCCTTTTCTAGATCTGAGATAGCTCTTTTCGATAACCCGGGGGATACTTTCTCAAGACACTGAGTGACTAGGCTTTCATCTTGTTTCAAAAGGGAATAGAGTAAATGTTCCAAATCAACACTTTGGTGGTTTTTTTTAATAGCGAGGCTTTGAGCATCGACGACAGCTTCTTGAGCCTTGACAGTGAACTGATTTAAATTCATTGACGCCCCCTTCATAGGCAGAAATATTCTGTAATAAGTATGGGGGCCTATTTGAGAAAGTCAAAGGTAACTCATAAGATTTATGTGTGAAAATAGCTTGAAATATGAATAACTTAGGTTTGTTACAAAAAATTAAGCAGTACCCCTTTTGGTGTTACATCAAGCGGTATCCAAAGCGGTACTTGATGGGGTTGCTTACTTTAGCGGCGGTGGATGTTGTTAACGTCTCCCTGCCTCTGTTGGTTAAATATGCTATCGATGCCATTCCTCAAAAAGATATCAAGCAAGTCGTTTGGGCATCGGTGGGCTATTTAGTCCTTATGGTACTTCAGTCCTACGGAAGATACCTGTGGAGAATCTATTTAATGGGGACCTCTCATTTAGTTGCTTCTGAGGTTCGGACACAACTCTACAAACATATTCAAAAGCTTCCTTTAATCTATCATCAGCGGATTTCAACTGGAGACCTGATGTCGAGAGCGACTAATGATGTTGAATCGGTTCGTATGGCATTAGGGCCGGGGATTTTAGTCACTGCTGATGCCATTTTGATGTTGGTACTCATTATTCCTCCAATGCTGTTTTTGTCGGTAAAACTTTCACTTTTAGCCTTTGCTTTTTATCCTCTGGTTCCTTGGATCACTAAGAAAATTGGAACCCAAATAGATAGCCTTTTTGAAGAGATGCAAAAGAAAATGTCAGGGTTGAGCGGCTTTGCCCAAGAGAGCTTTCAAGGCGTTCGTTTGATAAGGTCGATGGTGTTAGAGAGAGAAACTTTAAAAAGATTTCGAGGACTCAGTAAGGATTATCAGGAGCAGGGATTTAAACTTGCCAACTGGGAGGCTTTTTTTTCTCCATCGCTAGGGCTTTTGACCAATTTAGGAACTTTTTTGATACTGCTTCTTGGCGGGCTCGATGTTCTTTCAGGGGCGATCACAGTGGGCACTTTCGTAGCTTTTCAGCGCTTTGTGGTGCAGTTGTCTTGGCCTATGGAGGCTATTGGTTGGGCGGTGACTATGCATCGTGAGGGATTTGCTGCTCAAAGAAGAATTAATGAAATCATGGATCAGAAAGAGGTAGATTCCATTCGTCCCAGTGACAGTTTGACCAAATCTAGCAAAGAACTTACGCTTGAAATCAAAAAGCTTGAGTTTCACTATCCAGATTGGACTCAACAACACTACTTCCGTCTCAACCTCGAAAATCTTAGGGTTCATCGAGGGCAGAAGATCGGCCTTGTAGGTAGGGTGGGATCTGGAAAAACCACATTATTAAATCTTTGGATGAGACTCTACGAGCCCTCTTTGGGCTCAATGTTTTTAAGGGGAGAGGATATCACGATTATTCCTTTGGAAAGCTTAAGGAATCGAATAGCTATGGTTGAACAGAGTGTTTTTCTTTTTAGTGAAACGATTTCCATGAATATGGGCTTGGGAATGAAAAGTCTTTCAGAAGCGAAAATACAGGAGTTGTCAGAGCTCGCTCAGATTTCTAAAGAGATTATGGAGCTTCCGGAAAGATACCAAACTGTTTTGGGGGAGAGGGGGGTTAATCTGTCCGGGGGACAAAAACAGAGATTGGCCCTAGTGCGGGCTCTATCACGAGAACCTGAAGTTCTTTTATTGGATGACTGTTTTTCAGCCGTTGATGTGGAAGTGGAGAGTAAAATTATCGATTCATTTTTTGATAGCTTTGAAAAACTCACAGTTTTATTTTCATCTCATCGATTGTCAGCGATGTCTCGAATGGATGAAATCTGGGTTTTTGATGGTGGTACTGTGGTGGAAAAAGGCACACACGCACATTTGCTGCAGGTTAGCCCACTCTATCAGCAGTTGTGGAGTCAAAGTGAGCGAGAACTTGATATGGAGCGCCTTGGCCTTAAAGACACTGAGGTCTTGGTATGACGGAAGCTAAACCCAAAAAAAGGGCTCTTCGAGAAGTCGTTCGAGTGCTTAGACCCGTTTTGAAGCCCAGATTTTGGGAGTTTGGATTGGGTATTGTTTTGGTTTTTGGTTCTACTTTCTGTGAAATCGTAGCTCCAATTCTTTTAGGAAAAGGAGTCGATGTAGCGATCTCTTCAGAAGGAAATCGACAAGCCTTAATCAGAGTTGGGCTCCTATTTTTAACTGTTATTACCTTTCGAGCCTTAACTGAGACTTTTCAAGGTCTAGTAATTCAAAGAACGGGTCAGAAAGTAATTCATGATCTTAGAGTCTTGGTTTTTGAAAAGGTTCATTCTCTTCCGATCCTCTATTTTGACTCACATCCTACGGGGCGAATTCTTACTAGGGTAATTAATGACATAAAAGCTCTCAGTGAAATGTTTACGGCCTCTATCTCTGTGCTTGTTCTTGATGTGATGATTATTTTAGGAAGTATTATCTCAATGCTCTTATTGAATTGGAAATTGGGGTTGGTAGTTTTAGTCAGTTTCCCTCTAGTTTTCTGGACTATTTGGATATTTGGAAGCCGATTAAGTGAAGCCTACAAAAAAGTTCGAGCCCGACTTGCTGAAGTTAATGCTTTTCTAGGGGAGAACATTGGCGCGGTGGGAACGATTCAGAGGTTAGGGGCTGAAGATAGCCGTTTTAATAAATTTGAAGGAATTGTCGATGGCCATACCCAAGCGCAGATGGCTTCGCTAAAGATTTATGCTTCAGTCCAACCTTACGCCAACATTCTCAATGGATTTGCAATGGCCAGTCTTATGGGAGTTGGGGGCTATTGGGCTATCAAGGGCGAAATAACACTAGGTGTGTTGGTCGCTTTCTTCGCCTACCTTAGAAACCTCTATCAACCCATTAGGGACTTGGTTGAAAAGTACAATACTTTTTTGTCAGCAATGGTAGCTGCAGATAGGGTAGTAGCTCTAATTGAGGAACCTAGTGAGCCCATAGAAAAAGATCGTGGTTCGCATTTCACTGCAAATAGTGGGGACACATCAGTTAAGTTCGAGGGAGTGACCTTTCGCTACCCCGCTCGGGATAACTTAGCGCTCGATCAGGTCAGCTTTGAAGTAGAAACGGGTCAATCTTTAGCGATAGTGGGAGCCACTGGGAGCGGAAAGTCTACGATTATTAGACTTTTAATGAGGTTCTATGAACCTCAAAGTGGTGAGATTCAGTTCGGGGGAAAAAGTTTAGCGAACTGGAATCGGCAAGAGTTGCGAAGGCAAATCGGAGTGGTTCAACAAGAGGTTTACCTCTTTAGTGGTACCGTCAGGGATAATTTAAGTTTAGGAGGAGAGCCTTTCGAGGATAGCTTTCTAGAGTCGCAGTGTAGGAAAACTCACTTTTGGGAACTCATCAAAAATCGAGGCGGGCTTGAAATGATTGTCGCCGAAGGGGGTAGTAATCTTTCCTTGGGGGAGAGGCAATTACTTGCTTTGACTCGAATGTGGGTTTTTAATCCTCGAGTCTTAATTCTTGATGAAGCGACGGCAAGTGTCGATCCTATTTCTGAGCGCTATCTACTTTCTGGGATTAAGGAAGGAGTTAGGGGTAGAACCTCTATTGTGATTGCTCATCGGTTATCTACGATTCAGTCGTGTGATTCTATTTTAGTGATTGATAGAGGCAAAGTTGCCGAGTGGGGCACTTATCAAAATCTGATCAAAAAAGGGGGAGTGTTTGACCAATTTCACAAAATCTATTCTCACCAAGGTGAAAGACGAAATAAGATTCCGACCTAGAGTTTTTGTGAACATTCGATTGCAAAAAACAATCTCTCAAGTCCCACAGCAACTCCACTGACGCCAGCTATTTTGGGGCCAGAAAGAAATAGGTGAGTAGGTTCAGGGTGTGGGGCTTTACCCGCTGCGATACGTTCCTTCGACTCGATTAAGTATCTGTTGCGAAGCAATTTTTCATCACTTAATTCAGTGCAGCCATTACAAAGTTCAATCTGATTCCAATAAATCTCAAAGCGCTGCGCTTTTGAACTTCCCTGGATGGGATGGGACAGGGGACTTACGGCAGCTGGATAGTTATTCAAAAGGCAAAAAGTGTTTTTGGGTAGCGCAGGCTCTACAATATCAATCATGATTTTAAAAAAGAGGTCTCCCCATGAGTCTTCTTTAGAGACATGGAGATCAGTTTGGGATTTAAGAGCCTGCATCAGGCTATCTTCTGACTGATTGCATTCGAGATCGATTTTCGTAAGTTGATTAATCAGTTCATAAACTGAAAAGGAAGCGGTGGGAATGGGCTTTGATGAAAGACTTTGGAAAAGCTCTAACGTCTCTTTTTCGATATAACTACAGGTTTTATTCGGTTTGTAAAATTCAAGCATGGTGAATTCTTTAGCATGATGGGGGCTTTCGGGATCATCTCTGAAGCTTTTACAAATTTGGTAAATCGCATGAGGGAAGTCTGCCAGAATAGACTTCATGGCAATCTCCGGAGATGAATGTAGTTCCGCTAAGCCAGAGGCTGAGGACACTTTTAACGTGTCGATAGTGCTCTCAAAGGCTCCCACGGGTACTATCAGAGGAGTGCTTACTTCAGTGTATTTCTGTGTTTCAAAAAAAGTACGAATTTGCTTTAGAAAATGGGCCCAAGCGATCCGCTTTTCATGAAAATCAAAGAGTGAGGAGGACATATGTCTTCCTATAGAACAGCTCGGGCAAATAGGGAAGGGTTAAAGGGCATTGGGAAAAGTGGCTCTTGGATTGGTTGAGGCTGTGTTAAGCTAAGGACTACAAGGAGATTTATCAGTTTGAGTTCAATTCGTGTATCAAAGTGGCTTCAGGAGAGATATCCCACCCTAACTCAACGTCAAAGAGAAGAAGCACTAGAGGCCGGACTCGTTTACCTCGAAGGTACTGAGAGGCTCAAAAAGGGGGATAAAGTTAAGTCTCTCGACTCTCTTAATTGTAAAAAATTGGACTCTTTTCTCGTGGAACTCGCTAAGGGGAGAGCGGTCGAGGGGGTTAGTCTCATTCTTCAGGAGGAAGGCTTTTTAATTGTGGATAAACCGAGTGGGGTTGCGACTCATCCGATTGGTCTTTTCGATACCGAGACACTCACTCAGTGGGCCAGGTTCCATTATCCAACATCTATTGGCGAGTTTCCTGAGCCCCAGGCGACCTTGACCCCTCATCGCCTAGACATTGGAACTTCTGGTTTAGTGATTGTAGCGATTCAAAGAGAACAATTTGTTCTCTGGAGGGAAAGATTTAAGTCCAAGAAACTTATCAAAACCTATCTTGCTTGGTGTTGGGGAACTCCACAAAGTTCTAATTACCTTTGTGATTATTCCATAGCCCATGCCGCGGGTGACAATAGAAAAATGGTAGCTTTAAAGGGGGCTGTGAAATCGAAACCTCCTGTCATGGAAGCCGAGTCTCAGATTAAAGTAATTTTGAGGGTTCCTGATAAACATATTTTTCTCGCTGAAATCGAGTGTTCAACGGGGGTGACTCATCAAGTTCGAGTGCACATGGCGGCACTGGGTTTCCCACTAGTTGGAGATGAGTTGTATGATCCTGATTTTAACAAAAGGGCTATTCAAAGAAAATTTCACGCACTTAGAGCTGTATCTTTGCAATGGAATAAAGAGATTTTCACGGTCAGCGATAAGGATTTCAGAGCAGAGTTTGAAAAATAAAAGGGGTGGTATACTTAAGTACCCACCCCTTTTTAAGATTTATATTACAGCTTGGCTTCGGCAGTTACAGCTGGAGCCTCAGCAGTTGTAGCCTCTTCTACAGTATCGAAGTCATCTTCGGCCATTGCAGCTTCCTCGTGAGTTAAGACATTAACTCTGCGATAAGCATCAATTCCAGTTCCGGCCGGAATCAAGCGGCCCATGATGACGTTTTCTTTGAGTCCTTTGAGCCTGTCGATTTTACCTTGTATAGCAGCTTCTGTGAGAACTTTGGTAGTCTCTTGGAAGGATGCTGCCGAGATAAAGCTCTCAGTACTTAAAGAGGCTTTGGTGATACCAAGTAACAGAGGTTCAGCCACAGCTGTCTTCTTACCAAGTTTTTTCACGCGCTCGTTCTCAGTGTCAAATCGGAATCGCTCCACGTGCTCACCCAATAAGAAGTCGGTGTCACCGGGTTCAGAAATTCGAACGCGCTTCAACATTTGGCGAACAATGAGTTCAATATGCTTGTCGTTGATTCTTACACCCTGTAAGCGGTAAACCTCTTGAACCTCATCGACTAAGTATTTAGCCAATGTTTTATCTCCAAGAATTTTCAAGATGTCATGCGGGTTAGCAGCGCCATCCATCAAAAGCTCACCAGCTCTTACATGATCGCCCTCTCGTACGCTGATATGCTTACCCTTGGGTATTAAGTACTCTTGAGGTTCTCCATGTTCAGGAGTTACGATAAGCTTACGTTTACCTTTGCTGTCTTTTCCGAAAGATACCACACCATCAATTTCACTGATCGCTGCGACTTCTTTTGGTTTTCTAGCTTCAAACAATTCAGCGACTCGCGGAAGACCCCCGGTAATATCCTTGGTCTTCATTGTTTCTCGAGGAATCTTCGCAATCGCATCTCCCGGGAACAGTTGATCTCCGTCAAAGACGGTGATGTTAGCTCCAATGGGGAGTAAGTAAGTTGCTTTTGCTTGTTTGTTCTCATCTAGAACTACTAGGCGCGGTCTTAAATCAGTGTCTCTAGAATCGATGATGACTCGTCGGCTTAAACCGGTAACTTCATCTACCTGCTCAGAAACAGAAAGCCCTTCCGCAATGTCAACGAATGATACGGTTCCACCTTGTTCTGAAAGAACGGGTACTGTGTAAGGATCCCAAGTTGCTACCACCTGGCCTTTGGTGACTTTGTCGCCTTCTTGAACTGTTAATTTAGCACCGTAAACTAATTGATAACGTTCTCTTTCACGACCTGTTTCATCGAGAACTGCAAGTTCTCCGTTGCGATTCATTACGGTGAAAGTGTTTTGACGGTCTTTAACTAAGTTAGCTCGGAACAATTTAACCGTACCTTCATGTCGAACCTCAAGGGAGCTTTGCTCAGCTCTTCTTGTTGCAGTTCCCCCAACGTGGAAGGTTCTCATGGTGAGCTGCGTTCCAGGTTCACCGATACTTTGAGCTGCGATAATCCCTACCGCTTCACCGATATTAACTAGGTGACCTCTAGATAGATCACGTCCGTAGCATAGGCAGCAAATACCTACCTCGGTTTTGCAAGTTAAACCTGAGCGAATAAGAACTTTCTCGATACCTGCTTCTTCGATTGCAGTCATTCTCTCTTCATTGATCTCTTCGTTAGCTTTAACAAGAACTTTGCCGTTGTAAGGATCGGTAATGTCCTCTAGGGCCACGCGACCCAGGATTCGATCTCCGATGGCTTCAATAATCTCTCCTCCCTCAACAAGAGCAGAAATTTCGATTCCGTCCGATGTCTTACAATCGTGGTCGGATACAACTATATCTTGAGCCACGTCTACAAGCCTTCGAGTTAAGTAACCTGAATGAGCGGTCTTTAGAGCTGTGTCGGCTAGACCTTTTCGAGCTCCATGCGTCGAAATAAAGTACTGAAGAGCATCCAATCCTTCTCGGAAATTTGCAGTAATAGGAGTCTCAATAATCTCGCCCGAAGGACGAGCCATCAATCCCCTCATCCCAGCTAACTGACGGATTTGGGCCGCACTACCTCTGGCGCCTGAATCAGCCATCATATAGATGGAGTTCAGCGATGGAATAGTGATCTTATTTCCAGACTTGTCAGTCACGACATCGGTGGAGAGTTCTCCCATTAGCTCTTCAGCTACTTGTTCAGTCACTTGAGCCCAGATGTCGATGACTTTATTGTATCTTTCACCGTCAGTGATCAAACCTTCAGTGTACTGGTTCTGAATTTCTTGAACTTCAGTGTAAGCATTGTCCAGAAGCTCCGCTTTTTTCTTCGGAATCTTCATGTCTTGCATACAAATACTGATACCACCTCGAGTGGCGTATTCGAAACCTAGCGAACGCATTTTGTCGGCAAGCATAACGGTTCGCTTGTTTCCAGCAACTCGGTAGCACATGTCCATCAGCTCTGAGAGAGCTTTTTTGTCCATGACTCGGTTGTATTCATCAAAGGGAATCTCTGCAGGGATAATTTCTCTGAGAATCAAACGACCGGGAGAACAGTCATACATCTTGGTTTCGCCTTTGTGGTTTGAAACCCTGACGTTAATCTTGGCGTGAAGATCGACTTCTCCAATCTCGTGGGCATAAATAGCCTCAGTTGGGTTA
>Ga0214923_10006039_pt1 | contig 13787 bp, 9 predicted proteins | sample LL1510_MetaG_FD_177993 | JGI IMG/M metagenome (GOLD analysis project Ga0214923, IMG submission 177993) | Freshwater microbial communities from Lake Lanier, Atlanta, Georgia, United States - LL-1510 | ecosystem: Environmental > Aquatic > Freshwater > Lake | place: USA: Georgia | collected 2015-10-15 | reverse complement strand
ACCGTCCATGCACAATTTTGACCTTGGATAAAAAAGAATCCATCTCTTGCACAGTAGGTGGATGAATGGTTCCATACTCTTGCGACATGACATAAAAATACAAAGAGGATTTTATGTTGAATGATGGATCTTGTTTTTGGACTACTTCGTTGACGTAGAAATCGTACATACAATACCCATACTGAAACGTTAGAAACATACGAAAGGAATGAATATTACAACAGGATTGTAAGGTAGAAAGATAAGAATATTTGTTCAACCACATGAGACCGCAAAATTCACGACGAATCTTTTCCGCTGATGGTTTTTCTGGAGTAAGGAATACTTCATGATTACCAAGATGCATTTGACCCAATGCTTTGATATTTAATCCTTTACACTTGTCATCAATCAAGTGTTTTGGTACTGTGACTTTAGCTTCTGTATCATTGAGATGAATGTACGATTCTGTTAATTCTTGAATGTTAAAGATACAATCTAACGCTACCATATGATCAAGTGGATCCGTTTGTTCTTGTTGTTGATTGTGCATTTGGAACAAAAAGTATGCGTATGAATCTAGTTTGTTGTACTTAAAAATGAATTGTATTTTTTATTTTATGTGTTTAGAAATTTCAGAACAAAACCAAAGATATGAACAATAAATACATACGTATCAACAAAGTTTGTAAGCTGAAAAACATATTTTATTACACCCAACCAATATACAAATAAAAACAAACAATTATGATTTTTTCTTGGATGATTGTGCTTGATGTTTATCAATAATATGTTCAATAAAACGTATATTTCGACGACGATTTCTTCTTGTAGAAGCACGAGATGATAGTAATTGTTTACATGCAAACAATGGAGAACGTGTTTGACTAGAAGGAACAACGACTCCGTTGGTTGAGTGTTCGTTCAAATATTGTGTGATAGGATATGCAGTAATACAGTCATCTGATCGTTGTGCTAGATACGTATGTTCGTTCAAAAACATCAACGAATTACCTTCCATCCTACCCATATTCATACGACCGATAAACACAACACACGTATCTTGACTATTGTGATTAAACTTGAAAAGTGAACCTAATCCATGAATCGAGTGTTCTTGTAATTGTCCCATGTATAAAAATTCACGAGGTTTATATACAACTCCGTATGGAATTTGCACCTTGTTATGATACTTCAATTTCATTGTTACATTGGTTTTTGGAAAATATTTGGTGCATTTGCCATCTAAAACTCCTTGTTGCCAAGTGCCTGTTATTATGCAATGTCCATCTTTCGAAACACAATGACCATGACCATTCATTTTGTTGTCTTTCCATTCTCCTTCATACATGAACTTGTTGATCAAAGATGTATACTTGCCATGACCATGTCGTTTGCCTTTTTGAAAATACCCTTCATATTCATACTCATTCTCAACTCGTTCTTTGCCAAATCCATGCTTGTGCAGATTCACAAATTCTCCTACATATGTGTATTTTTTACTTGGTATGGTATGCTTGGCACAAATAATCTCGTCGTTTTGAAATGTTGCTTCAATCAAGTGTTCTTCACCATGGATAACTCGTTTGATATGATGAATTCCTTCTTTTTTACCTTGTTTGAACTCTCCTGTATGAACAATACCATCGTGTTCACATGTAGAAAATCCGTCTTCTTTATCAAACTTGAAATGACCTTCAAAGTAAAACTCATCGTCTGGATTCGTGGATCGTAGTATACCATATCCATGGCGTTTATATTTAACTATTTCTCCTTCATATACATGTTGTGTAGGATACGTGATTTTGCCTTTACCTGACAACGAATTATTTGTAAACTCTCCTTCATAGATGATTTTTGATTTATGAAATATCATTTTTCCAACACCATGTGCTGAACCTTGATAGGTTGGTCCATAATAGGTATATTCGTCTGTTTTTAACACGGAGTCTCCTAACGAGGAAGATATGGAAGTGAACGTGCCTACAATCTGTGTTTTGTCGTGTAACGTCATACAATGTATACCAACGGGTTTGTTATGTTCGAACCATCCTTCAAGGACAACATCTTCTTGTAAACATAATTTACCATATCCAGTGACTTCAAAATGGTTGGTTTCTCCTATGTAGTAAATCATTGGTGTTAGGCAAAATTCATATCTATGAGCAAATACACATTTTCCAGCTTTGAATGTACCAATTATAACACGTTTGTCACAAAACGTATAGGTGCCGATTCCTTCATAACAATTGTTGACCCATTGACCAGTATACGTGTGTTGGTTTGCAAATTTGATTGTTCCTTGTCCATGAAACATATTGTTTTGAAACTCTCCTTCGTATACAAGTCTGTCTTGAATGAGGAGTTTTCCTTGACCATGTTTTTTACCGTTGAGAAAAGAGCCTTCGTATATGCTCTTGGAGTGTTGTGTTGATTGTGAAGAAGACATAAAGAATGACTATTGGTTGTTCTCTTGGTTGTATCTACAAAAGATATATTACGTTATCGATTGTACACAAAAAAACAGTGAATGTGTGAATAAAATAAGTGTGAATTGAGAGGATTGTTTTTGACGCAGCTGGAAAAAATGAGAGAAAGAAATGATTTAGAGTTTGCAACTTGTAAGTTGAGAACAGGCTGTTTGTTGAAATAATATCAACTTAATGATGGTGCAAAAATAAAAATAAACAACTGTGAAACAAGGTGTAAATAATAAAGTTGTATTTTATTCAAAACTTTTTCAACGAAGACACACAAAAAATCAAAAAAAAAACACTACTTTTGAACTAAAAGATGTTGTTGCAATACGAAGTGACACATATCTTGGTCATACACGTTGACGATACTGTGTGCACGAGAGCGTTGTAAATATGCTAAGCATTCTTCTGTACATTCCTTGGAAACGCATTCAGGGTAATGTTGTAAAATATAACGAATAATTTTGTACGAAAAGAACTGGCACAAGTAAAACATAATGTGTTGATCATGAGTATATAATGTTTGCAAAAAGCTGGAGAATGATGAATTGTGCTTGTTCAGCAGGGTAATAAATGTATCAAGATTGTTAGACCGTATAGATCGTTCTAATCCTAACTTTTCATGTTTCAATTGAAAGTGTGACTTGAGAATTACACGTGGTTTTTTGATGGGTATGACAGGTTGAAATGTTGTTATTATTGGTGTAGGTGTTATTGGTGTAGGTGTTTGTGTAGGTGACCCGATAGAAAAAACACCTAGTTGAGGAATCACTGTGGCTTTCAAATAGGGAATATAATGGTTGAAATTAAAATGTAAACAATCATGGGCGACGTTACTACGTTGTGGCTTGTCTTTGTGTAACATCTCGTACAATGAGATAGCGGCACTAACTGCATTTTGAGACAAGATGAACATACGTTTGAGTTTGAACTGATTGTTGCTAAAAAGCATAATATCGTTTCCGTTGATGTTGGGTATCTTGCGAAGGTATTGTATAAAACGAAATGTGTTTTTACGATTCAAAGATAATAAGGAGTGTAGAACGGATGTAGCAACTGCATATTTGGCTACATATCGAGGGGTTGTAATTTCAATAAGTTTGATTTTTAATTGATTGTTGTCAGGTAACAAGAACGTGTCTGTAAGATGAATTTGCTGAATACTTGTTGCTGTTGAAAGAAGGGATGAAAACGCCGTGTCTGAATTCACTTGAGTGGGTGTAGGTACAATTGTATTACAAGGTGCTGTTTCTTGTAATTTTAACAAGAGAGATGCTACATCTTGATCTTCTGTAGAGGTTGTTTTTCTGCTTCCGTAGAACTCGTCTTCAGATTCGTTTTCAGACTCGTTTTCAGACTCGTCTGTCTCCGTTCTGTCCGAATCCATTTCCACATCATGAACAACATTGGCTAAAACACCTGAAGGTTGAATCGCATTTTCTCCTTCATTTTCTCCTTCATTTTCTGCACACACATCTTCAAACAAACAAGATGGATTAGATAACGAAACAGGTTGAGACAACAACGACGTCATGATCTTGGATACTTCTACCTCATCAAATAAAGAGGACGGATCTGTTCTTGTTGTTGTTGTAAGTGGAATTGAACTTGAACTCGTAGCAACACAATTGGATGAATCGGTAGCAACAACGATAGGGGTAGGAGATTTAAAAAGTGTGTTATCACGTGTATTGTCCTCTTGTTCAATAAGCTGGAGAGAAAAATCATCTTGTTCTTTTTCGTTTTCTTGTTGTGAAGAAAGTATATTTTCTGATTCTTCTACTATCTTGTCTTGTTGAAACAAGGTTGTTTCTTGTGTTTGTACATGGAGTGTTTGTACCTGGGTTTGTACCTGGAGTGTCCATACCAACTCAGGAACAAGATCATATAATGTTTGAAAACATAGGTTTGTAATAAATGGATAACATTTATGGGCATTCGTTTGGTTATTGCTCATCTGATTTTGTGTTGTCATGTATTGTAAGATGATAATTAACTTGGTTACACCACGTCCTGTCAAGCATAATTTGTTGTGGAGTTGGTTTTCAAAATACGTTATCTTGTTTGGACACAGCTTGTATGTTTTGAACTCATAAAAATCCAACATAGGTTCAAAGTACGATCTGATCAATTTGTTACGTATTTTCAAAAACTCAATCTTAAAACGCTTGTTGAAAGGCAGGTTGGAATCGATGACATATCTGTCAACTCCATCGTCGTTAGCAGGTAACTTGATCTTTTGAAACTGGTACTTGTTCAAAAACAGGATGTCAGTATGACAAATCGTATCTGGTTGTAACGATATTACACACGAATTTGAACACGAGTTAGACGCGTTAGAAACAGATGCTTGTATATTTGTATATGCTAATTGACAATCTACAAATGCATGTGGTAACTTGATTGGAGCTTTTGACATCTTGTAAATTTGTGATTACAAAAATTATCAAAAAGTGAGACATCAAGTTTATTTTATCATTTTTCAACTCAAAAGATAAGAACAAAAAAGATACTATACAAAAAGATAAAACCAAAAGCCAATCAAACAAACTCAATTTAAATCTATGTTGTCAAGCATACTAATACACACATCACACTTTTAAGGATGAAAGAAGTAAAAACGTTGTATTACTCCGATGGACAATTACGACTTCAAGTAGAGTTGGAAGATGGTCAAAAACATGGTTCTTATGCATCATGGTATCCCAACGGATGTAAAGAGATTGTGTGTCAATTCGTCAATAACAACATTCATGGTCAATATATGAGTTGGTATCCAGATGGAGATCAATGGATAGTATGTTCTTATGATCATGGTTCATTACATGGTATTTATCATGAATGGTATAACAATGGGAATCCATATAAAGAATGTCATTATGAACTTGGTAACTTGGTGGGTAGATATAGAGAATGGAATCGTCTATTTAAATTGAGGCGAGACCTTGAGATCGATGTAGACATCCGAAAAGACATTGAACAAAACTAAATTGATCTCATTTATCAAGAATAAACAACCTGTGTTTTATTCAACTTTAATATCGATAGAAAAAAATGATATTAGAAGAAAAAATAGGATGAACGAACTGGAGGATCTTGTTCAGGATCTTGTTCAGGATGCAAATTAGTATGAGAGGATGGATTGTCTTCCTCTGATGACGATGTAGAAACGTCCTCGTCAGACTGATCATCTATGATGTAACCACGTGTTTCTAAACCAAACATATGTTCAAAATATGGTTGTAAGATTTCCAACATGTGCATATTATATGAAGAAGATGCAAGGCTTGTTAACAATGGTATAACCTGATTCGCACAACCATATTCACTTGTTAAAAGCACGAGAAACGCCTTGGTAATATGTTCACACAAATGAGGATACAACACGGTGTAATCTAATCGTGTGCACATGAGAAACCAACCAAAGAGTAAATCATAGGTTGAGTCGACTTTGAGATCATGTATGGATGGTGCGAAATACTTGAACCGTTTTTGAAACAGATTGTATTTTCTCAAAACAATATTGGTTGCTTCAGCATCATCTGTTGTTGGTGTTACTTCTTTTTTGCGCAAAAGCATGACATTGTAAATGTGAACCATATGATCAGACAGTTGAATCAGTAATTGTTGGTGATACCAAAACAAAGAACTAGCGTGTTCACGTATACTAATATATGGTTCAAAATCTGTCTGATATACTTGTTCATCAAGTGTGAACATATGTAGTGGTTTATTCTTGGGTGTTTTCCATCTAATGATACCTTTAAATTTACGTGCTTGTTCATCATACCAATATTTATATTCACGGATTTTGTCCACAACAAATGTTCCTACTTTATATGTACGTTTGGTCATTTGTTCGTTCAGTACCAAATTCCAAACCCAACGCTTGAGTTCGTATAGTGCAAGTTCATATGCGTCTTGTTCAGATGCGTCTTGTTCAGATGCGTCTTGTTCAGATGTAAATGTTTTGTTTTTCAATCGTTGTTTTTCTTGTTGTAAAATCACTGACAATTGTAGTTCATCTAATGAAGCCATTGTCATTCTACTGATAGTAAAAATATGATTTTGATGTGTTACTACTATTGAAAAAGTTGAGAAAGTCAGTAGCAAAATTGTATTTACAACTTGGGATGAGTTGGGCTGATCAAACATGTGAACAATTTTTTTTATTTTTTTCTTACCCAAAAGGGTAAACAACTATGGGTCAACAACAATCATCCAACTCCAGACAAGACGAAATAAGAAGAATGGAGGAAAGACAAAGACAGAGGGAAGAAGAATCAAGAAGATATGAAGAACAACAAAGAGAACAACGTAGACAAGCACAAATCCGAGCTGAAGAAGAACAAAGACAAAGAAGAGGATTTAAATCCGTTGCAGGTAAGACATCAAACAATTTCTTACTCATAAAAGTTGAAAAATTACAAGGAAAACCATCACATAAACATGAGCTCAATTTAGATAAGAATATTGGTAAAGTGATATGCATATGGTATGACAATAAAGATGAAATCACTGGGTTTGCATTGGATAATGATTGGGTGTATCCACCTGGATTAAAGCAAATGCAACCGAATGTAGAGTTTGTGCTTAAAAATTCTTTACATGCAAACAACGATAATCAAACATTATTAGTGTCATTTCCAAGTCAAAGGGGTCAGTCAAAACATGATGCTTTTAAACAAATTCTTAAAGAACGTCCTAAAGAAGTTAAGTTGATGACATTTGGTGCCAATAGAAACCATTTATTCTTAGGTTCACAATATTTTATTGGTTCTATTGTTTATGGTTCAACTGACAAGAAAGAACAATATCAACAAGATCAACGTTTAGTTCTTGTAACATCCCAACCTAAACCTGTTGAACAACAGCGTTCACCTGCAATGAACTTACTTGCTCTTATCATAGCAATTTTTGCAGTCTATTTATCTTGGTCATGTAACACTGCAAATGGAGAAACTATGGGCATGAAAGTGTTATATGCATTATTTGCATTATTATTTGCACCATTCTATTTGATCTATTATCTATTAGTTCGTAAAGACCAATGTGCTGCTATAGCTAGTGCATAAGTGCAAACGTGCAAAATTAATCGAACTCGAAGAAATTCATCTCGATATGTAAGTTCAAAACCCAAAATAAATCTTGTTTTATTTCAATTGTTTTTAACAAAAATCTTGTTTAAAGTGTAAGCAGATACCTTTTCTAAACATGAGTGCTTTAGAAGAAATAAGCGATTGGAGTGAAGAAGAGTTTGAAGTGTTTGAAATACAAGATTGTCCAAATTGTCAAGACGGCAATCAAATTAGCATTAGTGACGATGGAAATAGATCTCAACAATGCGAGACGTGTGGTACGTGGTTAATGATAGACGGAGTGTTACAAATACAAGCAGCACAAAAGTAAGGTATAAAGGTGATAAACGAGTATACACATATTCACGGTTTTTCAACACCCATCATTTTAATATACATTTAAAATTTTTAACCTGCGTGAAGAGATAGTAACACAATCGCAATTAGCAAGCAATCATGTTTGATGAACTTGTACAGGAATTTGAAGCTTTATTGAAAGAACCAGATATACAAAACGCGACAGAGGTTTTGAAACTTCTTGTGGTAGAAGCATCCACTGAACAACAACGACAACAAGTCAAAAAGTATCAACAAGCATTACATTCCTACAAACAAGAAGCAATCCTTTCACAACCGACTCAATCGCACTATGTTGTTACACCTGGTACTTCGTGTTCATCCACATGTTCAACATCTTCTTCTTCACACACCTCAAAAACGAACAATAATCTTCAATTATTATCTCAGTCTATCGGTCAATTACAAGAGTGTGAGCACACAGGTCACGACACGCTTTTTCACCTTGGTGTTCAGGAAGAAAAAATAAAAAGTTCGCAAAGTAAAACAAGAAATATAAACAGTGATATGCATCATTCTAATAGTTTATTAACACGTATGAACCGATTCTTTCGTGGATAAAAAACACTCCTATTTAAACTACATACATTTTAAATATATTCTAATAAAACATATTCAACTACATCTTCAGGCACAAATATATTCATAACAACCTTTATATTTTGTTGACACTCTGATATATACTGACGAACAGACGCAATCTGTTGTTGAATCTTAGAAGGAACAACCTGATAAACTGACTCTGGTAAGTTGAACAAGACTTGACGAATAATGGGATCATCAAAGTCTATTAACTCGATATAAGTATTTGTTGTACCATAAACCCGAAACCATTTAGATAAATCAGAAAATAAATCAACCTCACAACCTTGTGTAATAGCATAACCATAAACCCGAAACCATTTAGATAAATCAGAAAATAAATCAACCTCACAACCTTGTGTAATAGCATAACATATACACATGAGATTTCCTTTTACAGCATTCACGGGGTCAATGTGATAATGTAGGTTCTCCTTGAATAATACAAATGCCTCACTAGCCATACGTTTGAACTCTTGTGATGGCAATATCGTTTTATACAAATGCTTAAACAAACCGTAATCACCTGCTTTTGCTAAATAAACTAACGTGTGTGGATGAAATGGTAACTGATGTTGAAGCATATACTCCATCAACTCATACGAGGGTGAGTTACGATCTTCATCTGAAGAAGATGCTATGTATAAACTTGTGTTAAGATTCCATGTGCAACCTATAGAATGCGCATATTTAACAATATCGATGTGTCCACACTTGGCAGCTAAACTAATGCTGTCGGACTCCCATCCCATATTGTGTATATGGCAAAATTCAACGATCTCTAGTTTACCTGAATAGATGGCTGCAACCGTCGTGTTGGAATTGACAATACAACCTTGTTGATAAGCATACTCCAGACAATCTAATGAACGACGAGCTGCTGTCATTGCCGTCATTTCATGCATATCACATCCGTTGGTGTGTGCGTATTGTAAACATTCAAGATTACCAATCGACGCTGCGACTTTGGTTACATTCGAATGCCATGTACATCCATGTGTATGAACGTAGGTTAACAACTTGATATGAGCACAAGCAAACAAAGAAGAATATCGATGCCATGGGCATCTACGTAAACGTACATAATCTAAATACTTGAGCTGGAGTTCAACCAGTTCATTTGAACTACGATGAAAATTGTACAAAATAGATACGGTTTCTGATATATGTTCATGTGCGTCTAGTATATTTCTTGGCATTGGCCTTTCCCGAAACGAGCGAAGAGCAAAATGAGAACGTAAAATAAAGTTGGTAGTATCACGAGGCCAATCAACTAAACCGACCTCATGAACATAACAAAGCATATCAAAATTATTATTGTCTATGCACACTTGGATATCGTGATGTTCAAATGTGAATTTCTCTTGTTCAAAACAGTATCTAAGGATATCATTATACTGGTGTTTAATACAATACGGTGTGCATTCAGAAATCCATGTACATCCAAGTTGAACTAAGTCTTGAACGATCTTTAGATTGTTGTGTTTACAAGCAACAAATAAAAGATTATTTTCTGTCAACTGTTGTGTGTTGATAAAATCCTCATCTTCTTTCAAACGTACACCTAACACGTTTATGGTATAATCCACGATATCTTCTCTGTTGTACTTGACAGCAAGATGAAGTACGTGTGGTGTGTACACTATGAACAATGTGTGTTCATGTGCATACTGTAAATATCTGACAGAACCAAGCTGAACCATACGTTGTAAATCAAGTTTTGTAAACGATGTATAAAGTGAAAGCATATACTGGTAGTAGTCGAAACGATCTTGTTCAATCGTTGCATAAAACATATAGTCTAGATAACGTAAACATGAACAAGCATATAATACACGATCTGCGTCTGTTGGAGGAACAATGATATTGTCGCAAACATATTGAAAACATTCATAATGATGATGTTGCATACAGGCAATACCTACATCATGAACACGAAAATATTTGGTTGGTTGTTGTTTTGTGTTTGCACTTACACTATTTGCAGCATGAACCTTATGGTGCAAACAATTAGAACAATGATGATAGGTTGCAACCTTGAATGTATATTGTAACACACGTAATTGTCCGTGTTGTGCTGCAATAATGGGAATCGACTCCATCCATTCAAACCCATTTTGAAGCAAAAAATCAAGGCACTCAACAGCACCATAACAAGCTGCAAGTTCAAGGAGGTTTTGTGAATGAAAACATTTTAAATAGGGAATAGGTATATGTTGTAATTTGGAAATATCATTTGTTTGTACAATCAACTCAAAGTCAATCGTCATTTCGAGTCGTGGTGAAATTTAATAAAAAATAAGTATTTATTAAAAGATAGAAAATAGTAAGAAATAGTAAGAAGAAGAAATAGTAAGTGAAACACAATCTTCAAAAAGTAAAAAGTAGAAAACAAAAAAGTAAAAAACCATGATTCTTAAGGTTGATCTTGGCTTGATGGTTGAGAAGAACGAGATGAAGTAGAAACAGATGAAGTAGAACGAGCCGCATTCGAAGGAGTAGATTGGTGTCTCATAGGTGTTCGTAACACAGATGTTTGTGTCGATGAATAAAATGCATTACTGTGTGCTTGCATAGAATTCATGTTCATGTTCGTGTTCATACTTGCAGAATTAAAATGGGTAAATGCAGCTCGTGCTTGACTTGCATATGTTCCTTGTACTTGTGAAGACGGTGTAGAATCTAATACTGTTTGTACTCGCGAAAATACTTGTCTTGCTTCTTGCATATTACCAGAAGATAACATATGTAATGCACGTTGTGTTTCTCGTTGCACATTCATTCTGGTCATCATATCTTCAATAGCAATTGTTGTGTCTGGATTAGGTTGTGCTGTAACTTGCAATACACGTTGTATAATACCAAGAAGACTAATCGTACGCTTGGTTGCAATCTTGTATACAGGTTGGTTTTGTTCGTTCAAGGAAGATTGTAAGAAATCATATTCCACATGAATAGAAGCTAATTGTTCACTTGAATCTCCATGTTCATCAGTAGGAAGTAGGTGTGATTTACACAAATACGAAAATGTCTCATTGCGTTGCAAATCATTAAGGAACGAAGTATACACAGGTGTTGAACCTTGTTGTGTTACTTTTGTGCCTGATTCTACACTTGTAAGAAATCCGTTTGTCCCATCAATTTTGATACGTATGTTCTGGGTTGTGATATTGGTAGCGGTTTGTAGCAATACGGAAAACGCATCTTGCATTTGTGCGACGTCTTCAATGTAGGTGAATGTTCCACCATTTCCAAGAGACTTTTCAGCAAATGTACGTAGAAGGTTAGCGTCATGATCAGGTCCTAATCCAAAGGTATATAAAACAGATTGTTGAAACATGTATGCATAGGTATCATCGCCTTGACCATCACTTAACAATAAAGTGTATGTGACGATGTTTTTACAAGCTCTATCGCTTAATAATTCTTCACCATATTGTAACGCATCATGGATCCTGGTTCCTCCAAGGTTCATGTGTTTTACAGCATCAATTTGTTCTAACAAAGCAGGTTTGTTCGCTTGACTAGTAACACGGAAATGACAACATAAATCATTTGTGGAACCAAAGAGTAAAATACACACACGGTCTTGTTCTCCAAGTTGATTCACAATACTGCGAACACAATCAAACATTTGTTCTTGCTTTAATCCATGCATAGAACCAGACACATCCAAGATTAATAACATATCAATACCAGGTCTACACGTAGATACCTGGTTGTTTGAAGATGTGTTACTTGTTGTAATGGTAACAAGAGATTTAAACGTAGGTACATCTTCTGTGTGTTTTACTTGTGTATTTTCAGGTAAAAAAGCTACGGAAATAGAATGAGGTTGACTTACAATTGCAGCTGTAGAACCATCTTCATATAAGATTTGGTGAACAAACGGTTCTTCTTCTAACAATTGCGAAGAACGATGACGTTGTGCTTCAAGATGGTCATGACGATGATACATTGGACGGCGAGACGAAGGTGATGTAGGTGTTATTGCACCGTGTATACGCCAATTGTGTCTTCTTGGAGTTGTTGGTAAAGGAGTGATTGCGGACGGTGTCACAAATACTTGCCTGCACAATGGACAACGATTGTGATTATAGTTCATAAGGTCCGTGTAACAAGAGACGTGCAAAGTATGATTACAACTTAATACTTTGCATACATTTACATCTTGTGGGTCAAGTTCATCTAAACAGATACAACAGCACGTAAGATTTGTATTTGTCGAAGGAGTCGTTTCGATTGTTGTAGATGAATGGTTTGACGATGAATCGTTTGAAAAAGAGTCGTTTGAAGACGAAGGTGTAGGTGTCGAAGGGAGTACACTTGGTCCAAACGGTGTCGATGTAAACGATGATGACGATGGTTGATGGTTCATATTCATGTGTAACGTAGTAGTACTAGGTGTAGCTCCAAATACGTGGTTTGTAGATGTATTTGAACTTGGGCTGAATAATCTGAATGAGCCGTAGTTAGAAGACGAAGATGAGCCTGTAAACGGTGTTGTTGGTGCTAATACAGTCAGCTTGATACAACCGTAGTTTGACGAAATTTTGGTAATCGTCGAAGACGGAAATAATAAATTGATGGTTTGTGATGAGAACAAGATAACACAACCAATGTCTATCGTTTCATTTTGAAACACATTGTTTTTATACACTTGGTAAAATTGAGAAAAGTTGATGTGTTTCGCGTCTTGTCCTTGTTGTATAGGTACACTTTTTGCGATTTTTTTGATCACTTTTTTAAGATCGTGTATGTGTTCACTATTGTTCAAGTCGATTGGTTCAATTACACGACGTTTACCTGCTTCACAAATCATATTGGAGAATTGATCGTAGTTAAGGTAAGGTTCTGAACCAGATGATGCTGCAGCAAACGAACAACGCAATAATACATAGGTCAATGCTTCATGAAGATTGTCATTGCTGTTACAAGAAAGCAAGACCATGAACACGACAAACGCTGTTAAGTTGATACCTTCTGATTGATACTTTGTAGCTTCTTGATCTTTGTAAACTCCACGTATTGCTTGACAAAAAATAGAAGCGGATTTGTCATCTAACAACAACATTTTTCTCAACATACGATGAAATACGTACACACTCATTTTCTGATGTACAGCCAAGGCAATAGAGTTGTCATATTCTTCTTGGAGTTTTTGTTTACGCGTTGGTTCTGTCGATGGTTGTTCTAACAGTGAAGAACGCAAATACGTTTCGTCCGAGAGACATTGGAAAAAGATGGATTTCAAACGAAGAATGATAGATACATTCAGGTTCAATAATTTGAAAAACGATGTAACTTTATCGAG
>Ga0214923_10006038_pt1 | contig 13789 bp, 10 predicted proteins | sample LL1510_MetaG_FD_177993 | JGI IMG/M metagenome (GOLD analysis project Ga0214923, IMG submission 177993) | Freshwater microbial communities from Lake Lanier, Atlanta, Georgia, United States - LL-1510 | ecosystem: Environmental > Aquatic > Freshwater > Lake | place: USA: Georgia | collected... | reverse complement strand
TTTCCCGCCCGATTACTTGGGGTGCTGAGAGCCCAGATCAGCGCTTGTAGGGCTTGCTCGCCAATCTGCGCGAGTTATCCACAGAGCGCGTGAGTTATCCAAAAAAAATCACGAAAAATTCAGCTTTCTAATGATTTCGCACTTTGAGCTTTGAAATCATTGATGATTTTTTCAGTGAAAAAGTTATCCACAGCCAGTTCATGTCGCCCTGCCCTAGCTCGGTAACCCGTCACTTTGGCAGGGCTCAGGTTGCCCAGATAAATATGTGAAAACACAATGCAATTAACGCAAACACATGATTAAAGGAACTTGAATGGCACAGGCAAAAACACTCACAAAAGAAGAAATGGCGCGTGTACTGGACTACATCCGCACACGCCGATTCGCGCCGCGCAACAGAGCAATGATGTTGCTCACACACCTAGCTGGTTTAAGAATAGGCGAAGTGGCCGGCCTGCGCTGGAGCGATGTGATGAACTTAGACGGCGCAGTAAAGGACGAGATCCGCTTGCTGCCCGACATGACCAAGGGCAGACACCCACGCACTGTGTTCGTCAACATGCGGCTGCGCGAGGAACTGCAAGCCTACGCAGCACAGGCCAAGTGTGTGGATCGCACATACCCATTCTTTGCAAGCCAAAAAAGCCTCAAGTCAGGATTCGGTGCAAACAGCTTGGCACAAACGTTCGCCCTGCTGTATAAGGGTGCTGGTGTTGAGGGTGCCAGCAGTCACAGCGGACGCAGAACATTCTTAACAAACTTGGCGAACAAAGGCACAGCAATACACATCCTAAAAACGCTTGCCGGGCACCGCTCCATCAGCACCACCGCTGCGTACCTCTACAGCAGCCCCAGTCAATTGAAGGCAGCTGTGGAGTTGGTTTGAATCTGAATGTGATTATTCATTCTGTTTTTATGGCAAGTATTTAGAGCTGCAAATCGTCCAAGAATTCTGAAGCAGGACCTCCAGAACTAACCAATAAGTAGTCTCGCGCCCGGGTAACTGCCACGTAGAGTAAATGACGCTCAGTTGCGTAAACTTCCTCTAAATCTGCTTCGTCCGTTATATCTTCAATCCGTTTTTGTAACGGAATTATTTGATCGTCGCATGCCATTACCACAACTGAGCGGAACTCAAGTCCCTTAGCGACGTGCATGGTGCAAATGCAGATGTCACTACCAGACGCAGTCAGTTGATCGTCAAGAACACGATAACTCTTGCCAGTAAGTTCCACCGCTCGTTTTGCCCGAGACAACTCATTTTGTGATCGCACGATTACGCCAACTTCGTTGTTCGATCCGCCATCAGCCAATCTCGCCAATATCCATGCGCTAACAGCAACGAGCTCTGCATTTTCGTCAGAATATTCTTTGAACTCCGGCGCGGATCCATTGAAGACGGAGATTGTCCCTTTGCGGGTTTCGGTGACACCATCTACGTCGGCAACCTCAGGACCAAGCAGGTGATCGGCATGCTGTCTTATTTGATGCGATGTGCGGTAATTGACTGTTAGGGTACGTGACCTGCCCCGAATGTCTACGCCCACTGACTTCCAAGAGAACGGCGTCTGGAAAATTCGCTGACCTAAATCGCCTGCGAAAAATAGGGCCTCCTGTTTGCCAGCCGCAAGTGCAGCAAGAAACCCAAGTTGGCTAGCCGTTATGTCCTGGGACTCATCAATAACAATATAGTCGAAGGGTGAACGCCTTTCCGCTTTGAATGTGCTAGACAGACGGATGAACAATTCGGCGTTTGATATCCAACCACCAGCAGACACACGATCATTCACCTCGGCAAATATTGTCCAAAGTGTTTGTCGTAACTTTTCAGAAAGGCGCGTCTTTCTTCCGAGGCGGCGCACATCTCGATATGACTCCCACGATGATAACTGCCACGCATCTACTATTTCCCACCATTCATTTGCGAGAAACGATTTAGAAAATTTAGTAGGCGGTAAATCGCTCACAACGCCATCGATGATTTTGAGGAGCTGCTCTGCAGTAAGCAATTTCGGCGCGCCAAACTGCTGCTTATACAGGCGAAGCCCCACTGTAGTGAGTGAGCCCACTTCTAAACGTTCAGCAAGATGCGGTTCGTTACTTATCAGCCGACGCAATCGATCGTGTAAAGCTTTGGCCAGGGTCTCTGAAAAAGTGGCTAGTAAAACGCGACACTCAGGCCACTTGCGGGCAAGGAAAACAGCCCGATGCAAAGCCACAATAGTCTTGCCCGTACCCGCGGAGCCCGATACCCGAGCTGGCCCGGTGTATTCCCTTTCGATCAGCTGCCGCTGCGCGGGATGTAGAAAAACCGTCCATTTGTCCCACGGGTAATCCAGTGCCTGTCGCAGTGCATCAACATCTGTCATGACACGGAACCTGCGCAACGCATCGGGGTGCTCAAACGGATCAAGGCCAGGTTTTGATGTGGTAGCTGGCTGCGGCTTTCCGCCAGTAGCAAGCTCTAATAGGGCTTCGGCGGCTTCCTGTGGAAGATGCTCAACTAGCTCCAATAAAGAGTCCTCATTTGCATCCTTGACCAACGCCAGCCAGTCTAGAGGAACGCCATAACTTAACAACTCGTCATCCGTGACACTGTGGAACAAAGGGACTTGCTTTTTAGGGTTGGCGATTTTCGCCGCTATGGGTTCCACATACTTAGGGACTACAACTTCCTCAACTCGCTGACGGATTTCCACAAACTGCGCAGCGCCTGTTTTGGGGTGTGTTTCAAGCTTCCTGCGTTCGGCCCATTGGTACGCCTTATCGTGGTGGTCTACGTAGCATAGGAGCAGGCTCGATTGGGTCCTGTGAAGGATTAGCCTTATGTCATCGTTGATACGGATAGAAAAGAAATTCTTATCTCTTGGCTTTTCAAGCCGATGAAATTTCATGCCAGGACTGGCAGGGTTGATCTGCAGGTCGAATGCAGTGTTCTTAACCGACTTTTGCTCGTCCGAGGTCAGGCGGGCGAGGCTATCAGTAAAGGTGTCGGCAATTCGCAGATCCATGATTTTTTGCTCCTGCCTAAACAGCAATCGACGCCACTGCGTCAGAACAACAGGCTGTCGAGTTAATGAACATTTCTTGAGGCTCCTTTTGGAACAAGTCGATCAAGAATAGCTATTAATTCCTGCCCCCGCTGAGACAAGGTCAACGAGAGCGTCCACGCGTAGTACAGACTTTCCGCCAGATGGTCGACATAGAAAAGTGCTGCCTCGACATTTTCCTTGTTTTCACCAATCGTCAGCGCATCCATCAAAGGGTAACGTGACTGCTTAGTTTTGACGATGAGCATCTTGCTGCCCGCGTTCGGATGCACGAATTCCGACAAAACGTTGTACGCATTGTTAATCGGAAGACCCGACTGTTTCTCGATGTCTGGGATCGCGGTGCCCACATGAATTTTTTTTACATCTTCGCCAGTTTCAATTGTGACGTTGAACCTATCTTGCAAATAATCCGACCAGCTGATCGATGACGCTGCATTCGCATCAAAAACCTTAGAAAAAATCTCGTAAGTTCCCTGGTAGTAGTCATTTAGAAGTCTCGATCTCTCCGTCTTCGATTTAGTTTTTGCCGCATTTTTGAGTAAATCTACGCATTGCTTAAATTGCTTCTCGGCTCTTCGGAATGTGTAATAGTTGACACAGACCACCTCCAGCATCGCACGATTTGTGATCGCGGCCACGAAAAATCTCCCTTCTGCCAGAGCTCCAATCAATGAGAGTGCCAACTCGCGTAATTGGTAAGTCGCCTGAAAATGAAATAACTCAAGGACATTGAGTAGGATAAATTCGTGTGGTGAATCCAATCCGAAGTGTCTTTGTACTTCCTTGGGGTCATAGCTTTTCAAAACTCCAATGTCGGAGGTGGCAGGTATGCTCAGGAATGCCTGGTCTAAATGCGGGACGAGTTCGAGTAGCTTTTCAAAAAACTCTTTCGACTTGGGGCTGATCTGATCTGAGTTCTTGTTAACGGCGTCTGTAATCCAAGCAGGAAATATAGACTGGTCGCTCATACCTTGAACACCTTCATCACCTCATCCCCTAAGTGGTTTATCACCTTGACTGCGATGCGGCCGCTCTTAGGTTTTGGAAAGGGACGCGAGGTGTCACTGTTGAGAGTCTCCCATACTTCTTTGTTGATCTCGGCCTTGAGTGAAGTCTTGAGCGATCCATATGGATCGTTAGCACCCAGGAAATAGGCGTGACGAACAAAGAAGCTTTCCTCGTTGTAATCAGTATCAAGAAACCAGCACGCTATGCCGTCTGGCCCGTCGCTGCGTACTTCACCAGACTGCGGATGGAATACGTCGACGCCATTAACCTTTACTTGGACATTTCCGCCGCCTGCGTCAATCATCTCAATGTCTGGTTCGCCAAAGATGACGAACAGGTTGCCTTTGCCCGTGTTCTTTAAGTCGTCATCCATGTGCAAATCGGCGTTCATCCGCGCTTTCAAAACGGGTAGTCGCCCCAGCTTGTTGAACTCAGTGGTGTGCGCCTCATAGTTGAAAGCACAGGCAATCAGAACGTCAAAACCTGCGTCCCCTGCTTCCTTGGCAGCTTCTACCAAATCAACACGCGTTACAGTTCCGAACTCAGGACCAATGAATATGGCGGCGCGGCGCATGGGGGCACCATCACCCTCGCCTTCCTGGTATTGCCCCTCGGCACAGACAAAATCACCGGCCCAAGGCGTCGGGCCGCTGTTAAAGGTGATTCGGTTCTCTTTGTGGGCCTGCTGAACACCGGCAGTCTTAAGGTTGTCCAGAATCATCTGAGTGAATGACTGCGTGGAGTTATGAGCAGATCCCTCGGCCATAACGTTTGGATCAATGAGTTCGTCGTCCGCGCCAACAGTCAAAGTGCGGTGTGGTGATAACGACTCAACGGTGAAAGGCCCTGCTACTCGCACTTTTTTCTTGTCCTCGTAGGGCTTGTCGTAGAGATATTCAAACCCAGCCTTGGCAGCGATCGACTTGTCGATCTCCTGCTGCCGCCCGATGCGGGCCTGCCACCAGTCAGCGTGCAACTTCTTCATCGCATCCGGCCACTGGCCATCGGCCTCGCGCGGAATCTCCCACTCCGGCCAGGTCTTCTTGAGCGCGGCGTTCAGCTTCTCGCGCAACGGCTCCAGCTTCGCCTGCCATTGGTCCCAGATGACATCAATCTCCGCGTTATTGGCGATGGAGCTGAGCATGATGTGCGGCACCCGCTCATAGACGAAGCCGTGGCGGATGTTCCCCTGCACGGGCTGCGAACTGGGCGCGGTGCGGGTGACTTCGGCTTCCTTGAGCTGGCCCTCGCGGGAATCGGACAGCAGGTAAAAGGGATAACGCGCGCCCATGATGCGGGCACGGGCCAACGCAAGTGCCACGCGCGAGGTGTCAATCGTGATCCAGCGGCGGCCCCATTGCTCGGCGACGGTGGCGGTGGTGCCGGAACCGCAGGTCGGGTCGAGCACGAGGTCGCCGGGATCGGTGGCCATGAGAAGGCAGCGTTGAACAATTTTGCGGTTTGTCTGTACGACATAAATCTTCTCGTCCGAATACCCGCCCGCGCTAGTGTCTTGCCACAAGTTGTCCATCGGAACGACCGGGAAATCGCGCAGCTTCCGCACGTAGTAAAGGCTCGTGCTCACGTTAATCAGGCGTCTTGCCTTGGTAAGCCGCCGCAGGCCGTCTGTGGTCGTCTTCCAGTGCTGGTTATCGCCCGGATTGAATGCTCTCCCTTCAAACTCATACGGAGCTGACCCTTTCGGGGTCGCACCTAACGAAACGAGCGTGTCTGGTGCAAAAATATCAAGTGCGTCTGGCAGGTCACGCGATTCACTTTCCTGTGAACTCATCTTGCGGCGAAATCCCGAGGGCATCTCCTCCACCATTCGGTAAATTGATGGCCGGTCTTCACCCGTCTTGTCGCGGTAAGGTGGACGGTATTTGAGCTGGTCCAGCTTCTTTGCATACCACAGAACATGGTCTGCGACGTTGGCAAGCGTCTTGGCCGATTGCCCACCGGTTTTTCGGAAAGCGATGACCGTGCAATAGTTCTCCTCTCCGAACACCTCATCCATCACCGCCCGGACGCGGTGGACATTTTCATCGCCGATCTGCACGAAGATGGAGCCGGAATCCGTGAGGAGATCGCGGGCGACAGTGAGTCTATCCCGCAGGTAGGTGAGGTAGCTGTGGATGCCGTCGCGCCATGTGTCGCGAAACGCTTTCACCATTTCCGGCTCACGCGTTATGTGCTCTGCCTTGCCGTCTTTTACGTCGCGGCTGGTGGTGGACCACTGGAAGTTACTGTTGAACTTGATGCCGTAGGGCGGGTCAAAATAAATGCACTGAACTTTGCCGCGTAACCCCTCGCGCTCCGCAAGGCTCGCCATAACCTGCAGCGAATCACCCAAAATCATGCGGTTAGTCCAGTTCTGATCGTGCTGATAGAACTCGGTCTTGTCCGCATCTTTCGGAATGCCGTTGAAGTCAGAAAATAGATCGGCGGTAGTCTGTCCCTGTCCGTGCTCACCCTCACGTGTGGTCTTCAGCAGGTCGTCGATCAGTGCCTTGGGATGAACTTTTTCTTGGATATAAAGCGGCGGCGCATTGACAACGAGATCTGCCCAGTCTTTTATGTCTTTACCGCGCCAAACGAGCTGTGGATCAAGATCTTTATTTCGGCGCTCATAGGCCAATTGAACTGATTCTTTGTCACCCTGCCGCATCACCGATTGATATTCGGCGGTAGGAATGTTCTTGCGGCTATCGTCGTCGTGCTTAAACGCTTCGACAATCTTGGGCTGTGAGGGTTTTGCCATTTTTAAAGTCTCGCTTTGGTCGTGCGATCAACGACCTCATTCATCATTTCGTTGAATCGGCCATCCACATTATCTGAAAAATCGGAGGCTAGCGTATACACATCAGTGAACTCAGCAAACGCCCAGCGCCCATAGGCCTTAAGGTTGTTTACACCCGGAACCCAATACACATCCATCGTTTCCTTCTTGATTGGCGCGTCTGTACCCCGATAGCCTTTGATTTCAACTATCAAGCTCAGCAAGTCGTCCTCCCCATGTCCATCATCAACTAAGACAATGAAGTCGGGAATATATCGCCGGGTTTCAGGTCCATAGCGATAGGGCACTTCGAATCCAAGACCTAAATTTCTTACGTAAGCCTTGACGCGCGGATGTTTTTCAGCAACTTTGCAGAATTCCACCTCCCAATTGCTGTCTAGAACTGCCCAATTGATATGGCTGCGATTAGGCGCAGTTGCGTAACGCAAGGGGTTGGAGGAGGTAAAGTTGACGTTTGCCGAACTCCCTTCAGGATTGTAGGGATCAAGCACAACTTCTATTGGTCGATCGCCTACAAAACGTGAAGTGATGGCTGCAACGATTTTGTTACACGCCATGTCTGCCAGCATCTTGTATTTCAACTGTGCAGGGTATGTACCTATAGAACATTTCAGGTAACTATCAATCCACTGTTTGACTAAACGTTTGAGTTGCCCGAAGAGATAAAGCCTTGGGTCTCCGTTGGCATCGCGGAATTTGGTAAGCAACAAATACGAAGTTAAGTCATATACGACCTGAGACGGCCTCACTGCCCCGGTGTGAACCAGATTGAGTTCGACAGGTTGCCCAATGATGCCCGAGGTCTCGGTTTTTGTAGGGCCTACCAAAGCGGGGGTAAGTTCCAAAATAGAGTCGGCAGTGAAATTTGCTTCGAGGTTTTCCCTAGGTAAATCTACCCTGTATCCTTGAACTCTTGGGAATTTGATTTCAAGATGATCTCGTTCTGGGCGCATCGCTTTAACATGAACCGTTTCCCTGGGTGGTTGCGGAGTAGCAATGACAGGTTTGGCTGTAAAGTCAAATGGAATACCAAGAATGTCGGCGTACTCAACGTCGAATAGACCGTCGTCGTTTAGCTCATAGGATTGGCGTCGCAAGGCTCGGCCTATCACTTGTTCACAAAGCAATTGAGTTCCAAACGCCCGAACTCCAAGGACGTGGGTTACGGTATTTGTGTCCCAACCTTCAGTCAGCATCGATACAGACACAACACAACGGATACCACCGCCAAGCTTTCCAGCTTTACCGACGGTATTCATCGCCTCCCGCAGGAGTCGTGCTTCATCGAATTCCTTACCACCACGAATTTCTTCGGCAAGAGACCCTCCGCGTTCAAGCACGTCCCGTCGAAATTGTTCGATTTCTGGACCCGCCACTTTGCGGAAGTTGTCATCCAAGGCCTCGCCAGATTCAAGTTGTTGGCTGTCAATTAACAGCGTCCTAGGGCGGGGAAGCGGATCGCCATTTTCGTCGTAGTTGCTAAAAAGCGGCAGGCGACTTGCTTCAAAGTCAGTACCGCCATCTGCTCTTTCTGGATTACATCCCGCTATGAAATCGTAGACTAGCTTTGACGCAGCTGTGTTATTGCAAACAACGATAAAACACGGTGGGACGGATATGCCTTCCTTTTCCCAAAGTTCAAAGGTTTGTTTGTAGTGCCCGTACAGCGCTTCCAAGGCAGTCTGTAGTAAAGGAGGGATGTCAGCGGTGCTAAGTGATGCCCCTTTGCCGCGCCCCTTCTTAGGCATCTTCTTGCCGATGTGCTTCCAGAGATTCCTAAAAAGCGGCATTTCTTCCCGGGATATGCTGTTGTCAGAAACTGGAACACGAGGCAATTTAACGATGCCGCATTCGATGGCGTCCATCAACGAAAAATCGCTCATAGTCCAAGGGAAAAGCGTGCCCTCAGCGTAGCCAGATCCGCGAAGGAAGAATGGCGTAGCTGACAAGTCGCCTACACGGATAACACCAAGCTTGTTATTTACTGCCTCAATTCCCGAGATCCAGAGTCTGGCAGCTTCGCCATTTTTCTTAACTTCATCCTTTTCTTCCGCGCTAAGGGTTGCGGCAGGCGCATCAGTTTGTGATTTTTCTCGGTAGCAATGATGGGCCTCATCATTGAGCACAAAGATGCCCTTCATGCCCATGAGTTCAGGCATGACACGTTGGATCATTTGACCTTCGGTCTCCTGGGTGTTCAGTTCTTCGCCATGGCCCTGTAACAAGGCCCGCCCACCTTTTGATAAATCAATCTTTTCACGCAGCTTGAAGGAGTGGTAATTGGTAATGACGATCTTGGCCTTATTGATTTCAGGCATAAGGTCTGACGGGACAAGTTCACGGCTTTGGTAGTAACTTTCAGGGTCATGGGGCTGTAGTACGCGTAGCCTGTCTTTGATGGTGATTCCAGGTGTGACAATTAGAAATCCGGAAGTAAAACGCGAACTTTGTCGATACCGAACTGCATTGATAGTCTGCCAAGCAATGATCAACGCCATCACGGTTGTCTTTCCAGCGCCAGTAGCTAGCTTCAAAGCAAGCCTGTTTAGTCCGGGGTTTGCATCCTGATTGGCGGTAGCTAGCTCACCAAGTATTTGTTCGCCGAGTTTGCCCAGTTGCGGTGCAACTTCCGTCAACCAAATTAGCGTTTCTACCGCCTCCACTTGACAGAAAAAGGGGCGAATGCTGGCAAACTTGTGGTTGCGCCAGTGGTCAAGAAGTCGGGCTGTTTCGGGAGTCACCTTCCAAAGGTTCTTTGGCAGCTTTCTCCAATCGTCTACCTGTTTTCGGACTGCGTTAATTCGGGCAATTTCATAGCGTTGAGATTCGGTTGAAATATCGTCGGCATCTTCAAGGTTCAGTGTCTGCTGTGCTACTCCCCGTGCCTTCGGAATTGGAACGGTGAACTCAGCCAATCTACGGCTAAGGACAATCTGCTGGGTAGGCTGTCCAGACGAATCAAGCTCCCAATGACGAATCGGAATTTCGTAAGGAGAATTAAGAATAGGTTTTTCGAAAAAAAGATCTGACATACAGCCTACTTTGATAAAACAGAAAACCCAGGAACCAACGCAGCACTATCGACACCATATAAAGTTTGTTGGTTTTTTAGAAATAAATGATGTGATCGGGGATCAAGCACGTGTTTAGGTGTGCAATCCACAGACCACCTTCGTAATGCGTAACCAACCAGAGGTGCACGCATGTCCAGCACCAACAAGCCGTCTTTCATCTGATAGTCAGCTTCGATGGCCTCCGGATGTTCGACTCCGGGATGAGGCACCAACTCAAGCCGGACAACTCTCGCCCACTGAACATCAGCTTCAATTCTTTGATTCAATGGAATGTCAATCTCTAAGGGTTTGGCTTTGACAATACGTGTAATCGAAAAGTCAGCAAATCGCCCACGGTCACAGTCATAGGCGCGAAGATGCCAACGTTGCCCCGTGTCAGCCAATGCCAATGGTGAAAGTGTCTTTGTAGACGCTCCAGATGTCAGCGACAAGTAGTTGACCTTAACTTGCTTACGTCCAGCAATTGCTCGAGTTAGCACAGCTAATGTCTCCAAGTCAGGACGAACTAGATCAGACGCAGCTTCACAGGGAACGGTACGCTGGATCTTGAGATCCAAGCTATCGCCATACCCATCTCTGAACCAAGCTAACACCCGATCGGCACTGTGCTCAAAAACCGGGTTGAAGCGGTCGGTTGGCTCGTAATTTCTTAAAGATGCGTTGTAAACGAGGTTGTTGGGGGCGAGACTTTTGTAACTGGAGAGGTCCCTAGCAGACGCTGCAGGCTTGACTCCGAAGCGGCGTTCGATGTCAGCACGGGTCAAATCGCCACAAAAAAAGGCTTTAACCTCTATATAGAACAGCCTCTCCCTTTGGGCTTGTGTGAGCCTGTTTAGCTGTTCGGAGGCTTGTTTACTGACCAAAACTGTCCCCAATGTTATTTCGTTACCACTTTAGCATAAGAATCATCTTTAGTTAATCAAAATGATGCACCAGTGATCAAATCAAGCTAATATGGACGCCTAGCATAGCGGTATCTGTTGTTAATGGAGTCAATCATGTCGTTTTGGCAAATTTTGGGTCGACTAGCAGTCTCCAGCGACGGTGAAACCATCCAGCGAATCAGCGACAACACCAGTGTCAGCAGCGACGGCACTACCTACACCCGCATGGGTTCAACCACTTTGGGATCTGACGGATCCATGTTCACTCAGATGGGCAGCTTCAGCGCCGATGGCAGCACTAGGATGGGTAGCACGGCTATAGGGCTAGGTGCAGTGTTCAATAAGCAAGATGACTGGCCAAATTCAAAAGCCGATAAATTTGGCATGGATGATGACAATTGGTAAACAAGTAAAAAATTAAACACATGGCATTTATCGTTGAAATGGTGCACAGAAAAGAGTATCGCCCTGAACCTCGATCCTACTCATGCCATCGCGATACATGGAAACAGCTCTTAACACTTGCTGAGTGTTTTGGATGGCAGCCAAGCGGTTCTATCAACGCAAACCACGTTGATAGCCCAACTGCTGATTACGACAAGCACTTCAAACCAACCTATGACCCAGAGGAATGGGGTTATTGCAAGGCAGTCAATAAGAACGATGCAATGAACATTGCGAACGCACTTCGGAATGCACACGATGCCATTAAGTCAGGCAGGGTTGTCTTGCCTCCTCAAAGTAGATCAACTATTTTCAAAAATTCACTTACCGAAGAAGAATTCCACTCAATCAACAGCAGCTTAGGTCCACAAGTTCTTGAATTTGGAGAGTTTGCATCCCAAGGTAGTTTTCTATTTGCGTGGGATGACTGACGATCTGAATTAAGTTTTCGATTTCAATATAGATACAAATTTACCATCTACATCCAATAACTCTAATTCACCCCAAATCCACAAATCTAGATCACCATCTTCTTCCCAATTCTCGATATCCAAACCATATGATTTCGGATCATTGCATTTCTCTCTAATACGATTTTTTTCTGCCTCATCCATATTTTTGGGAAAGCTAAGTATTTTTGAATACTCGTATGATGGCAAAGCAAACACATGCATGTCGGTAATATTTTCCGAATCGTACTTAAAGACATTTATACCTAATTTATTATCCGAATCAAACTCAACTAGTTGAAAATTTAATTTAGGCTCGGTATTATTTTTAGTGAATACCTCAAGTTGACAATACTTGTAAAACTCGACATAGAACAGCGGCTCATCATATTTTTCATTGATGAATCTAGTGACTTGTTTACAGTGCATCTCATTTGTAGTGGCGAGGTACCAAGTTTGAATCTCTTCTTCTGAATCCATTTTTATCATTCCTTTGTTGCTATAAAGTTAGCTTTTAAGATAAGAAATTTTCATCATGCGCACAAGGTCTCGTATTTTGGGAAGACTCCATTGCTAGCATTTTTAACTAATGCTCTGCCTTTTCTCAAATAGCTACTCAATGTCTGCCCCATGGCTTTGTGCTTATCTGCAATGTCAATCGGGAAGTCTCCAAATTTAGGCATAGCCTGAGGATTGAGTCGTAGTTGCTCGCCAATTTGCCACAGTTTGGTTCTAGGCGCATTTCGAATGATTTGATCATGGATTTCCATGATGCTCAAGAGCTGCGAAATAGCATCGTAGGTGATTCGACTACGAAAAATTGGCCAAGACAAAGGAGCCTCAGACAGCAGCCCTTCCCTGGCGTTCAAAAGACAAATCTGGTCAAGCCAAAAACCAAACTCTTTACCAGCCAACTGGCTTGATACATCTTGGAAGGCATCTACGGTAATTTTAAACGCATCAATATTCTTGCGCTTTACAAACAGCGTGACCTGCAAAGTTGTGATGCTCTCGCTGAAGTATTCATGCCCTTTGGTCATCCACCAGTCCTGAAAAGTCATGTCCTCGACAGCACCAAACATGCAATACGTCGTATATGCACTTTGGGAAGTAAATATCCCAGTGCGGCAACTCTGGGTGAACTCTTTAGAGCACTTGAGGCAGCGCCACCAAAGCTCTAAATATGTGCCGTAAATAAACGGCTCAGTTATTTCTGACCTCAATTGCCCAGCAGCAATCAAGGGAATCAAGTTTTTTTGCCTACACCATTCCCGCCTTTGAACTTTCATTTTTTCGTGCCCCTTCGAAAAAGTGAAAAAACTCCGCCGCCAGAAAACTAACCTGTGCTTGTCGTGTCCATCCTGGCCGACGGTCCCGAAAGTTATTTTTCAACAGGAGTTTTTATGAATCAAGAGTCCGTCCAAACCATTGCTTTTCACGGGGTGCCCCCCAGCCCTGCCCCAGCGGTTCCAGCTGTAGATGAGTTTGCTTTTGGCCTACTTATGAACCGCGCCCTTGGCGGTTCAGACAGCCGCCGACCCAGCGACAAGAGCGCCAACGATGCTCAGGTGGACATGGTTTTGGGTCAAGCGCAGAACTTGTCCAAGATGAACGACCAGTACGTGGAAACCTATGTGGTGCGGGGTACCAAGGAGCTATATGCCCTCTTGGGTGCCATCTACAGCTATGCGCTGCAGATCAACGAGTCACCCCTGCGGGACCACATCCTGCAGCGCATGCGTGAGCGCCTGGAGGAAGAGCATGACATCAAGACCCAGGCCAACACGCCTTGGATCACCACAGTGCTGCGTTTTATCCTGCCCACGGATCGGCAGACCGCCTACTCGTACTCCAAAGCACTACAGGTGGCGCACGACGAAAACCTCACGGCTCAGGAGCTTCCCAACTACATCAAGGAACGTGGCGGCATTGGCAAGATCACTGCCACCGTGGAGGAGGCTGAAGCAGCCAAAAACGTCAAGAAGCACAAGGAAGCCAAGACGCAGATGCTGCGAAATATTCTTTTGGCCAATGCCAAGTCATGTCAAACCGTGGTGCACGTGGATGACCAGTTTGT
>Ga0214923_10006036_pt1 | contig 13793 bp, 7 predicted proteins | sample LL1510_MetaG_FD_177993 | JGI IMG/M metagenome (GOLD analysis project Ga0214923, IMG submission 177993) | Freshwater microbial communities from Lake Lanier, Atlanta, Georgia, United States - LL-1510 | ecosystem: Environmental > Aquatic > Freshwater > Lake | place: USA: Georgia | collected 2015-10-15 | reverse complement strand
TTATTATATTTTATTATATTTTATTATATTTTATTATATTTTATTATATTTTATTATATTTTATTATATTTTATTATATTTTATTATATTTTATTATATTTTATTATATTTTATTATATTTTATTATGTTCTATAATAAAAATATCAGATTCTTTAATTCCTAATTCTATTAAATATTTTCTTTCATTTGAATTACAAGATACATATTTCCAATATTTTAAATCTATAATATTTGGAGTTAAAGAAATATGAATTAAATATTTAATATTATATTTATAATCATTCTCTATTATAAAAATTCTATTAAATAATGATTTTAAAATAAATATAAAAAAATCTATTAATGTATCGTTTTCATTTATTGTATGATTATTGAATACTGAATTTTCATTAAATAAATAATTGTTTTCAATATAAAAATTATTACTTAAATCTATAAATTTTTTTTTATCATTTATTAAAACTAACATTTCTTCATCTTTACATTTTTCATTTTTTAAACATTCTATAAAAGGACAATTATCAATTATACCACCATCTATATAAAGTTCTTTATTATAAAATTTTGGTTTAAATAATATAGGAATTAATCCCGAAATATATAATGCTTCATATAATTTTAAATTTGGATGAGTTGAATGATGTAATTTTATTTTTGAAAATTCATTTAAATTACAACAAAATAAATATAAATCAATTGGTATTATATCATATAATTCTTTTAAAGTTACATTAATTGATATATCTTTTGCTAATAATAAAGGTTTAATTACTTCTATTATAGTATCTTCATCTAATAATCCTTTTGCATAAAATAAATTAAAAAAATCTTCCGATGTAAAATTTAATAATTTATCCCAAGGTCTTTTTATTATAAAATCATCCATCCAATCCCAATCATAATTTAACATATAAATTAAAGCAATATATCCACCTATAGAGGTTGCGTATATTGATTTAATATTTTCATACTTTATTATATTTTTTTTAGATAAATTTTTTAAAATACCATATTCTATTAATCCTACAATAGCACCACCACTTAATACTAAATGTTTTATATCCATGATTTAAATATTTTTTATTACATTTAAATATTGATTAATATTTAATATATTAATTATTAAAATTATTTAAATATTTATTATTATATTTAATATATTAATAAATTATTTTAATTAATATATTATTTTAATTAATATATTATTAAAATTATTTAAATATTTATTATTATATTTAATATATATATATTTTATTAAGTTATATTATATAAATTTTTTTATTAAATTTATATAATAATAATAATAATGAATAATGATATTTATTACAATTTATTTGATAAAGAAGATAATAAAGATATTAGTCTTAAATTAAATATTGATGAATTATATATTAAAAAACAAGAACATGATTTAAATATTTTAAATAACTATAATAAAATTTTAAATAGAATTCATTCTAAAATTAAAATTACATCTAAACAATTAGTTAATGAACAATGTTGTTGGTATATTATACCTGAAATTTTATTAGGTGTTTCTAAATATAATAATAAAGATTGTTGCGTTTATGTTATTGAAAAATTAAGAGAAAATGGTTTTATTGTTAGATATACACATCCTAATCTATTATTTATTAGTTGGAAACACTGGGTTCCTTCCTATGTTAGAAATGAAATTAAAAAAAAAACTGGCAAAACTATTGATGAATATGGTAATATTATTAATAATGAAAATTATAATAGTAATGATATCGAAAAAGAACAAAAAAATATTGATAATCTTATTTTAAATAATAAAAATAAAAATATAGAAATTGAAAATAAAAAATTAGATTTTAAAGATATTAAAAGTTATAAACCTTCCGGTAATCTTATTTATAGTAATAATTTATTAAAAAAATTAAATCTTAATGAATTATAACAACATAATATTTTTTTTATTTTTTTATTTTTTTATTTTAAAAATTATAATTTCTAAAATTTATAAAATATAATACTCCTAAATAACTAAATATTGCTATTATTATTATTGCTAACCAAATCGGTAGTATAGTTTTATTCTTATAACCTATTCCAAATTCTCTTAATTTACCATTTTTATCAAATATTATTGTTGGTTTCATTAATATTATTATTAAAAATATTAATATAAATAATATTATTGATACTAATATCTTATTATTATGAATAAATATTTCTAACATTACTAATATTATATAAAAATCAATATAATATTATAATTCTTTATTTCTATTTTCTTTAAATTGTTTTTTTTATATATTTTCTTTAAATTGTTTTTTAATAAAAGAGAGAAAAATAAAAAAATGAAAAAAATTATATTTTCAATATTTCTCTCATATTTTAATTCATATTTTTATAAATTCTATTTCAATTTCAAAATAGAATTTATAACTTTTTTAATTTAATAAAAGAGAGAAAAAATAAAAAAATTATATTTTCAATATTTCTCTCATATATATAATTCGTTTTTTTATAAATTCTATTTCAATTTCAAAATAGAATTTATAACTTTTTTAATTTAATAAAAGAGAGAAAAAATAAAAAAATTATATTTTCAATATTTCTCTCATATATAAAATTCCTATTTTTATAAATTCTATTTTGAAATTGAAATAGAATTTATAACTTTTTTAATTTAATAAAAGAGAGAAAAAATAAAAAAATGAAAAAAATTATATTTTCAATATTTCTCTCATATTTAAATTCATATTTTTATAAATTCTATTTCAATTTCAAAATAGAATTTATAACTTTTTTAATTTAATAAAAGAGAGAAAAATTATTTATTCATATTTTTTATTTTCTTTAAATTCTTTTTTATATATTATTTCTCTCATATATTTATGCATCTTCTTCCATATAATCATTCTCATCATCATCCTGTATTATTCCCAAATTATATTCCTCATTATCTATCTCTTCATTCCTAAGCATCTCCTCCTGTAAATCAATATTATATATATCTTTATTCATATAAGAAACCATTAAATTATTTTTTAATAATTTATCTCTAACTAATTGCTCTTCCATCTCTTTCCTCTCCCTATCATAATTCTCTTGCACATATTGAGTTATTCCTTTTTGTAATCCCAAATTCCATTTACCTAATTTATTATTCTTAAAAACATTCTCTATTTCTCTCTCCTCATCATTCAAATTCTTTAAATAATCTGTTATTAAATTCTTCTCCTTTTCTTTTGCATAATTAATTTTCTCTTTTATTTTTTTATAATTATCATTTAATAATTTATTAAAATGATTTGACATTATATTTAAAAATTTCATTAAATATTTATATATAAATTCTTTTAATTCCATCTCATTATAATTATTTATACTTTTTATTTCTGTTTTAAATCTTTCATTATTTATTATATTTAATAATTGATTTATTAAATTATAATATACAAACTTAAAATAATCTTTTATATATGTTTCATTAAAAATACTCGAAATATTTTTATCATCATTTATTATTATATCCTTTTTATAATAAGTTATTTTTGATAAATTTACTATTATTGAATTATCTTCTCTTAAATATTTAAAAATTAAATTTAAATATGGTAAATTCTTTATTTCCATTAATCCCTCATAATAATTCTTTATTATATTATTCACATCTGTATTATGCACTTCTGATAACTTCCAATGTGTTGGAACATTATTATCTAAATTTATTTTATCTTTATTTATTATTATATTCGGAAATATATATAAAAAATTTATTATATAATCTTGAAAAAAATTTAAATATTCTATTTTTATATTTAAATTATCATTATTAAATTCTAAATTATTATATATTAAATTTTTTTGTTTATTACTCAATAATTCATTATTCTTTATATTATTTATTATATCATTTTTTAAACCATAATTATATTTTACTAAATAATTTATCATATTCTTAAATTCTGTATTTACCACATTTACTACACTAAAATTATCTATTAAATTCTCTAAATAATCTATAAATTCATTATATATATTATTACTTTTTGTATTTACATTAAAATCATTTATTAAATAACGTATCTCTTCTATATTATTTATTATTGGATATTTAAAATTTATATGTATTAAATTTCTTTTATTTATTATATCTAATAAAATTATTAACGACTCCGAATTATATATTTTTCCCTCACTTTTTAAATAATTTATATTCTCTTTTATATTATCAGTATTTATTATTTTTGATGGTTTATTCATACTTACATTTATTAATTCTTTATCTATTGGAAAATTATTACCAAAATTACAATAATATATAAATGATTTATATATTACTTTCTCATCAAAATCGTTTTTTAATATTGGTAATAATATTTTATTATTTATTGGATGATATAATATTATTGGTTCTGATAATATCCTATAACTATTCACTATTTCTTTATAATATAATATTAAATCATTATTTTCTATTATTGTTTTATCCTGTGATGTAAAATAATTATAAGCATTCTTTTCCATATTACAACATGCATTTTCTAAAAATGGTAATCCATTATGATTCTCTAATATTAATTGTTTTTTTTTTACTATCGTTTGAATCGATTCTATTATTCCATTACTTAAATATATTATTTTTGATTTTATCATTTCTAATAAATTATTCTTTTTTCCTTTCACTAAATTCTCTTTTAAATCATCCTTTAATGTATTCGCAATTGGTTGTAAATTCTCTTTTGATATCTTAAAATCTATTAAAGGTGGATTAAATGAAGTCCAACTATAAATAGAATATTCTTCTGTTATATACTCTTCATTCGGTTTTTCTAATAAATATTTCTCTTTTTTTTCTACCAATTTTTTATAATTATTATCTATTATTATATATTCTTTTATAAATTTTTCTATTCTATCTCCTATCGCTTTTTGAGATAATCGCAATAAATTTAATACATTATAAGGTATTATTGAACTTCGCATCTTATCCACTACACAAGATATATAATGAACCGTTGATTTATCCTCCATATCTTTAAATGGAAAACCCATAAAAGATTTTATACAACCCGGAAATGTCTTCTTTGTTTTTATACTTGGTATTGAAATTTGTATTGCTACTATCATATAAGATAATGTTAAAAATAATAATATAGAATTATATGTATCTTCATATGATAATATATTTTTTAATTTACCTTCTTTTTTAGATTTCATATTCAAATATTCAAATTGTTCTTTTGAAGGTATTCGTGTATTTAATATTATTATTACATTATTTATTATATATTCATTATAATCATTTAAATTTATACCTAATAAACCTGATACTGACTTTACAATTGAATAAATCATAGCATTTGTTGGATTCGTATAATTCATCGATTTATTCATTATATCATCCTCTTCTAATACCTCTTTTACATTCAATTTATCAATTTGCATATCAAAATTATCATCTGTAAAATTAATTCTTTTTATTATATAACCACTATGTTTATCTACCCAATAATTATTATCATCACTTATTGTTCCCTGTTCCGAACATATCGTATCTAATTCCATTAAATAATTTTTTTTATTTAAAAATGCATCCGCCAATTTTAATAAAAAATTTGGTAATAATTTTACACCCGTTTTTATACAATATAACCAATATTTATCTTCTTCATTTAATGCTTCTCTTGTATAAGTTATACTAAATTTTTTTATATATTCTTGTCTTTTTGTAAAATCTCTTATATGTAATATCTTATCTCTTAATGTATTATATGGTGATTCTATTATTTGTTTATCATAATTTATATTTAATTTTAATAATATACTATTTGATCTCTCTATATATTCTTCATTTATTAATATTATATTTTTTAAATATTTCTTTGAATTCTCATAATTCACATTTAATTTTCCTTTTATATCATTTATACTAAAATTATATTTTGAATGAAAATTATCTAATATTTCATCTACATCTTTCTTTAAATTTATATCATCATTCTTATTTATCGATACACATTTATTATCTTTACTTATACATTTCTTATCTATATTACATAATATTTTATTTGAATCTATATAAAAATTATCTTTTAAATTCTCATCTTTTACCCATATATTATTTTTTCTTATATATATATAATTCTTATTATCTTCTTGATTTATTAATAAACAATAATCTCCATCTATTATTTCTCTCTTCTCTTTTATTATTGCTTCCGCCTCTCTTAATCCATTCTTCTTTGTTATATTCATTTTCTCCATTATTCTTTCTGTTAAAAAATCATAAAATTCTTTTGAAGTCATATTTTCTCTCTCTTTTTTAAAATCATTTATTATATTATAAAATGTTGTATCATATATCGCATCAAAATATATTGTTTTATTATTATCATCCTCTAATAATTCTATTGAATTATATTTCTTCGTTAATACATATTTCTCACAATTCTCATCTTCCTCCTTCTTTATATTCGTTTTTAAATCTTTTGATTGTTTTATAAAATTATCTAATAAATTTGATACTATTAAATCCATTATATTTTTATTTAATGTATTCAATAAATATCTACCATTATCTATTTTTATTATATTTGATATAAATTCCGTATTATTTAATATATTCTCCTCATTTATTTTATAATTTTCTAATAATTCCTCTTTTAATTCTTTATTTAAAAGAGAAAAATAATATTTTATATTTACCCCTTCTAATTCTTTATTCTTTTTTAAATATTCCTTCAATAAATTATTCAATATTTTATTATTTTTTTCATAACTTTTTATATAATTCTCTATATTCTTTTTTATTATATTTATTAAAATATTATAATTCTTTATATCTATATCATCATAATCTATATTTGCTATCTGTAATATATTTATTATTGAACTATAATTTACATATTCTCCTTTATAAGATTTAAATATTGAATTATATATATATCCTTCTCTTTTTTCATTTATATCTATATCTATATCTTTTAATAATTTAGATGTCTTTGAATTTATATTATATTCATTATTTTCATTATTTATTTCATATAATAAATTTTTTATTGTAGGTATAAAACTTTCTAATAAATTATTATAATTTTCATCATATTTTTCCTTATCATTTAATATATTCTCATATGTAAAATGATTTATTGAATTTAATAATTTATTTATATATATGTTTTTATGTGTATTAACATACACATCTTTTTTTGAATTCTCTAAAATATATTTATTTATTATTGATGTATCATTTAATATTTGAGAATAATTTATAAAATTCATATTTAAATTCGTTCTCTCATAAATTGACGTATAATTCATATTTATTTTTGAAAAATAAAATACCGATTTTGGTAATGTTATAAATGATTTTATATTTACCGTATCATTCGATGTTAAATCTATTAAATTATAATTCTTTTTATTATTTATATAATATGTTTCTAACATTTTTAATGATTCCGTATAAACATCTATTCCTAATTTATTTTTATTTATAGAACAACCTTCTTTATTACAACTCGTTCCATAATTATTTAAATCATCATCTACATCATTTATTATATGTATTCGTCCATTCACTTCTTTATATTCTGAATTATATAAAACATTATTAAAAGTATTTAATAAATTATTTATATAAATATTATAATTATTTATTTTACTATCTGATGATTTTTTTTTCCAAGTATTTATTATTTCTTTTAAATTATCTATAAATTTTTCTTGATTATTTATTATATAATAATCATCTTCATCTTCTTTATTTATTATATCATCCAATATTATTTTTTTATTATTTCCTACCGGTAATATCCAATATAAATTTGTATTTAAATTCATTAATATCTTCTTTAATGGTTTATAATATTCTCCTTTTTCATCTGGTAATAATGGATTCATATTTCTATCAAAATTCGAAAATATACTCCTTAATTCTTTAAATCTATTCACCTCTTTATTTATTATTTTTATTTGTGTATTATCCGCATTCTCTTTTTTTATATTATTATCCAAATAATCATGTATTTGTTCTTCTATTGGATACCTCTTTTCATCATCTGATACATTCACATAATGATAAAATTCACCTATATCTTTTCCTAATTCTAATTCTTCTATTATTATACCTTCATACTCTTCATTCGAATAATTTATTAAATCTACATCATCTTCCTCATTTATATTTAAAAATTCATTCTCATCTTTTAATTGTGATTTTGATTTTGAAGAATTATTTGAAGAATTATTTGAAGAATTATTTGAAGAATTATTTGAATTATCTAAATCTCTTATTACTATTTTCTCTATATTTAATTCTTCTGGAATTCCTGAATATGCAAAATCTATATATATTATTTTATTATCTGGAATTATATTTATTTCTAACATATCATCTTCTATATTTGTTATTATACCATTTATTATTTTTGGATTCGGTTCATCAAAATATATTGAGATTTTTTGATTTAATTCTAAATTATTTTGTTTTATAAAACTTGGACTTTCTTCTCTATGTAATAATAATACATTTTCAATACTATCATCTGATAATTTACCATTTTGAAATTCTATAGTTATCGTTTTTTCTTCATTTACCAAAATTATTTTTTCATTATTTATAAATTTTACATAAAATATTTTATTATTTAAATCCACATTCGAAGGTGATACTATTTTAATTATATCTCCTAATTGTAACGATAAATTAATAGCTTCTTCTTCTTGTTCACCTTCTTCTCCTTCTTCTTGTTCACCTTCTTCTCCTTCTTCTTGTTCTTCTTCTTCTTCTTCTTCTTCTTCTTCTTCTTCTTCTTCTTCTTCTTCTTCTTCTTCTTCTTTTTTTTCATCTGTATTTTCATCTGTATTTTCATATGTATTTTCATCTGTATTTTCATCTGTATTTTCATCGTTAGATTCAGTTTCAGATTTAGATTTAGATTTAGATTTAGATTTAGATTTAGATTTAGATTTAGATTTAGATTTAGATTTAGATTTAGATTTAGATTTAGATTTTAATGTAATTTTAAATGAAGATTTTTCTGATTTATTATTTAATTCATCATCAGAAACCGAATCTGTTTTTAGTTCAGATGATTGATTAGATAAATTATTAGAACCTTTATTAGTATCCATAATAATATATTTATAGTATATTTATAATATATTAAAAAAAAAAATATTATATTTAAATAAGTTAAAGAAATATTAATAATTTATATTAGATTAATTATAAATGTTATATAAACTAAATATTAATAAAATATTATTAGAAAATACAAAAAATAATAAAAATACAAATATGGAAATTGAAAAAAAAAATATTAATCCAAATATGGAAATAGAAATAGATAATGAAGAAATTGATAATGAAGAAAAAGATTTAATTATTAAAAAATACACATTTAATAATGTCGAATACAAAATTATTAAATATAATAAAAAAAGATTAAAATTTTATCAAGATAATGATTATGATAAATTTGAGGAATTGAAAAATTATAGGTCTGTAATAGTTCGTAATAATAAAATTGTAAGTTTTAGTCCTCAAAAATCAATAAATTATAATATATTTAAAAATAAATATAAAGAAATTTCAGAATTATGGATAGAAGATTTTATAGATGGAACAATGATAAATGTATTTTATGATGTAATAAATGAAGTATGGGAAATCGCTACAAAATCAACAGTCGGTGGAAATATGATATTTTTTAATGATTTAAAAAATTATAAATTTTATGATAGTAATAATTATTTTAAAGATTATTATGATATGACATTTAGAAGTATGTTTTTTGAAACTTGTAATAGTAATAATTTTAATTTAAATACATTAGATAAAAAATATACTTATACATTTGTTATGCAACATCCATTTAATAGAATTGTTACACCTATTATTATTCCATTATTATATTTAATAAAAGTTTATGAAATAAATAATGTAAATGATTTAGTAGAAATAAAAGAACTAGACGTATCACGATTTATTAATACGCCACCATATATATTTTTAAATACAAATGTAAAAATTATAGAAAAAATAATTATTAATTCATATGATTATATTGAAAATATATATAATTCTGATAATATTCCTTATTATTGTGTTGGTTGTATGATTTATTCAAAAGATGGCAGTAGAACCAAATTAAGAAATAAAAAATATGAAGAAGTAAGATTATTAAGAGGTAATCAACCAAAATTACAATATAATTATTTATGTTTAAAAAAAGAGAATAAAGTAAAAGAATTTTTAAATTATTATCCAGAACATACTATAATGTTTAATAAATTTAAAATATTAATTTATTCATATACAAATGAATTATATATAAATTATATTAGTTGTTTTATTAGAAAAGAAAAACCATTAAAAGAATATGATTTTCAATATAAAACACATATGTATAAATTACATCAAAAATATAAAAATGAATTAAAACCAAATAAAAAATATATTGATAAGAAATATGTAATTGATTATGTAAATTCATTACATCCAGCACAACAAATGTTTATTATTAATTATGTAAAAAAAAATGAATATATTAATTCTATTACAAATTTGGAAATCCCTAATACAAATTTGGAAATCCCTAATACAAATTTGGAAATCCCTAATACAAATTTGGAAATCCCTAATACAAATTTGGAAATCCCTAATACAAATTTGGAAATCCCTAATACAAATATGGAAATCCCTAATACAAATATGGAAATCCCTAATACAAATATGGATATTGATTAAATTATATTATTATAATATCAATATAAAAAATTTTATATATATATTTATATATATATATATAAAAAAATATTTATTTATATTATATATAATATTTTATTAATTCTTAATTATAAATTATAAATTATAAATTTTTAATTTGTAAAATATTTCTTTATAGAATTAAATAATAATATACTAGCATTTACTGCATTTTCTATATTTAAAATTATTTCATCTTTTGATATCGGTAATTTATAACTTATTTTTATAAAACTATTTATATCATGCGGATGTTTCTTTAAAAATCCTACATAATTTATATCCTTTTTATCTAAAAATAAATTTACAAATAAATAATATTCTATTATTTTTCCTATAGTATAATCTTCATTTTCTATTACAATTATATAACAATTTTCTAATGTATCTACTGCTTCTTTTATTAAATCTGTATTCATTTTTAATGATTCTAAAAATACATATAATTTTTTTATTATTATTGATGCTGCTAATTCCATTAATTTAAAATTACTATATATTCCTATTGTTTCTAATACAAAATCAAAACTATCTTCTATATATAATCTCTTCGCATCCAATAATAACCAATCTTTTTTTAAAAATTCTATTTCTTCTTTTGAATATTTATTTTTAAAACTTTCTTCTTTCTTTTTCCATTCTTCTTTTATTTTTAATGGATCTAATGTATTTCCATAAGAACATGTTGAAACTACATTAAACACACCATCATCTTTAGCGTGACATATCGATAATGTTGCATTTAATTTTATTTGTTCCGAATTTATATTATCCACTATTTTAGGACGTAATCTAACTATATCTATATAATCACCCGTTATTGGATCCGGCGGAAATATCTTTTTCACCTCACTTTCTAATAAATATTTATTTGTATTTATATTTTTTATTTTAAAATCTTCTGTTGTTGCATATATTATTGTATTACTATTATTTATTTTATCCATTTCTATCATATAATCATTTATTGGAAACGTATCTATATCATCTATATGTATAGGAATCGAACTTATCCTTTGTTTTATTAATTCATTATTTAATCGTGTTTTATTCACTATTATATTTAATTTATTTTCTGTATATGGACTTGTTTTAATTCCTATTATTGGTATATCTGATAATAATACTCTTCTTATAGCATTTACATGACTTACATTTATATTTGAAATCGTAAATTTTAATGTATCATTTATTTCTTCTAAATTTGTTATTTTTGGTTCTAACGTATATGTTATATTTTTTTCATAAATTATTTCTTCATCCTTCACTCTTATATCCTTTTTTTTTTTATTTCCCTCATTTTCTGAATTTCCCTCATTTTCTGAATTTCCCTCATTTTCTGAATTTCCCTCATTTTCTGAATTTCCCTCATTTTCTGAATTTCCCTCATTTTCTGAATTTCCCTCATTTTCTGTTTCACTTTCTGAATTTTTTATTATTTTAGAAGCTAATGATAAATTACTATTTTGCACAGATTTAGAATTTATTGATTGTAATGATGCAGACATATTTAATTATAATTATATATAATTTATAAAATTATATTTATATCAATTTTATTTATTATTTGAAAAAATTTATTATTTATAAAAATTTTAATTATTTAAATTTTAGTTTAAAATAATATATAATTAACTTTTATTTATATATTATTATGAGTAACGTATTATATTATAGTAATTTTTGTGAAAATTGTAAAAAATTATTATATAAAATATCTAAATCTTCTATTAAAAATAATATTCATTTTATATGTATTGATAAACGAACTCAAAAAAATAATAACATTTATATTATTTTAGAAAATAATAATGAAATTATTTTACCTCCTACTATTAATGCTGTTCCTGCTTTATTATTAGTTAATAACAATTATAAAGTATTATTTGGTGATGATATATTACATTATTTAAAACCCGTTGAAGATATTAAAATTGAAAAAAATATAACTATTACTAAAAATGAAGAACCTACAGCATATCATTTCGGTAATTATACTGGAGTTGTTTCTGATACTTATAGTTTTTTAGACCAAAATAATAATGAATTAGCAGCACAAGGTAATGGAGGTTTAAGACAATTATATAATTATGCTACTATTAATCATTTAGATAAAATAGAAACTCCTCCTGAAGATTATGTTCCTGATAAAATAGGTGATATTAATATAGAAAATATAGAATATCAAAGAAATAATAATATTTAAAATTAATAAGATATTTAATAAATTAAATATATAAAAATATATTATTTATAAAAATAATAATGAGTGACTTACAATTAAATAAATCTATTTTAATCGAATTTTATAATATATTTAAAGATTTATTATTAGATTTAAATACTACTTTTTCCGATAAAATTAAAGATATTATTACTAATGATCCCGATTATCAAATTATATTAAATTATAATATTAAAGAAAAATTAAATATAGATAATTTAGATAATTTAGAAAATTTAGACAATTTAGATAATTTAGACACTAATTTTATTAATGCTTTAAATAAAATTTATAATCACTGTAAAAATGTTTTTCCTGAACGATTTTTTGATATATTATATCAAAATGAAACCATGTTTTCTAATAATTTAAATACTGAATTCTTACCTAAAATTATATTCGCCGATTTATATTTTGATACTACTAGTGATAAAACTAAAGAAAATTTATGGAAATATTTACAATTAATATTATTTTTAATTATACCTAATATTCATAATATTGATTGTTTTGGTTCCAGCGCTAAATTATTTGAAGCAATTAATACTGATGAATTTAAACATAAATTAGAAGATACAATTAATCAAATTAGTAATCTATTTAAATTTGATAAAGATAAACAAAGTTTTAACAATACCACTTTTGAAAATAATAACTTTTTTCAAAATAATAACTTTTTTGAAAATAATAATACTTTTGAAAATAATAATACTTTTGAAAATAATAATACTTTTGAAAATAATAATACTTTTGAAAATAATAATACTTTTGAAAATAATAATACTTTTGAAAATAATAATACTTTTGAAAATAATAATACT
>Ga0214923_10006035_pt1 | contig 13794 bp, 15 predicted proteins | sample LL1510_MetaG_FD_177993 | JGI IMG/M metagenome (GOLD analysis project Ga0214923, IMG submission 177993) | Freshwater microbial communities from Lake Lanier, Atlanta, Georgia, United States - LL-1510 | ecosystem: Environmental > Aquatic > Freshwater > Lake | place: USA: Georgia | collected... | reverse complement strand
TCCAGCGAGTGCTTGCAACATTCCTGCCAGCATGACAGCAGCGCCAAGGACAACGATGCCATGTTGAGAGGCCAATTCAGCTACTACCGGAATAAGTCCATTTGCAGGCCCGCTGACTTGTAGCGGAGCTCCGCCGAAAATTCCGACTACGATGCCGCCAATTGCACCAGCAACGATTCCCTTATCAGGGGTTAATCCGCAAGCACTTGCAATGCCAATACATAAGGGAAGAGCAACTAAAAATACAACTAGAGCGCTGAGGAGATTCCTGGGCATGGATTTCAAAATTGAATTATTAAAAGGGGTCATCTCGCTACTGTTGCCTCATTTGATTTTGATTTTGATTTGAACAGTAGGGACGCCAAAATTGAGCCGACTAAAATTCCAGCGATGATGCCGAGCGACCACGATATCGGGAATTTCCCGCCGAATGCCTCGTTTAACCAAGCCATTTTCAATCCGACAAAAATTAAGATTAGACCCAAGCCATATTTAAGATAGGTAAACATGGGCATTAGTCCACCAATCATGAAGTACATGGATCGAAGCCCAAGAATGGCAAACATGTTTGAAGAGAACACGATAAATGGTTCGCTTGTTATGGCGAAAATTGCTGGAACTGAATCAACTGCGAAAATAATATCTGTAAACTCGACAACCAGTAGGGCTAGGAAGAGTGGAGTTACCATCCATGCTCCAGTGCTTGATCGCACGAAGAAGCTTGAGCCATGTAGTTCGGGGGTAGCGGGAAGATTTCTTGTTACCCATTTCACGAGAACATTATCGCCTGGAGATTTATTATCGTCAGGCTGCTTGAAAAGTTTGAGACCAGTCAGGATTAGGAACCCGCCGAAAACATACATGACCCAATGGTATTGCATGAGCCAGCTGCCAAGTGCAATGAAGACAGCGCGGAAGAAAATGGCTCCCAAAATTCCGTAAAAGAGGACCCGATGTTGGAGGTGAGCAGGAATTGCAAAATATGTGAAAATCACGGCAATCACAAAAATGTTGTCCACAGCTAGGGATTTCTCAACCACGTAGCCAGCAAGAAACTCGCCAGCAAGGCGTTTTGCAACTTCTGGTTGGTCTATAAAATAATTTTTGGCCCAAATCCATAATCCAACATTGAATGCCGCCGAAATCGCGATCCAAATAATACTCCAGATGGCGGCTTCCTTAAGGCTAACTGCGTGAGGCTTGCGGTGAAATACGCCAAGATCAAGAATCAGCATGAGTCCGATGATGCCAAGCAGTGCTCCGTAGGCCCACCAATGCTCTGCCAATGTTATAAGTGGGCTCGTAAGCAACTTTGTGGCCTGAATTTCGTTTTCCATAATAGGAACTCCTATCCGAATGGATGCGCAACCCGGATTATGTCGGTATTATGGTCTAAATTTAAAATAGATAATTAATATTACTTATATCGTTTTAAACGAAGGATTAAAAAATTAGTTATATATCGAAAATGACTTGAAAATTTGGGCGGCGACGGGGTTTTGAAAACGCCGCTCCCCGGCAAGAAGCCAAAGTTCTTCAACAACGTCGTTTACTGGACCAATAATAATCATCTCTTTGTTGGTGATAAGCTCCTTTGCTGCCGCCTCCGGCAATGGCGCAAGCCCCAGGTGGTGGGTGACGAGAAGCTTTTGAAGGCTAGTATCTTGAGTTTCGAAAACAACGTCCGCTGATATTTTCTTGGTCTTGAACCAATGATCCATATCGACCCGAAGTTTGCTGTGGGGAGTTGGTAAAACGAAAGGCTGTCCGGATAGTGAATCGGGGAAGCCTTTTCGAAGGTTTGAAAATTTTTGGTCCCCGCAAATAACACACGGCATTCTGGCTACGCGTCGAGATCTTAAACCAGCAGCTTCTCCGGGCGTGGGTCCATGATTTGCCACAATAATGTCAATGCGGTGCGCCTTCGCCTCGCGGAGAAGTTCCTCGTAGCGCCCCTCTAAAAACGAGACTCGGCAATTTGCGGACTTCTGTGCAAATGCTGCAATCATCATCAAAACGTGTTTAGGGACGCTATCAAGTGCTCCGACCGTAACATCCACGCGATTGGTAGTAAGTCGGTCATTGATGGCCTCGACCATTTCATCACCTAATTTAAAAATTTCATTTGCATAATCCAGTACCATCTGGCCGGCTTCAGTTAACTTGAGAGTTCGAGACTCTCTTTCAAAAAGTTTTTGGCCCACCTGATCTTCAAAAATCTTAAGCTGGGTACTTAGGGTAGGTTGGCCTAGGCGTAAGCGTTTGGCTGCCTTGACCACACTGCCTTCGGTGGCAATGGTTTTGAAATAGAAAAGATGATGGTAGTTAAGCCATTGTTTCATGAGGTTTTGCCCCTATATTGCTTAAATAGATTAATTAGACTCATATTATCAATTTTACATTAAAAGCTATTTGGACGACTATGTCTTTCAGTAACCACTTGGAGGGTTTTGCGATGAACGCACTTGATAATATGAGTCCAGAAAGAGCATTAAGACGCTTAATTGCCGGAAACAAGCGATTCGCTAGTGGACTGCGGTCCATCGAGTCTATTGCAAGCAGTCAGCGGCGTGAGCAGTTGGCGCGGCAAGGTCAAAAACCTTTTGCTATAATTTTAACGTGCTCCGATTCGCGGGTTCCAGCAGAGACGGTATTTGATGCTGGCCTCGGCGACTTATTTGTCGTGAGGGTTGCTGGAAACATTGCGGCACCATCTTTAATTGCAAGTATCGAGTTTGCTGCATTGAGTTTTGGCACACCAATTTGCGTTGTAATGGGGCATTCCCAATGTGGTGCTATCCATGGGGCCGTAACAGGTTTAATGAAAAAGCACTCTGCGATGACCCCAAACCTAGATATTTTAATTAAAGAAATCGAACCAGCAGCAGAAAAAGCTCTTAAGTTACAGGGTTCAGTTGTAAAAAGCGATGACCGTGTGGGTTCATTGAATTCGATTGTCGACTGCGCGATTGAAATTAATGTAAGGCATACGATCAGCCAGTTTGAGAAGGCGAGTTCTCATCTTCGCGATCTCCAGGCAACGGGAACATTTCAGATTGTTGGGGCTGTTTACGACATCTCGGAAGGGTGTGTAAAGATTTTGGACCAGACGGGGGCCCTACAACATGATTTGTCAGCGGAGGATCAGAAAACGACGCCTAGGCTGGCATAGGCCGAGATAGAAGTAGAATCCGAAACTTTTTCGCTGAAATAAACTGGAATTTGGACTTCGCCGCCGAGAGTGAGGCCATCGAAGTTTTTTTCAAAAGTTGCGCGAGATTCTGCATAAAGGCCGGATTTTTTTGTAGTCGAAGTGTAGCCCTTCCCAATCCCAAATAGCGGAGGTACATCGAGCGTTGTGGTGATTCTTCCCATTCCGACTCGGCCGCCAAGTCTAATGACAGATATGGCACTTGAGAAAACAGAATATCCTGCTCCTGCCGTTAAGCGAGTGAATGTTGCAGTGAATAACTGTCGGCCCCACTTAACGTAATCGACGCCACCATCAAACGCCACTTTCTCCGAGATGGGTAAAGTGGTTGCAGCTCCAGCAATGATGGCAGACTGGTCATTTAGGAAAACTCCAATAAGACCCCTCGCCGTTCTTCTAGAGGAGAAGGTATATCCTGAATTTATCGGCGCATTCTCTGTTTCGGACATACTATTTTCCGAGCTGCTCTTTGCTATTAAAGTGCCGCCCGTACTCTTTAGGGCATGATTAATCGAATGAGCTGAAGCAATGACCGGAGAGGAGAAGCAGCAAAAAGCCAAAACTTTTGACGCTTTTAGAGTAATGCCAATGTTTGAATTTATCTTGTGGTGCATCAGGGTCCATCCAGGATCAAATTGGCCTTTGAATTTATATGCCAAAAAAATATTAAGACTCCAGCCAGTTCAGATCTTTGCCGAAGCTTTCTTTAATGCGGTTTAATGCAAACATCCCAATGCAAATACAAACCATTCCTACGGTCAGCGCGCTTTGGACTATCCCAACTGAATTCTGTAGTGTCGTAAAGGCCGTAGTGATAACGACCACGCTGCCGCGGACGAAGTTTGGGACGGTAGTGGTCACAGTGGCGCGTAAATTGGTTCCGAATTGTTCTGCTGCAATGGTAACAAAAATAGCCCAATAGCCCACTGCGCAACCAAGTAAAAAACAGAGTGCATAATAATAATTTGGTGGCTTACCTTTTGAGAATAAAAATAGAAGCACGAGTAATGCGCTGAGCGTTTTAAAAATCCAGAGAGTGGCCTTCCTCGATTTTAACCATTGGCTGACGACACCGCTGCCAATATCTCCGATTACCAATCCAAAGTAGGCCCAAAAAATACCATCGCCGGCACTAATTGGTCCGGTGGCTCCTAGTTCCTTGCAGATTTCAGGGCTGAAAGTTACGAGGATTCCGATTACAAACCACAAAGGAATGCCTATCAAAATACAGTCAATGTATCGGCCGAATCGTTCAAGATTCGTAAATAGCATCCTAATGTCACCACGAACGACGGCGACATCTTGGCGAATTTGGCTGAACATTCCGCTCTCAAGCATTTTTACGCGCAGAATTAACAGTAAGAGCCCAAGTATTCCGCCCGCGATATATGCGAATTGCCAAGGGAAATGTTTGCCTATTGTTGCCGCTAGTAAGGCCCCTGAAACGCCAATTCCGGCAACGACTGAGGTGCCAATCCCACGGCTTTCCTTTGGTAGGCTTTCACTTACAAGTGTGATCGCTGCGCCAAGCTCGCCAGCCAGACCAATTCCAGCAATAAATCGCAGCCATGCATAGGCTTCGACGTTTGTGGTCATCCCATTTGCGATGTTTGCGAGGGAGTACATGAGTATTGAGCCAAAAAGTACTGAAACACGACCCAATTTGTCACCCAGGATCCCCCAAACAATTCCCCCCAAGAGCATGCCCGTCATTTGCATATTCAAGAGGCGAACTCCCACCGTTAGAAGTTCGGTTTCAGGTACGCCAAGGTCACGTAAACTTGGGATTCGTACGATGCTGAAAAGGACAAGATCATAGATGTCGACAAAGTATCCCAACGCGGAAACAATGACCGTCAGGTTTAAAACATCGCGCCTAAAATTAACTTCTTGCATCAGGCTCAGAATGCTGCGTACGGCATATTGAGGGCTTCAGCAACAGCCTTGTGAGTGACTTTGCCGTTGTGAGTGTTCAGGCCTTTGCGCAGAGCTTCATTTTGTTCGAGGGCGCGAGCTAGCCCTTTGGTAGCAAGATCGAGTGCGTAGCGTATCGTGACATTTGTCAGCGCATAAGTTGAAGTTTTAGGGACATCTCCCGGGATGTTGGTTACTCCGTAGTGAAGAACGCCCTCGGCTTTGTAAACGGGATCATCGTGCGTGGTGGGCTTAATGGTTTCAATACATCCACCTTGATCGATGGCGACGTCCACTACAGCTGAGTCCGGCTCCATGTTTGCGATATCTTTGCGGCTCACCAGCATGGGTGCTTTCGCGCCTGTAATAAGTACAGCACCGACCACCAGGTCCGCTTCGCGAACTGCCGATGAGATATTTTCAGGGTTCGACATAAGGGTGGTGACATTGTTGCCAAACACGTCGTCGAGGTATGCGAGGCGAGCAGCATTTACATCTAAGATCGTGACACTTGCGCCAAGTCCAACAGCCATTTTTGCAGAATTGATTCCGACAACGCCCCCGCCGATGATGACCACGCGCCCACGTTTAACACCTGGAACGCCACCCAGAAGAAGACCTTTGCCGCCATTGTGCTTTTGCAGGCATTGCGCACCAACTTGCACGGCCATTCTGCCTGCGACTTCCGACATAGGAGTCAACAAGGGAAGAGAGCCATTGGCTAGTTCAATTGTTTCGTAAGCGACTGCTGAGACTTTGCGATTTACAAGTTCTCGAGCGAGTTCGGGTACCGCTGCCAAATGCAAATATGTATAAAGAATCTGACCATCGCGCATTAATTTGTACTCTGGTTCAATGGGTTCTTTTACTTTCATGACCATATCTGCCTGGCCCCAGACGTCCTCTTTCGTCTCAACAATTTTTGCCCCTGCTGCGACAAATTTTTCATCCGGAATGCCTGCACCCAGGCCCGCACCTTTTTGTATTATGACTTTGTGTCCAGCTGTTACAAGTTGTGCGACGCCACCAGGCACAACGCCAACACGGTTTTCACGGTTCTTAATTTCCTTTGGTACACCGATGAGCATAGTTTTGGGTCCTTCCTGTATGGATAGGTTTTGATACGGAGTAATTTTGGGCTCCCGTTCTTTGCTGGACGGGCAGGGGCGTAAGGCTATCAAAACCCGCGATTTACGGCAAGAAGTCCCGTCGAATTAACGGAATTCTAGGCTCGAGAATTCATGGGCTGATCGACAGTTTCCCGGGTCCATCAGCCAACGCGAGAGCTCTTTATCTGCCAAGACCAGAAGTTCTTGGCGTGTTTTGCCAATTATTTCATCACCAACCGCCAGATCTAATCGGGCGGCTCTGAGGCCTTTTCCCTCAATAATATGCTCGTAAACGGCATGACCGAAAATAACGTCGCACTGGCCTCCCCTGGCACTGATTAGCCGCACGACTCCGCCCTCATCAAAAATCGTAAGTAAATCTTGGGTTCTGGTGCGGTTTTGCCCTGGGCGCAGACCGTGGGGCGACTCAGTCCTGTGGCGGGCGTTCAGAGCGGCTTTTGAAAGTGGGAACATCATGAAGCTTACGGCGTTCAAAATGTCGTGCAGAGCAAACTCGCGAATCGGTATTTTTTTCTCATCAAGTATAAGTTGAAGGTAACCGGATAGGGATGCCGAACCACGCGTCTTAGCTCGCCGCGGAACGGTTTCCTGTTTAACAAACTGCCACGGAAATGCGGCACTTCTGGCGCGAACAAGATGATTTAGGGATTCAACCGGGGGCCAGTCCTCGCTGTGGTTGAGCAATGGATCCAGCCACTCGCGCAATTCTTCTAGAGCAGCTATCTCCCGGAATCTAATGCGAATTTCAGGCCAATTTTTAGGATTATTTTTCATGGAAACCGTTGCTCTGCGGGGGTCTGTCGATCAAAAAATCAGTGGTCTATCTATACCTGCTAACCGATCTGGGCAAATTTTGCCCGTTCAGTTACCAAAAGTTTGGCCGATAGGCGAGCCAGAACTTTCAATTAACAGTTTGTGATGAAGAATTTTTAACTTTTAAAACGGTTCTTAGAACAGAGATTGATTCAAAGTAGGAGGTGTCCCTTGAAAATCACGTGGTTGGTATTGCTGGGATCTGCCGTTGCGGCATCTATAACGCCTCAGCGCGTTGAAGCTGGCGACGTTATTCGACGTCTTGTGCTCGAGGCGGACCCAGTTGCTCCAGTATCCTCGGCCTATGAACAAAGCATAAACAAAGTAACGACGAGTAAGTATGGTGCGTCCGTGGACTTCAATATTGGCGCATATATGACAACTGGTCCTGAGCTTTGGACGGGAACTTTCCTAGTTCGCGGTGACGATAGCGGTGCAAGTTATCGAAGAGAAGATCTTTGGCCGGGAGAGCGCCAGAAACTAGATGCGATGCGATTTAGATGGACCTTTGGTGTTTTTGAACAAGGTCAGTCCATGCGTGGTTGGTACTTAAAAGCTGGCTACAGCTGGATGCGTATAAATAGCCGCGCAAATCGCTTTACTGAAGACATGTCGGCTGCTCCTGGGTTGTCAACGGGCTCTGTTTTGGACCAACCGGGTGATGAAACAGACTTGATTACCGACATGCGACATGGAGTTAGCATGGCATTCGGAAATCGCTGGATTTTTGGAGACAGTCTGATCGCAAGCGTTGGAGCAAGTATTACGCATAACTTCCGAAGATCAGTCAGTATTGATAGTTCGGATCCAATGGCAAAAGAAGATTACGAGGCTTTGATCAATCACACACTTCCAGACACTCGCATGGTCACTAGACCAATGCCGGAAGTTAATATTGGGCTAGGTTATAGCTGGTAAGCAATCAATTTAGGCTCTCATACTAAAACATAAGGGCAATCGGTAACCTAGCCGGTTGCCCTTTGTGTTTGCGGTGGTATACGTATAGGTATGGACCTTTTGCGCTATCTTCCAATTGCAATTTTTGCAGCGACCCCTTGGTGCAGCTCAGCGATTGCGCTTGCAATTGGAATGACTCTGAGTCTTTTACTTCAATGGAAGTTGCCTGATTCTCTGAAAAATGGTGGTAAACTCTGCATGCAGATCTCCATCGTTGGATTAGGATTTGCGCTCGATCCCAGTGCAGTGCAAAAGGCGGGGGTTCGCTCCATAACGGTGACCCTTGTCAGCCTCTTGGGTATCATGACGTTGGCATTCTTCGTTTCTAGATTATTGAAAGTCAAAAATACGACGGGCTCGCTGATTGCTGCAGGAACTGGTATTTGTGGTGGCAGTGCAATAGCAGCGATGTCACCGGTAATTGGGGCGAGTTCCGCTGAGACGGCAGTCGCGTTGGCGACCGTTTTTTCGCTAAACGCTTTAGCTTTATTTATATTCCCGCCTTTGGGTCATTTGCTAAGCCTAACTCCGGAGCAATTTGGATGGTGGGCTGCTATTGCAATCCACGATACCAGCTCTGTCGTCGGAGCCGCAGCTCAGTTTCATCCAGATAGCGTTGCGGTGGCAGTAACCACTAAACTGACGCGTGCTCTTTGGATTGTTCCCATGGTGTTTGGGACTAGTTTTTTACTGCGGATGAAAGGCGAAGGTCAGCAGAAGGGTAAGGCAAGTGTTCCGCTTTTTATTCTTTTATTCGTATTAGCGGTCGTAGTCCATGCGACGCTTCCTGATATGCCGAACCTTTATTCAGCCATCAATGTCGCCGGAAAGTCGATTCTCAAGCTAGCTATTTTTCTAATTGGTGCTCAGTTGACCCGCGAAATGCTGCGTAGCGTAGGCGCGAGAGCCCTTGCTCTGGGGGTTATTCTTTGGCTTGCGATGTCGGTGTCAGTTCTCGGTTGGGTGAAATCAATCTGACAATTTCGCTGCTAGGTTTATTTAAAAATCAACTGCCGATATGATTTTAGCTCTTCAATCGACTCTTTAATGTCATCGAGCGCACGATGACTGCTTTTTTTCTCGGAGTTTTTTTCGAACTCCTTTGGGTACCACATTTTTCCGATAATTTTTACAGAGCTCACGTCAAGCAAACGATAATGCAGGAATGCGTCAAGTTCCTTCATGTGTTTGGCTATGAATCTACGGTCCTGCCAAATACTATTGCCACAAAGCGGACTTTCTTTGGGTCCCATGTGCTGTTTTAAAAAATCGATGGTCGTCTGCTCGGCTTCATTCTGTGTGATGTTGGAACTCACGACTTTCGCCCAAAGGCCGCTTTTCGTGTGATGCTCTCGATTCCATGAATCCATCGTCTCAAAAAGTTCCTGATGGCGTTGAATTACGATTTCCGGGCCCTCAGCAATAATATTAAGTTCAGTATCGGTTATTAAAGTTGCCATTTCTATTATGACGTCGCGGTCGGAGTCGAGTCCTGTCATTTCCAAATCCATCCAAACCAATTTTTTTGGAGTATCGTTTTTTTGCTTGTTGTTCTTGCCTTCTGTCACAGTAAGTTCCTTCTGCCGTTGCTAAATAGGGTTATTTAAGCGGGATTGAAAACGCTAATTGTCGGTCAGCGATCCATTCCATTACCGAATTTACCCCCGCGTATTTTATAAGGGACGTTAAAGAGCTAGCCTCACGGGCGATTCTTTTTTCCTCAAATGCAGGACAGTTTGCTTCAAAATTTCCATTACCGTGATCGATAATATTGGTAGCACCGTATTCAAACAGAGCCTCTTCAACATCACGGGTAGGAACCCCAGGCTGAGATTTGATAATCAAAGCCGTAGGACGATAACCAAAGTTTTCGGGGTATTTATCTTTACCTAGGAGGGCCGTTTCTTTATCCGCAAAACTCCATTCAGAAGCGTCAAGTTCAAACCAAAAAGAAATCCAGCCTTTGGTAGTGAAAACGAGTGCTCGAGGCTGAGCGGCTTCGGGATTAGCAAGTGGGATACTCATCCAAATCTGCAAATTAGATCCTGGCACGATTGAAGCTGAGTTATTATGCTCTAGTAGCCATTTGCTGGTGGCGGTTAGGATGCTTTCAACAAACTCCTTCCGATCGTAACTTCGAGTAAAGTTGCCAATGCTAAAAATGAAGGATTCTGGTTCTTCGCAAACCTCGACTGTGGGATTTTGTGACTCTTTTGGGAACTGGATGCAAGAGCCAAAGGCAATTTCACTGGAAGCTAGAATGCTGCCAACCAGCAGGTAAAATACAATGCGCGAGTTGATCCAGAACACCATGATATCCCCCGTCCCGCAACTTCGCAGGATCACAGGGGTGTTCGGAGGGATTTGCGAAAAATAAAGTTTTTTTTGGCAAAGTGACCAAAAAAGTTTCGAACTGCCCAAAAGTACAACTGTTTTTTTAATGCTTTATGAGCTTTAGAGTTGCTAAGGAGGGGGCTATCGTGGTCTCATAAGGGACTTAAGTTTAAGCAACAAATGGAGATCTGAAATTATGAAGCTATCGCTTTCAACTCTCTTACTTGGCGCATCTATCTGGTTGAGTTCTAGTGCCGGTTTTGCAGCTGACCCAGCGTTCAAAGTCTTCGGCACTGTGGTGACCATGGATGAAATTGCCAAGGAGAAACAGGGCGAATTCTATGAAATTGAACAGAAAAAGTATGAGTTGATCGAAGGAATGGCTCAAGAGGCCTACCTAAAAGCCTTTTGGGAGAAAAAAGCTACTGATTCCAAAACATCGGTGGAAGCAGCTAGACGTGCCTACATGGAGAAAAACGTTAAGGTTTCTGAAAAAGAAGTTAAGGAGATGGTTGAGAAGTACAAAGACAACCCTCAGTTTTCTCGATTGAGCAAGGATGAGCAGCAAAAACAAGTGCGTGATTATATGCGCGAACGCGCTTCGCGCAACGCGGAGCTAGCGATTATCAAACAAGGGCAAAAAAGTGGTGATCTTGTTATTAACGTTCCTCAGCCAAAAGAACCGGTATTTCAGCTAGCACTGAACGATGCGGATCACACCAGATTTGGTCCCGGTATCGATGACACTAAGGCTATGGGCTGCGATAAGAAATCTTGCCCGATCACAGTGGTGGAATACAGCGAGTTCCAGTGTCCTTATTGTTCCCGCGCGGTTCCTGCAATAAAGAGAATTCTTACAGAATATCGAGGCAAAATTAGCTGGACTGTGCGTGACTTTCCGCTCAGCTTCCACGATCGAGCTCGCCCCGCGGCTGTAGCTGCCCACTGTGCTGGCGATCAAGGAAAATTTTGGGCGATGTACCAGGCGATGTTCGATAATCAGACGGAGCTGCAAGATGAACAATTGAAGAAATATGCCGCCAAGGTTTTGCCTGATAAGGCCAAGTGGGAAGAGTGCTTTAAAAACCCTGCAGGAAAAGACGGCATCATCCAGTCCAATATGGAGAGTGGTATGAAAGTTGGTGTTACAGGTACACCGGCATTCTTTATCAACGGTCGCCGCCTAAGTGGCGCAGTGCCTTATGAAGAATATAAAAGAATCATCGACGATGAGCTGAGCCGCCGTCGAAAGGGTTAAGTATCTGAAATAATTGATTATTGATCAATAATTCTCAAGCCCCCCAGTACTTCAGCCGATGCCTCTAACGGAATGGGTGAAGGATTCGGGGGCTTTTGATGTCTGAAGGACGGCGAGAAAATAGGAAAATGGTGAGGCTCATCCTGGATGAGCCTTTGACGGTGTCTATCGCGTCTTTAGGGGCTGATGTTCGCTATGATTTGAAAACTAGAAATGTCTCATACACTGGTTTTTTCCTCGACTTTGAAAAACCCGGTCGGTTTCCATTTACAGCAGCTTCGATCATGGAAATTTGGCTTGAGCTTGAAAAAGGCGACAGAATCTTTTTTAACGGAAAGATGGTTCGAAAAGTGATGCCGGGAGAACCAGGTTCAGAAGTAACTGGTCCTGGCATCGCAGTTCGAATTGTACAAATGGATTCAAAAACCGAACAAAAGCTTCGAGAGTTTGTTGACCGTAAGATTGCAGAAAAACAGCAGAATGCCTCAACGAAGACAGCTTAGGAAATACCTAGTTAGTACTTTGGCTCGTTGCCGATCTTCCATTTAATATTGCAACCAAGACTTGGTTTTTGTTCGGAAGGAACTCTGCTTCCGGACAAAACGGCTTCAATTGCTGCGCGGAGGTCCGCGCCCGTTACTGGTGTTTGATTAGAGGGACGACTATCGTCGAGCTGTCCACGGTAGGCCAATTGGTGGTTATTGTCGAAAAGATAGAGATCGGGCGTGCATGCAGCCTTGAATGCCTTTGCAACCTGCTGGCTCTCATCATAAAGGTAGGGGAACAGGTAGCCAGCATTTTTCCGCTCCTCCTTCATCTTCTCGGGGGAGTCGTCTGGGTGAGTGGCAACGTCGTTGCTGTTAATGGCGACAATTCCCAGGCCACGCGGCATGTAATCGATACCTAAAGACGCAAGTTGTTTTCGTACATGGATAACAAACGGGCAGTGATTGCAGATGAACATCACAAGTAAGGGCTTTCCCAAAAAACCTTGGTCAGAAATTTTTTTGCCATCAGTATCTGGCAAGTTGAATGCTGGAAGTTTTGTGCCAAGTTCCAACATGTAAGAAGGGGTACGTGCCATTATTTCTACTCCTCGCCTGGATGGTTTGCAAAAATGCTTAGTATTCTTGACATGAAAACAAAGCAACGGTCAATCGGGTATAACTATCTCCATGCCATCGTAGGCGAATTCGACGCCTGAAGGTAACTTCTTTGAGTCTTCAACATAGTCAACGTCGTGACTCATGTGGGTAATGATTCCACGCTCGACCCCAAGTTTTTCAAAAAGTTTTACGGTTTCCGGGATAGTTGAGTGCGTCTTATGATCTTTCCATCTGAGGCCGCTAGCAACCAGAGTGTGTATTTTCCCACTCCAAGCGCGTAATACGTCATCTGTGAAATGCTTGAAATCAGTAGCGTACGCAAATCGTCCAAAGCGGAATATGTTAGTCAAGGCATTGCCATGCGGAACAAGAAATGTTTCGATTTCCATGTCGGATACGGTGAAGTGCCCTGAACCAGAAGGGAGGGGATTTAGTAAAATTTCGGGCCGTCCTCCTAAGTAACCCGTGTCTTCAAATGCGTAGTGAAATCGATGACGCAACTCTTTGATATGTTCCGGGTGTAGCCAACAGTTAATTGGTTTTTGGCTGTTAAAATATAAACCTCTGAGGTCATCAAATCCATGCACGTGATCGGCATGAATATGGGTGTAAATGACGTGTTGAAGCGATCCTATTCCCGATCTGAGGGCCTGTAATCTAAACTCCGGTCCTGTATCGACCACGATCGGTGTGCCGTCTGGGGTCCGTATGGCAATCGAGGTTCGCCAGCGCTGATTTCGAGGATGATCGCTTACACAAACTCTGCATGAGCAGCCGAGGACTGGAACTCCCGTGGAAGTTCCGCAGCCTAAAATTTGAACTTTGATAGCCATATATGAATTACTAAGTGAGGTTTTGAGAATTGATAACGGATTTTAGGGTCTAATCAAGCTTTGTAGGTGTAGGGCCTGGTCCCCATCTCTGCCAACAAAGTCTCGCATACGGTCGAGTCTAGCGACATGGTCGATCTTTCTGAGGGGGTACTCGTGCCAGAAGTTGGCCTCCTCTTCAAGCGTCAACGAGAACCCAACATACATGGTTTGTGTATCGTTATCGAATACTTTTTCGAGA
>Ga0214923_10006034_pt1 | contig 13794 bp, 15 predicted proteins | sample LL1510_MetaG_FD_177993 | JGI IMG/M metagenome (GOLD analysis project Ga0214923, IMG submission 177993) | Freshwater microbial communities from Lake Lanier, Atlanta, Georgia, United States - LL-1510 | ecosystem: Environmental > Aquatic > Freshwater > Lake | place: USA: Georgia | collected... | reverse complement strand
TCATTTTCATTTTCATTTTCATTTTCATTTTCATTTTCATTTTCATTTTCATTTTCATTTTCATTTTCATTTTGATTATCATTTTCATTTTCATTTTCATTTTGATTATCAATATTATTTTGATTATCAATATTATTTTGATTATCAATATTATTTTGATTATTATTAGTAAATTTAAAGTATATTCTACCTTCATTTATACCATTTTTATACCAATGTATTAAAGCATCTTCTTTAGTGTGTATTATATTTGTTAAATCTGAATAATAATTTTTATAAGTTACCCAATCAAAATCATTAATAATATCTACAGAAGTAAAAATATTTAACTTTGATGAGAAAGTTCGTTTTTCACGTTTACCATGATTGATCCAATGTTTCCATGCATTTTTTTTGTTTGTAATACTATATTTTAAATCAATGTAGTTATTGATATATGTTTTCCAATCAAAAATATTATATTCATTTTCGTATTCATTATAATTATAGTTATAATTATTTTTATTATTGTTATTATTGTTATTATTATTATTTAATGAGAACGATCTATTTTCATGTATACCATAATTTATCCAATGTTTCCACGCATCTAATTTATTATCAATATTAGAAAGATCATTATTATTATGAATATATGTAATCCAATCAAATTTATTAAAATTCATTTATTATTTAAATATAATAAATATTAAATAATAGCGTTTATAACATATAATAAAATTAATAATAATTTAAATTATAACAAAAAAAATATATGAATTAAATTCATATAATGGATAAACATAATTCAAAAAAATCATGTAGTAAAGGTGAAATTATGAGATCAGGTTATACAAGTAAATCTGGAAAAAAAGTCAAATCAAGTTGTATTAATGCACAAAGTAATAGTGGTGAAAAAACAAGTGATATATTAAAAGATTATATAAAAGCAAAAGAAAAAGTTCATGCATTAGCAAGAAAAAAATTTTCAAAAGAATCATCTAAAAAATGTTCAAAAGAATATATTATGAGAGAAGGATATAAAATTGGTTCTCATAAAAGTCATTCAAAAAGTGGTAAATTAATAAATGTAAAAGAGCATTGGGTTGCACCAGGTTGTATTAAAAGTCAACTTAAGAGATCATCAAAGGGAAATAAAGTTATTGTTTTGCTTGAAAAAGATGTTTTAGGTAAATATGGTTATAACAATATAAAAGAACTAAATGAAAAGAATAGACATATATCATTACATAGAGCTATAAGAGATAATAAACCGTTATCAATTTATAGAAGAGTTAGAGCATTAGCAACATTAAATAAAAATAAAGATCCTAAATTATATAAAATATTAAAAAATGACGCAGAATGGATTAAAATCCAAGCAGAGTATATTAACTTATCAAGATCTAAAAAATCATCTAAAAGAACATCTAAAAAATCATCTAAAAAATCATCTAAAAAATCATCAAAAAGAACATCAAAAAAATAAACTTTTATCAGCCACAATTAAAAAAAAAATAATAAGTAAATATAGAGATGAAAGTATATACATCAATAATAATAATTTTAAGTATAACACAAATTATTTACGGATTTAATGCATTAAATAATAATCAATATTTAATATTAAATAAACAAAATAGGAAAATAAAATTAGGAAATGATAAGGAACTAATAAATAATATAGAAATAATGGATAATATAAAAAACAAACAAATAATAACATTAGCTCCAGGTGGTATATATGGTTTTTACAATGTAGGAACATGTTATTATTTGAGACAAAATTATAATTTTGATGATTATATATATTCTGGAGTATCAGCAGGTGCATGGAATGCATTATTTTTATCATATAAAGGTGACATAAAAGAGTTACTCCAATATACAGTAAATGATGTAATTACAACAACAAAAAATTTACACGAAGTACAATTAAAATTAAAAAAGATACTATTAGAAAAATACACAGAAGATGATTTTGAATTAGAAAAATTATTTATAAGTGTAACAGTATTTGAAAAATATTTATTACAAAATAATATTTACACAGATTTTGAAAATTTAGAAGACGCAATTGATTGTTGTATTGCAAGTTCGAATATACCATTTATTACTGGAAATTTAATATTATATTATAAAAAATATTTATCAATCGATGGTGGTTTTGTAAATAATATTTATTTAACATTAAAAAAACCATCTTTTCATATTCATAAAAATGTTTGGGGAAAAAATTATAATTTATATAATACATTTAGTTTCAATAATTTATATAAATTATTACTTGATGGTTATTATGATGCAGTTGTTCATAAAAATTTTTTAGATCAAATATTTATTAATAAAAAATAAATAAAAAATAAATAAAAAATATATAAAAAATAATTTAAAATAAATAAAAAATAATTTAAAATTAAAAATATTAATAATAAATAGGAATTTGTAAATAATATTTACAGTGCATGGGTTGCCGAGTGGTTAAAGGCGCAAGACTTAAGATCTTGTACGATAGTTTCGTGGGTTCGAATCCCACCCCATGCAAATTCCTCTATTTTTATAAAATTATGTTAATTCTATAAAAATTATTTTGAAAATAAGAAATTATTATCTAATAAAATAACATTATTAAAATGTAAATTATTATTAAATCCCAAACTAAAAATTATACACCCAGAACCATATTCTTTATTATATTTTTTAATTTGTTTTTTAATACTATTAAATACAAATGGAATATTAGCACCATAATAATTTTTAGCATCAATCCAGTTAATTTTATAATTTTTAATATAAAGATTAGATAAGATATAAAAATCTGGTGTATTAATAGGCATACCATAAAGTTTTGTTTGTTCATCACTTAATTGATTTTGAGTTTTATATTTAATATTAAGTTTATCTAATTTATTTTGTATATCTAATTCAAAATTGATAGATTCAGTTAATATTTTAGAATTATCAATTAAAGCATAAACATCATTATCAATAGCAATATTTAATTGAGTAATATCATATTTATCAATTAAATTTTTATTATTAATCAAGTATGTTAATTTATTAGAATATTTATTTTTAAAGACAAACCTAATAATATTTAATGGTGAAACATCATATTTAGAACTAATTTGTAACACATTAATTTTATTATTATAATCAAATAAAATATTTTTATTATTTTTATCAATATTACCAAATTTAATAATCATATGATTTTTTATATATGATGATCTTATTGATAAAATTATTTTTTTATTTATATTTGTATTAACAAATTTATTTATAGTTTTTGTTAATATCATTTCAAGTTCAGTATCAGATATTTCAGCATAACATTCATATGGTTTTTTATTTAATAAATTTATTATGTATTTTTCAATTTCATTCTTTATAGGTTTTGAATTATTTTCTAATTTAATTTCCATTATTAAATTACTATATAAAAAATATCAAATCTTTTATTAATCTATCAATTTGAGTATGATAAATTATTTATATTACTAGACATTGTTGATAATATACCATTTTTACATGGTGCACATGAATTTATATTATTTGTGCTATCATAATTCCAACAGGATGATTCACATTTAGTTGCACAAACTTGGCCACAAACTACTCCATTTTCCCATAATGTGGTATAATGTGAATAAGATAGTATAATAAAAATAACTGTTATAATTAAAATAAAAATCATTACTTTTGTCATATTGTTATATATATTATATTAGTAAGATTAATTATTTTTATAATATTAAAAAATTGAAAAATATACTATTTATATGATAATATAGTATATTTAAAACAATCTAATTTAGAAAGACTCAATATAAATTTATCTTATTTATTAATTTTTAAAAAATGGCTTTAGAACAAGCAAGCAACTTTGTTTTTAAAGAGATTTTGGCAAGTTACATTATTGATCAGATTTCACCTGAATCTAAAATAATGATTTATAAACAATTAATTGGTAATATTAAAATTAACGATGATCATCTATATCTATTATATAATTTGATTATTGAACTACAACAAGATAATATTAATCCTCATTATAAAGATCTTGATATTATTAAAAGACTTCAATCTATTAAATTAAAATATGAAAAAAGTAATGTGATTCCATCTGTTATTGATATCGAAACTAATATTAAAACAAACAATCGTGTTTCTATTTATAAACAAGCTATTCAGGCAGCATCTATTAAACAAGATACACATGATATTAAAAAAGATATTACAGAATCAATTAAAAAAAGTATTAAAGAAGAAGCTATTAAAACAGAAGATAATCAAGAAGGTATTAAAGAAGAATGTATTAAAACAGAATCTATTAAAGAAGAAGCTATTAAAACAGAAGATAATCAAGAAGGTATTAAAGAAGAATGTATTAAAACAGAATCTATTCAAGAAGAAGCTAAATTAAATCCAGCAGAATCGAAAAATAAGGTTATTAAAAGAAGTTATGCAACTATAACTCGAGAAAATATTAAAAATGCAGAAAATTCAACTAGATCAACATCACCATTAAAGGAAAATACTCAAACAGTTAATGAAAATTCAAAACCTAAAAATGATCTTAATAAGATTAATTTTTCAGATAAAGAAGAATTTACCAATGTTGTTAATAAATTTCGTGATGATATTGTTTCTATTTGTAAAGAAGCTATTCAGAAACATAATAGCTTTGATACAATTGATATTACTCCACAAATTATGGATGCAGCAAAACATGTTCATGAATTATATCCTGGAACTTTTAATAGCACCTATATTGCATTTAGTCAGCTATTGTATGGTCCATTGTGTAAAATTAAAGAAGGAGAGCAACCAAATTATTTTAAAAGAAATTTAGAGCTCTACACCAAGAGAAATATGAATCTTGCATTTATTCAAGCACAAGAAATCATGTTTCCTCTTGGATATAAACTATTAGATATCAGTGATCCTGAACATAAAAAAAGAACTAATAAGGACAGTATTGAGATATCAAATGTTCATAAAATTATTTTGATTGAGAATAAAATAATTCATCCATCAGAAAGACTTAATTTGTGGCATAATCTGAATAAAATCTCATTTAAACCACAATATACTGAAAAACCAATTAAAGTGAGAAAAGGAAGAAATCAAGAAGAATCATCTGAAATTCAAACACCTGAAGAAATGTTTAATTCTGCAATTAATGATTCAGAAGATGATACAGAACAAAATGAATCAGATGTTATTAATTTATCAACTGTTTCAGCTAATTCTATAAAATCTACAGAAAATTTTGTAGATTCTAAAAATACTTTTGATCCTTTGAGTGATGATCAAAATTAAATTCAATATTAAATTCAATATTAAATTCAATATTAAATATAAAATTTTTATTAAATTAAGGATAAATATTAAAAGTAGGTATAGAACCAATATTTTTAAGGAATACATTATCTTTTTTAACGATATTTAATTTCAAATTAAATTCTATATCTTCAAATTGTTCATAAATATGTTTACTAAATTGTATACTATCTTTATCAGCAGTAGATTGTAATCGAGATGCAACATTAACAGAATTTCCAACAACACACAATCTTGGTATCTCATTACCTAAAATTCCAACACTTACATTACCAATATTAATTCTAATTCTTAAACATAATGGATTATTATCAGGTGTTTTTATATTTTTAATTTCTTTAATAACATCTAATCCAAATAAAATTATTTCCTTTATTACTTGTTTATGATTAGTTGAATTTCTAAAAATATCACCAACTACCATATAAGCATCTCCAATTGTTTCTATTTTTTGTAAATGTGAATATTTTTTTATAATATTATCAAATTTATTATAAACATTTGATAATAATTCAAATATAATTTTATCACTATATTTATTAGCTAATTCAGTATAATTAACAATATCTGTAAATAATATACATATCATATTAAATTGTCTAGTATTATTATTTGTATTAGTTTTTGTTTTACTATTGATATATAAATTTGTATTATTTATATATTCTGTATCTAAATTTAATGGTAATATTTTCTTTAATAATTCTTTTTCTAATGAAACTTTATTTTTAGGTATTTTATCTAAAAATCTTTGAATCGTATAATCAATAAAATTACCACATTTCTCTGTTATTATTGAATTTTCATTTTTGTATTTTTTTATTTTCATTATTATATACGATATAAATTGAACTGTTTGTAAATCAATATTATTTATTTGTGTTAATTTTTTTTCATGATAATCATTAATTATTAAATTTACTACCATTTTACTTAGTAAATCAGCAATGTTATAATATAAATTCAAATCATAACTATCTATTATTTGATATGTATCAAATATATTTAAAATACTAAATAATACCCATATGAATATATATATATTTGTAAATGATAAATGTTTTTTATTAAATAATGTTTTCATAAACAAATATAATGAAATGTATGATATAAATGTAAAATAATAATAAATTTTAGTATATTTATATGGATACATAAATATACTAAAAAATACAGGTACTATATGATAATAAATGTTAATATCTTGTATTTTTAAATTATTAACATTACAATACATATTCAGCATTAATGGCGTTGCAAATAACCACATTATATATCTATTAATCTCTAATTCAGCTAGGGTTATATTATTATTTAATAACATATTTAGTATATATTTTACATATACAAATGCTAAAGTAAGTGATGTATTATTATTTTGATTATAGAATATAATATTTTTAATAATATATAAGGTGTATATACATAATGAAAATATATTAATATTTAGTATTGAATAATATAAATTACTATTATTAATTAATTCATTATTAATTGGTATTTCGATATTAGATATATATAATTTATTTATTATTAAATCTATATTACAATATAAGAAAATATAACAAAATAGCACTATCATTTGCTATATATATAATATTATTTTTATATTAAAAAATTGAAAAAATAATTATTTGGATTAGTTGTTTCATATAAATATAACATAAAATAACTATAATAATGGCAACAGACTGCAATTTTATTAGATATCTAAGTCAAAAGAACTTTGAAGATATTATTGAAGCTGTCTTGGATATACAACAAAACAAAACTCCAACAAATGCATTACAGTTGGAATTACATAATGCATATCAACGCATTGTTATCAATAGTTCACCAATGTTGATGATTATCCCTGTTTCATCTCCAATGACGTTGAACAGTGAGTATGATGATAATACTTCTGTAACATCTTTCACATCTGAAACAACTTCACCTGTATTACTGACACCAACATTTGTATCAAATATACAGGAAACAGATCAAATACAGGAAAAATATTGTATTGAAATCTCTAAATCAGCATCAAGTGATCATACAAGCAATGAAACGAATGATGAAAATGAAACTAATGATGATCAGAAAGAAATTGATCCAGAACTTGTTCAGTTAAGAAAGACGATATTATGTGGTTTCAATCGCTATGGAAGATGCAAGTTCCAAGAAAATTGTAGATACAACCATAGTATGTGTAATGATGAAGAGTGCAACAAGAACAGGAAACCGGATTGTCTAAAAGGTCATAATGCATAAGCATAAATATTTTTATATAATGTATATAATGTATATAATGTATATAATGTATATGATATTTATTATAAAAAATTGAAAAAGTAAATTATTGAATAATAATTACAGATCACAATTTATCATAAACAATAGTAACAAATAACAAATTTAATAAAATGGCATTCCCGTCTTTGTCGCTCGATCAAGTCAATCTCATTGTAGATGCCTTATCTGGCTACCCGGATGAGAGCTTTTACATCAAGTTGGCAAATCCAAACTTGCCAGATTTCACTATCAATCAAGTTATTGAAATCGTTACGATGTATATCAATTACAAGCAACCTAAATTTAGAGAACATCTTCTTGCTATCTCGCAAAACATGGCTTCTACTAATGCCGCAAGTGTGCCTAATACCAAGGCTGATACTGCAAGTGTGCCTAATACCAAGGCTGATACCGCAACTGTGCCTGATACCAAGGCTGATACCGCAACTGTGCCTGATACCAAGGCTGATACCGCAACTGTGCCTGATACCAAGGCTGATACTGCAACTGTGCCTAGTACCAAGGTTTTTCCGCGTAATATGCTATGCACTCATTACAACAAGGGCTTTTGCAAACTTTATAAAACGGGCGAATGCAAGTTTCGGCACCACATTTGCAGAGAACTTCAGGAAGAAAATTCTGCTGAGAAGAAATGCTTTCCTGCAAAGGGATGCCTTCCTGGCTCTCCTGCAAAGGGATGTCTTTGGGGACATCCCCGTGAACTAGCAACTGCACCTGCAACTACTGCACCTGCAACTAATGCACCTGCAACTACTGCACCTGCAACTAATGCACCTGCAACTACTGCACCTGCAACTAATGCACCTGTAACTACTCCAAGTGTTCGTAAGAATAAGAAGCATATTCCTTGCAAGTTTTTCAGCAATGATACTTGCAAGTATGGTGACGATTGCATTTACAATCATAATTTGTAAAAAAAATGCAAGGAAATCAAGGAACCTGGATGTGTATTTGGACACACCGCAGAATTCTGCAATAAGAACAGCAAATAAATACTAATAAAAATAAATCTTTTTTTAATAAAAATTGAATAATATAATAATTATATTAGATAATAATAATTAATTTTAGAAAATGTTATTAGATTTAATGACAATAAATTATATATTAAGTTTTATTGGTAAAGAAATATATTATAGTATCAATAATAAAATATATTTAAGATATAAAAAAGAGTATCTACCAATAACATTTAATAGTATAAATAAAATAATAATAAAAACGCCAATATTAAGATTATATAAAAATATTCGTATAGAGAAAAAAAATAATTTTATAATAATAAATAAATTTGTGAATAATAAATTAGTATTATGTTTAAAAACAACAAAAAATAAAGATAATATACTTTTAATGAAAGTAGAAGTATTTATACAAAATTTATTAAAATATAATTATAATAGGTCAAAATGTATTTATGACGAATTAATGTATATAGTGTTATAAAAATTGAATATAACAGTATAAATACAATATATTATAATATTTAAAAATTCAATACTTGAATAAAAGTATAATTTATATAATATGGATGACGAAATTGAGCCACCTAGACCAAGTTATAGAGATAGATTGATTGATTATAATATAAATAATATTAATTACTATATCGAAAATGAAGATGAAAATGATAGTGAAAATGATGATGAATTAAGAAAAATAAAAATACAAAGTAGGAAAGAATATTTAGATAGAATAGAAAGCAAGATAAAAGAAAGAAAAAAACAAATGGAAGAATTAAGTAAAATAATAAAAACAATAACAAATAAAAAACTAGAAATATATATTGATGAGTTAATTAAACAATATATTAATTTAGAAATAAAAACTATAGTATTAAATTTTGATGTATATGATGAAATAATAGATCATATTAATCAAAAATATACATTAAATAATAAAGATGAGATATTAAAATTAATTGAATGTAATGATGAAGCAAGGAGATTAGAATATTTAGAAATATTAAAACTGAGTAAAGAAATGTATACAAAAGAACAAGAATATCAGAAATATAAAGAAAAACTAATCTTAGAAATAGAAAGAAGGAAAAAAATATTTTTAGAAATAAATAATAAAATGATAATAATATCAAAATATGATAGTAAAATTTTAAAATTGAAAAATATTATATATAATAAAATTCAAGAATATATAAATTGTGAAAAAGACTATATTGATATAGAAGATAATGATGTGACAAATTTTATTAATTTTTTAGGTTCAATTAGAATTAAATATGATGAAAAAGAAATAATGTCATTATTTAAAAATAACAAATAACAAATAACAAATAATAAATAACAAATAACTTTTATAAAAAGTAAAATTATATTTTTATAATTATAATTATAATTATAATTATAATTAGTAATAAAATATAAAATATTAATAATAGTTATAAAATATTATAAATTAATGAATAAATTAAATAATAAAAAAAATGAATTAAATAGTATAACATCAAAAGATAATAAAATGAAAATATGGGATAGTGAAGAAGAAGATAAATTAATAGATGAAATAAATAATTTACTAGATATAAAACAGATAGCAGAAAATCATAAAAGAACAGAAGGTGGTATAAAAGCAAGATTAAAAAAGATAATAGATAGTAACAAAAAAGATAAATTAAAAGAAATGACAAAAATAATAAAAAAATATTTTACGACAGAATACGACAAAGAAGATTTAAACAATAAGATGATAAATAATATACATGATAAAATATTAGGATATGATAAAATAAGTGAAATTATAGAAGAATTTAAAATAAGTGAATTAGAAGTAAAGAAGATATTATATGATTTATTAGACAAAGAAAAGAATGTTTTATATAAAAGTAAATTAAATTCATTAATAAATGAGTCAATATTAGATATAATATTAAGTTGTAACTCACTAAATGATATAATAATAAAAAATCCTTATTTGAAAATAGGTAATGTAAATACAATATTAAAAAATATATTAAAAAATAACATAATAGATTTTACAAAAAAAGAGAGAATCAAGATATTAATCAAAAAATATAATGAAATTATAGATAATAGTGAAGAAAGTATAAATAATAAAATTATAAAAAAAAATAATAATTATAAAAAAATAACAATTGCACCAGATGATATAAATCATAGTAATAATAGTGATAGTGATGATAGTGATAGTGATGATAGTGATAAAGATAATATTATTAATAAAGTTAATAATAAAGTTAATACCAATAATAAAGATAATAAAATGATAAAAGAAATAGATAAAGTTTATGAATTATTGAGTGAAATGAAAAAAGATATACAATATATAAAGAAACATATACAAAAAAATTGAAAATACAAATGCTTGAATAGATTAATATAATTAGTTTACTATAACAATTTACTATTAACTATAACAATTTATTATTAACAAAATGGCTGATCAAAATAGGAAAATTGAATTGGATGAAATTCCTGCTGAAACTGATTTTGAAATAGATGATAGATACATTATACTAGGTGTATTATCATCATCAACACCTAAGAAAAAATATAAAGAAACGAAATCTTCTGTAATCGAAGAGCGATATACAGAATTTAAAGTACTTGACAAACCACGAGCATTGTTCCGAATTCCGGGTAGCTATCGTTCAATTAAGTGTCAACCAACACCAGAAATAGACAGATATCCTAATAAAAAGAAGTAATATACGTTAATTAAAATTAGTAATATACTTAATTAAAACAATTAATTTTTTTATAACTATAATTTTAGAAATTATATTTTAATTATATAAAAATTGAAATATATTTATTTGAATCAATTTTATATTAAAATTTAGATAAGATGAAAACTATTATAGTCGAAATATATTATACAAATTTATATCGACATAAATATTTAGTAGTAATTAATTTAATGATAATTATCTATATAAATAATTTAAAAAATGTATTAAATTGTATATATATCGATACATTGATAGAGCAAGTAATTATATTTGATAATAAAAAAAGTAAAAGAACATATAAATGGTCATATTTTAAGAATTATTTAATAAGTTTTTTAGATGAATGTTATAATAAAATAATTAATTATACATCAGATGATTTATCAATGATATTTATATTAGATAATATAATGAATGATGAAAAATTTTATTTTAAGACAAAAAATAATCAAATAATATTAGTAAATAATGATACAGTAATGGCAGCGGAATTAAATATAGAAAATTTAAATGAATTATATAAAATAGCAAGATATATAGATGATCCAATGAGTATTATAAATATTACAAATTTTATAATATGAAAAATTATAATATAAAAATTTTTATAATATGAAAAATTATAATATAAAAATTTTTATATTATAAAAAAATAATATGATTTATTTAAATATAATAATATGATATTATTTATTTAAATATAATTATAAAATTGAATGATGAAAATAGCAATTAATAAAATCACAATATGATATTTATAATTAGAAGTAAATTTAGTTAATTTAATTTTAGTGAATTGATAAAATGATAATTCATTAATTGAATCACGAACATCACAATTTTTAATAATTTCAATATCTTTTTCTAATGAAGAAATTTTATTAAATAATTCTTTAATGAATAAATTTGAAATTTGTTGATTATTTATTAAATCAATTGGTGTTTTATTATCAATATTTTTGACAGTGAAATTAAATTTATTATCATTTATTAATTTTTTAATTTGAAAGTAATTATTATTTGAAACAATATTATGATAAATAGTATTATTATTATTAGGATCAATAAAGTTGAATTCTTCAGTAATATCATTATCAATAATATAAGCATCGAGATCAGAAGAGTCTAAATTAATTGGAACTTCATTAAGATCAATAGTATATGAATTTTTATCTGCATCTTTATTTGAATTATAAATTGCACTAAAAATATTATTTTCATTAATAACCTTAACATCATCATATTTTGACATTAAATTTCTTAAAACAAAAAGAAATTTGTATTTAAATGTATAGTGAATAAAATTTGTATTAATATCAAGTTTATCTACTACATTTGAATATATTTGATTTTGTTTAAGTAAAATTCCATCTTTTGATATCAAGACCATCATAATTGCATTTTCTATTTCTTGTAATGTAGCATGAAATGATTTATCAGACATTTTTGTATTAAAGAATTAAAGTAATAATGAATACTAAATGTTAGATTTATTAGATTTAGTTTAGATTACTAATATTTATATATTATAAAATTCAATTTTTTGAAAAAATTGAATTTTATAATATATATATAATGTTAATATAATTACAAAGAAATAAGATATCTCTTAATATAAAAATGGATTATTTTAGATCAGCATCTACAACAACAATAACTGCGAATAAGAATGACACAATCATTTTTTATACAGTAACAGGTAATTTAAGTGAAATCAAAAAGAAAATTAATACAACAAATGCTAATTCAGTAATTGATATGAAAAATGGATATACTATATTACATTATGCTGTAGGATTAGAAAACACTGATATAATTAAGTATATTTTAGATTGTGGAGGTGATACAAAAATTAAGACAAAACAAGGAAAAGATTCATATGAATTAGCAAATGAAAAAAACAGAGTATTTATTCATTCATATTATATTACAAAGAAGGAGGATGAAAATTATAAATTAAGATCAGCAAATGATGAATTAAAATATAAGGTTAAAACACTTGAAGATAAAATAGAATATGGAAATAAATCTTCGGATGGATTCAATTTAAAAATTAATAAATTAACAGAAGAGAATACAACATTAAAAAGAAAGGTAGATGAATGTGCAAAAAGAATTAATAAATTAGAGAAAGATTTAGATGAAAGTACTACTGCATTTACAAACTTATTAAAAAAACAAAGAAAAAATTAAATGATTAATAATATTTTTTTTATTAAATAATATTTATTAAAAATATTTATTATATTTCATAGAAATAACGATAATCAGGATGATAATTATAATAATAAAAAGAATATTATAATATGAAAGGATATGATTATCATTAGAATTATCGAATTGTTCTAATATAGTATTAAAAGCTCCGGTATTTTTATTACCTACATTATAAAGGATATTTGGATTAGTTACATGATTATGGATAGAATAATTAATATCATTACCTTTAATTAGTAGAGGATTTG